>ERZ779626.1223-NODE-1223-length-11768-cov-11.317340_pt1 | contig 11768 bp, 12 predicted proteins | sample MGYA00514209_ERZ779626 | MGnify/ENA primary metagenome ERZ779626 (study PRJEB29562, sample SAMEA4376713) | mouse gut metagenome | isolation source: Cecum | study: EMG produced TPA metagenomics assembly of the A DSS colitis mouse model was used to assess the...
TATTATTTACCTATATCCCTACCTATTAACTCGTCCAATGTAATTCCGTAAAAATCTGCCAAAATTTCGCAAAAATAAATACTCGGTAATACTTTACCGCACTCCCATCTGCTTAAATTTCCGTTGTTTATTCCCGTTCCTTTTTCCACTTCTTTAAGCGTCAGACCTCTTGCAAGCCTTTGTTCTTTTAAAATTTCCCCGTAGTTTCTCATAAATTGAAAATATTATTTCCCTATATCCCTGCCGATCAACTCGTCCAAACTGATTCCGTAAAAATCCGCAAGCCTAACGCATTGATTTATGTTTGCGATTCCCTTATCGGATTCAAGCCAACTTATAGTATTTTGCGGTATACCCGTTGCTTTTGAAACCGCAACCTGCGTATACCCCATTGAAATACGCGTTTTCTTCAATTCTTCACCGTACATAATCAACCTCTAAAAAAGAATATCAAAATCTTGCTTAAATTTATTGACTTATCAAGATATTGATACTATAATTAATATCAATATATTGATATTGCGAGGTAAAATTATGCCAGGAAAATGTTACGGGTGCTCGCACTTTACGGCTTATTACACAAAGGCTTATTGCTGTTTTCTGCGTACGGATTGCGGGCATTGCTCCGTTACGGATTCGACAGTAAAAAAACATTACGGTTGCGAAGGCTTTAAACCGAGTTATCACCGCCCCTCACTTAAACGCGGCGCGGTGATTAACGAGCTGGCTGTCGCGCTTACAAAGCTTAACGCCGTCAAGCTGATTTTAGACGAGCGTAACGGGCAAACAGATATAACCGAGTAACCGAAAAGGCTTCCCCTCGGTAAGTTTTTTCAGATCCTTCGCTCACGCTCAGGATGACAACGCTAAATTGCGCGCCGACGGCGCAACAAAAGCGTTACACAAGTTACTGTCATTCTGCGAGTTTAGCACACCGCACTGTCATTCTGCGAGTTTAGCACACCGCACTGTCATTCTGAACGAAGTGAAGAATCTTGTTAGCCTTCCCCCTTGGGGGGAAGGTGGATTGACCGCCAGGTTAAGACGGATGAGGGGTAAATTCATCAAAGCCCCCTCATCACCGCTACGCGGAGCTTCTCCCAAGGGAGAAGCCTTTCAAGATCCTTCGCTGACGCTCAGGATGACACCTTACTGTCATTCTGCGAGTTTAGCACACCGCACTATCATTCTGAACGAAGTGAAGAATCTCTTGTATAATCATGTGCAAAACGCAGTGAAGAATCTTTTCAACTATATTGCCAAACGGCGAATTTTGCGGACAAGTACGTCATAAAAATAGTTTATGAACGTCATTTTCACAGTCGTATTTATCGCCTCCATGATAGCGATAGCCATAGCCGCACCCGAAAATTTGCTTTCTTCACTGCTTGGCGGCGCGCGCGACGCGGCAGAAATGGCGTTGACGCTGTTCTGCATTTACGCGGTATGGATGGGACTTTCCGCACTGGCGGAAAAAAGCGGACTTTCGAAGGGCATGGCAAAATTTTTAAAGCCCGTTTCACGCAGGATATTCAAAACGGACAGCGACGCAGCTAACGAATGCCTTGCAATGAATATTTCCTGCAATCTTTTGGGGCTGGGCGGCGCGGCTACGCCATATGCCGTAAAAGCCATCGGAGAGCTGGAAAAACAAAAAAACAGCTTCGCGCAGAAGCTGCTTTTCGTCATAAATGCCACTTCAATACAAATACTGCCCACCACCGTAATAGCGCTTAGGGCAAGCGCGGGAAGCGCCGCCGCGTCGGACATATTTCTTCCGTCGCTTATCTGCACTTTCGTATCCACCGCCGCCGCGGTGCTGTTGTTTTTGATAGGAAATAAAATATGGCGCTGACAGTACCCGTAATTTTCATTTTCGTATTCGCGTTTGCGGTAATAAAAAAAGTAAACGTCTACAACTGCTTTACCGAGGGTATACACGAAGCCTTGAAATTTACCGTGTCGCTTTTGCCCTGCCTTGCCGCGATATTTATGATGTGCGCCCTGTTCGAACAATCGGGTCTGGCGGACAGGCTTTGCAAGCTTTTGTCGCCCGTATTCGGATTTTTGGGTATCCCGCCGGAGCTTACAAAGCTTGTGCTGATAAAGCCTTTTTCGGGCAGCGGCTCGCTTGCATACCTGAACGACATTATTAAACAGTACGGCGCGGACAGCTACGTGGCAAGGTGCGCGTGCGTGTGCTTCGGCTCCTCCGAAACGGTTTTTTATATTTCCGCAGTGTACTTTGCGGGGGTGAAAGTAAAAAAACCGGCTTTGCCCGTCATATGCGTGCTTGCGGCAACGTTCATTTCAACGATAGTCGCCTGCCTTATTTGCAGGATAATGTAGCTTCACGCACATTAAGAAGTAAAAAACAGAAACGACGCAAACCGGAGTTTGCGCCGCCTCTATATGATAAGGGGGAAAAATGATAAATAGCTTGTTTATGTAAATCTTGTTTATGTAAATCTTGTTTACATTCATATTATATAAAAATTATTTAAAAATGTAAATTTATAGTAATAATTTTTACGTTAATCTTCAAACTTTTCCCCCTTAACAAAATTTGATAATTTTTAACAGTGTGCGCCCTTTTAACGCTTGACGGCGCGTATTTTTTTTACCGCGGATTTAAGAATTTCCACCGTTTTTTCAACGTCCTCAACCGTGTTGTATTTACCGAAAGTAAACCTCACCGCGGACTTTACCCTGCCCGCCGGAAGCCCCATCGCCGTCAGCACGTGCGAGGGCGAAACCGCGCCCGCGGAGCATGCCGAACCCGTTGAAACCGCAACGCCGTTTAAGTCCAAAGTAATTAAAATCTGTTCGCCGTCGCAGCCGTCGAAAGAAATATTGGCGTTGGCGGGCAGGCGGTATTTTACCGAGCCGTTAATATGCGCTCCGTCGATTCCGCAAATAACTTTTTCAGTAAACAAGTCGCGCAGCGCCGAAATTTTTTCGTTGTTCTCGGTCATAAAATTTACGGCTTTTTCAAGCGCGACCGCGCAGCCGACCGCCGCCGCGGCGTTTGTGGTGCCGCCCCGCAGCCCCCTTTCCTGTCTGCCGCCCGAAATAAATCTGTCTATCCGCGCGCCGTTTCTTATATACAGAACGCCGAATCCCTTCGGTCCGTAAAATTTATGCGAAGAAATGCCCAGCGCGTCGCAATCGCCGACGGGTAAAGGCATTACGCCCGCCGTCTGCACGCAATCGCAATAATAAAATACTCCCCTTTCGCGGCAGAGCGCGCCTATCTCGCGTACGGGCTGTATTACGCCCGTCTCGTTATTAGCCGCCATTACAGCACAGAAAACCGTGTCGGCGGTAAGCGCTTTTTCAACAGCCTCGGGACGGATAATCCCTTCGCCGTCGGGATTTACGAAGACGACTTCAAAGCCGAATTTTTGCATATCCTTCGCGCTTTCGATAAGCGCGGGGTGCTCTATCGCGGAAACGACTATTCGTTTGCCCCTGTCGCCGCCCGCCGCGCAGGCGCCCTTCAAAGCCCAGTTTCCCGCTTCCGTTCCTCCGGACACGAAAAAAGCTTCCTCAGGCTTACAGCTTATAAAGCGCGCGATGGTATCGCGCGCCGAAACTACTCCGTCCGCCGCCCTTCTGCCTGCGGCATGCTGTGACGACGGATTCGCAAAATTTTCTTTTAAATAGGGAAGCATTGCTTCCAGCACGTCGGCGTCAAGCGGCGTAGTGGAAGCGTTGTCGAGATATATCATTTCAGCCTTCCAATGCGGAATCGATATTGTTCAGCTTATCGAGCTCGTTTTTCACTTCGAGATAGCGCCTGCCGAGTTTTGTGGACTTATCCTTTTCGTTAAGGCTGTAATTGCGCCACGCAACCCAAAAGCCGTGCAGCATTACGACCGAAACCACGAAAGCGATAACGGCAAGCGCCGAAAATACTATCGTAAGCACAACGAAAGTTCCGTTTTCCATGGAAAATATCACCGACGCGAAAGAAATTGCAAGTATCAGCAACACCAGAAAAGGCACGCCCGCAGACACAAGCTTTATTGTTTCTTTTTTGCGCGCGGCGGCGAAAACCTCGCGCCGCTCGGCTTTCTTCGCCTCGTTTTCCGTTTTCAACTCCTCCGCCTGAGTTTTAACTTCGGCTATGCGCTTTTTCAGCCCGCAAGCGCGTTTGGAAAGCTCTGCCTTCATCTCTGCGGAAGCATATTCGCGTACGCCGTCGGCGGCTTCGGAACAGTCGTTAAAAGCCGTAAAATCGGTAAAATTGCGCGTGAGCACGGCAAGCTTTAAACAGTTTATTTCACCGTCGTCGCTTTTCAGCTCCGCCGCGTTGTTTACGGCGAAAAGCGCGCCCTCGTAATTTCCTACGGCAAGTTTTTGACGCGCTTCGGCAACCGATAAGGCAATCTTTTCGTTCAGATGTCTCTCCTCCTCCTCGCGCTGTCTTTGCCTTTCGGCAAACTCCTCCGGCGTAAGCACGGCGGCTTCCTCGTCGTCGTCCGCCTCCGGTACGGCGAATACGGGGATATCCGTTTCGTCTTCGTCGGGAGTATCGTCTATAATAAGTTCGTCCTCGCCGTCCGCGTTTTTGCGGATTTTATATTTCCTGTCCTTATCGTCGTCAATCAATCTTTCTTCCGCCACAAATGTTATCTCCTTAATTTATAATTGCGTTTTCAATGCGTATACTGCGGCGTTGCCGCGGTAACGGCTTTTTGCATAGTCGCGGAATTCCGCGTTTTCGAACACGGCGTACACGCCGCTTCCCGACCCCGTCATATTTACCGCGAGAGGGTCGAACGCCTTCAACGCCTCTATAGCTTCGCCCACCTCGGCGCACAGTCCGTTTGCCGCCGTGGTAAGCGCATTACTTACGTATCCCGAAAATAAAGTTTTATCTCCTGCTTCCAGCGCCGTTTCCGCGCCGTCGCCGTCGCCGCCGAAGACCGCGCGCAAATCGAAAGCCTTATAACACTCCGCAGAGCTTATGCGGGCTTTCGGAACAAGCAGCAGAAAATGAAGCTTAAGCTTACTTTCAAGCGGCTTAACCTCGTTCCCTCTGCCGAAAAGACGCGCGTACCCGCCCGAAAGCATATATCTTACGTCGCTGCCGATGCGGTCGGCGATAAGCTTTATTCCTGCGGTATCGCGGACGTCGTACAGCCGCGCAAGCGCAAGCAATACCCCCGCCGCGTCCGCGGAAGAGCCGCCCAAACCCGCGCCGACGGGTATGTTTTTATTCACCGTTATATCCGCGCCGCGCGTGGAATACTTTTCAATAAACGCCTGCGCCGCCTTAACTGCGTTATTAGACCCGAAAGGAATATTTTCACTGCCGCAACCGCGCATAGTTACGGAAACAAGCCCGTCCCTGCGTTTTTTGACTTTGACGGCGTCGTACAGGTCAACCGAAGTAACTATGCTGTCCAGCATATGATATCCGTCTTTAACGCCCGTAACAGACAGCGTTAAATTGATTTTGGCGTATGCCTTGACGCGCACGGTATCCATACAAGCATTATAACACAGCGTTGAAAGTATTCCAAACGATTTAAACGCAAATTTAAAATCCGCCCGCAAGCGGACGGACAAATTTTATAACGGTTAAAAATATTGCACGCTGTTCCAAAACGCCTTTACCTCAGGTGATTTAAAATATTTTCAAACGATAAAGCGCTTTCGGCGCTATGCCCGTATATCGAAATTCCGTTCACGGCGCTTCCCGCAAAAGAATACGATTCCTCATAATATGCGTAAGAATAACCGTCCTGACTGTAAACGGTCCCGTGGCGGAGCCCTCGCCGCGTTTATATGGCGGTTAAACAGTAAAACACCCCGCCGACCGCAAGGTCGGCGGGGTTTGGTTTATTTAAACTTCCTGTTCCAAAATATTGCATTTTTTGGGTTTGTTTCTGTCATACATTACTTTAAGCTTATCGCCGGGGTTGGCAGGCAGTTTTCCGTCAACCGCTTTACCGAAAGCGTTTATGGTATTAACTACGTCAAGATTCCAGCCCTGTTTTTCTTTAACCTTTAAAACGACTATTTTTTCAACGCCGTCAATCTGGATATAAACTTTGTATATGTACGAAGTTTTAGCAAACGGACCGAAGCCTACGCTGGTCGTACCCGCAAATTTGCAGTCAATAACCTCTGCGTCCGCTATTACCTGATTTTCAGGTTTAATTTTAAAAACTTTACTGCTTGTAACGTTAGCCATAAAATTACCTCTGTATTTAATATAGTACTATTATATACCATTAAAGGAATAATGTCAATACAATCAGGTTATTTTAGGTCTGTAAATAAGAATTCTTTCCTTGCCCGTAAGCGGGAACGAAAGCTCGGGATTGGTGGTTTCAATCTCCTGCGGGCTTTGTCTTAATCTTTTTGCGGTAGCCCACAAGTCGTCGCCGGCGGCAGGTATGTAAACGCTTAATGCGCAGTCGTTTACGGGGACGCTCTCGCCCTCCTCGACGCCGCAGACGTATTTCACGTTTTCACTGAGACACTCCGACGCGGCAATTTTCAAAACCGCCTCCGCCTCGCACTCTCCCTCCGAGCGCTGGCGCATGTTAACGCCGCAAACGGCGATATTAACCGCATTGCATTCGCCGAGTCCGTTAAGCGTTACCGTAAACGGAAGATTGACCTCCGTCGCGCGGATTTCACCGTTCTGTTCGTATAAAAGCGTGGCGGTAACGCTGCCCTCCACACCGTCGCCCGAGCGGGCAAATTCCGCACGGGGCGCCGCCGCGGCAAGAAAAGCACAGGTATAATCAAGCTTAGCCTTTGTAGCGCACAGCCCGCCCACGCGCTCGGAATACACTTTGATTTCCTTGCTCGGACAGACGCTTTCTTCGGCGAAATTAAGCTTCAATTCGTTTTCGCGCGAGAAGGCGTCGCACACCGCGGACGTTTCCTCCTCCTCGAAGTAATGTCCCGCAAACCCAAGCTGCGCGGTAACTTCTACGCCGCACTTGCCCTTTTCCTCGTTGACGCGCGCGTTGACGCTTATTTCCTTTATCTCGGCGCGGCAGAACGCGCTTCTCTGCAACAGCGCCTCCTCGCACGCAATTTCCGACTTGAAAGGAATTATCCTGTCCAGACTGACGGGTTTTCCGTCGCGGACGGCAAGCAGAGAAAGATAAATTTCGCCGCTTATTTTAACCGCGCCCGCGCCGCAGGTACAGTCAAGAACAAGCGCCTCCGCTGCGGGAAGAAGTACGTCCTCCGCATTGCAGTCGAAGTCGTCCTCAACCTCGCTTTCGCCGCTGAACGTAACCGCAGTATAAAGCTTTATGTTTTCCGTGCGGCACACGGCGCCCTCGGCGGAAGCAAGAAAATTCCTTTCCGCGGAGGCGTAGACGGCTATCTGCGCGCCTACTACGACTGCAACCAGCCAGGAGGAGCCGTCGCGCTTTATCTGCGCGCGCTCGCCGGAAAGCGTGCACAGCGCAGTGTGAGCGGGCGCCACCCTCTCGTCGTCGCAGAAGTGCGAAAATTCCGCGCCCTTCTGCATACGGCAGAGCTTTCCGTTTTCGTCCGCGTAAACCACCGTGCAGACCAGCCTGCCGTTATAATTAATTCTTCCGTTGGACGCCTCGCAAGAGGACAGGCAAACCTGAGGATACACGGCGACGATTTCGCCCGCGTCCTGTCCCGAAAAGCGTATTTCCACAATGGATTGCGATTTAATGTCGGCGATGCGCCGCGTAAAAGTATTCGTTGAATACTGCGTTGATATAGACATAAAAACCCTCCCTCGGCACCGCCGAATGTATACAAGGTATAATATGCCCGACCGCGGCTTTATATTCTTAAAATTTTATTCGGCGGCGCGTTCGGAAATTTTTACCCTGCCGCAGAGTATTTCCGAATACGAATAAGCCGTTTTGCCCAGAAAGTTTTTATCGTCGGGACTGACCGTAAACAGCGAGGGATAAATTCCGCTCAGCGTAGCGGCGAACGTGACAAACTTGTTTCTGCCTAGATTGAGTTTTACCGTCACCGGCTTGTTATAAAAGGAAGTTACCGTTTCTTTAATGGTTTTTATTGTTGTATTTGCTTTAATCATATAAATATTTTTACCAATTTCAGGCAAAAATATTCCTTTGCGGTGCAGGCTTGTCCGCCGCTTTACCGTACGGCACCAGCCTAAAAAGATAAATGCGGATTTGCCGTTGGGCAAATCCGCGGATAATCCGAATTTTATTAAAATCAGAAATCGTCGTCGTCATCGTCTTCGTCGTCGTCATCGTCGTCGAAGTCGTCGTCCTCCAAATCGTCAAGCGAGTCCAGATCGTCGTCGAAGAAATCGTCGTCGCCGTTGTCTTCTTCCTCGTCCTCCAACTCTGCGTCGAGTTCTTCCTGAAGCGTTTCGTCGTCGACCGTCAGGTCGGAACCGTCGTCATCGTCGAGATAATTCTTCCATTCCTCGTCTTTTTCGATATCGACTTCTTCTTCCTCGTCCTGATATTCGCTTTCCTGTTTGCAGCTTTCGCACATTTTTTCGCCGTAGCTTATCTTGTTTACGCCGCAGACGGGGCAAAGCTCGGACTGCTCGGTCTCCGCGTCGATAGCCTCGAAATCCTCGTCGTCCAGATCTGCGAACTGAAGCTTGGCACCCTTCAACTCGGCTATGCAAACGTCGCAGTATTCCTGTTTATCCAGGTCGATATAATTAAGTTCGCAACGGGGACATTTACCGTACTTGACCATAAAATTTTTTTCTCCAAATTACCGTATAATACAGCCTATGCGCCGCAAAACGCAAGTGATAAACTTTTACGGAAGTTTTCTTATTGCTTTTTTGTGGTAACATTATATTAATAAATTTTGCATTTGTAAACTGTTTTTATAAGCGTTTTTTACGTTTTTTTAAATTTTTTTAATCTGTTTTATTCAGTTGCGGACGTTCGGCGACGACATGTTCGTTTTTATCGGGCTAACCGCCGTTTTCCGCCGGTAAAAACATATAAAAATGCGTCGACAGTACGTAAAGCTTACCGTACTTGAATTATAATGCGCAACCCCCCGCCGCTTATGCGGCAGGGGGTTGTAATTTTTTTAAAAATTTAAATTTTTCAGTCGTTGGCTTCGCCGTCTTTATTTACGGAAGAATTTTCATCCTCGTAAACGTTGATGTTTTTATCGTCCGTGGTATCGACTTTATATCTCTTTCTGTAAACAGGCTCCGACTTCTTGCGCTTTTTGACTATCACGAGAGGTACGGTTACTGCCGCCGCAATTACTATAAGTCCCGCAAGCACTATGCCGACCACGGCAAACGCGCCCTTTAATTCGGAATTTACGCCGAGCGGCTCGTACCACTCTTTTCCTTCCTTGACGGGATAGCTTTGCAGATATTTATTCCTCAAAGCCTCGGTATAAAGCTCGTTATCGTCCTTGGGTATTGCGCCAAGGAACGTATAGTAATAGTCGCGCTTGTTAGCGGCTACGTCCTTTCCGTTGACTTTAACGGTGGCGGAATAATCTCCCCACTCGCCGTCGGGCTTCGCGTCTATAAACGCGTAATATTTTTCAACCGACTGCACCGACCAGAATTTTTCCTCGTCGTAACCGAGAATATCCGTATAAGCCTTTATCAGCTTGGCAAGGTAATCCCTGTCGCCGGTAAGGAAAGCGTAATGCAGCGCGTTGGGAAGGTTTTCGTAAACCTCCGCGTCTATTTTATCTATTTGCTCGGTAATGCCCTCGTACAGGTCGTTCAAATCGCTTATCTGCGCGTTTGTCAGGACTTTCCCTTCCTTTCTGAGGTCGCAGACCATTATATAATTGTAGTCGTCCACATAATCGGCTTCGGTTTCCGTTGCGAAAATTATCTGACCGTCTATCATTTCGGGCTTGTACCAGTCGGAACAAGCGTCCAAATCCAAAATGTTGACGGACGTAAATTCGTCCGTGGTTTCGTCGGGTTTATAGCCGTTGTAGTCGCTATTGACGCCGTCTATACCCACGCGGTTTATCGAGTCACCGCCGTCGCTGGATAACGAATAATATATATAGTTAACGCCGTCATGGCTTGCGGTAAACAGCACCGTCGGCTTGCCGGTGCAGGGAATAAGGAATCTGTTTTCGTAATTTTCGTTGGGATGCTTTTCTGTAGTTATTTTGCCGTCTATTATCTTAGCTTTCGTAAAGCCCGCGTCGCCCGCTATCAGCACGCTTTCGGGCGCGCCGTCCTTATAGAGATAAGTATAATTGCCTGCGGCGGCGGAGTCGGTTATCAGACAAGCGGAATTGTCGGGATTGCTCTTTACGCAATTATGGGTTTCGGAAAGCAAATCGCTCTCCTTTACCGCGAAAAGCGCCTTGCTTCCCTCGGACTCGACAACCTTGCTTATACGCGTATAATACAGCATACCGTTAACGCCGTCGTAGCTTGACAGCGCGTACGTGTACGGGCTGTGTTTTATTTCCTTGGCTTCTTCTGCCGTAATTCCGTTAAATTGGGTTACATCCTCCGTAATACTGTCTATCGCGCCTATTCCGTCGAATATAAGCTTGCCGCAGTTTACGTACATGGGATATTTGTCCGCGTCGTAATCTTTCACCGCGGAGAAGTCGTATTCGTTGGGCTTATCCGCGTCCGCTGTCACGGTGTAAATTTGGTTGTAATTCGAATATAAACTGTCGGTCGTAAGATTTTTGACCTTCATCGTGTAATAAATTCTTCCGTTCGTCGCGTCGGCGCCGTCGAAAACATAGCCGTCCACGTTGTACGCAAGCAAAGTGTTCGCGCGCGTTGTAAGATTGACGGAATGGATATTGGTACAGCCGGTGCTTTCGCCGTAAAGCTTTTCGTTGGTCGCAACGTAAAGAAGATAGACCGTGCCGTCTATTTCGACGTAACGGTAATCCGTCGCGCTGTCGGAAAGCTGGATATAATAATCCTTCATGGTTCCCGTAGCGTCCAGCTTAGTACGCTTGAACGCGAGGTAAGAGTTCTGTATTTCGCCGTTGCTGTTCTTTTCGGTTGAAGGAGTAGCGTAATAAACGTAGTCGCCGTAAATATAAATACCCGCGTTGTACTGGCCGGAATAAGCTATATGGGGAACGACTGTTTCCGCCGCGTCGTAGTTGCGTGCGGAAAAATCGGTCTTGGAAATACGCATTACGGCGCCTTTAACAGGCTTGCCGAAGGTGTTGTCCGCGGTATTGGCTTGCTTGCCGTTGATAAAATAGATGTAGTTTCCCTTTTCCACCGCGAAACCGCCGTTGGAGGAAACTTCGCCCGAATAGTCGCCTTTAAGCGCCGACGCTTTGTACGTGCCGCCGCATGCGGAAAGCACTGCGATACCCAGCGCGGCAACCGCCGCGACAAAAATGCATATAATTTTAGTAAAGGATTTACTCATATTTAACTCCGAAAGAGGTTAAAAACTTATATTTTGCCTTTTAAGCTTTAATTATTATATACCAAAAGCAATGTTTAAGCAATAATTTTTAAGCTTGATTTTAACGAAAATTTAATAAAAGGAGAATTTATTACGGAAAAATTCGCACTGTTAAATATATTACAGACTTTGCAGGCGCTGACGGCGGGGCGGAACACGTCCGACGCAACGCGCGAACAAACGGAAAACAAGTCCGCCGAGCCCGAAACCTCCCCTCAAAAAAAGCAGGCGCCAAACCCCATGGTAGGCGTGCTTGAACGGCACGAGCGCATTTCAAACCGTTTGCGTTCGGGCGCGAATAAGCGTTGATATCGTTTACATAAGGGGAATTTTGCTGTATAATGACTGTCGGCGGCGGTTTTT
>ERZ779626.1225-NODE-1225-length-11758-cov-8.890883_pt1 | contig 11758 bp, 12 predicted proteins | sample MGYA00514209_ERZ779626 | MGnify/ENA primary metagenome ERZ779626 (study PRJEB29562, sample SAMEA4376713) | mouse gut metagenome | isolation source: Cecum | study: EMG produced TPA metagenomics assembly of the A DSS colitis mouse model was used to assess the...
AGAAAATCATGCTCAGCCGCTATGTGCAGGAGCAGGGCTGGAACCTCTACGCCGCTTACTGCGATGACGGCGTTTCGGGGACGACCTTCGACCGTCCCATGTTCAATCAGATGATTGCCGATGCCAGGGCGGGGAAAATCAATCTGATATTGTGCAAAGACCTCAGTCGTCTCGGCAGAGACTACATTGAGGCGGGCCGATATACAGACATCGTGTTCCCTTCGATGGGCTGCCGTTTCATCGCTCTCAATGACGGCGTAGACACCATTCACAAAAACAATGAGATGCTGGTCATTTTGAAAAATGTCATGAATGACCTCTACGCACGCGATACCAGCAGCAAAATTCGGGCAGTGAAACAGTCCACCTTCAAGAGCGGAAAGTATGTCGGCTGTTACGCTCCTATCGGCTATCGAAAATCCCCAGCGGACAAGCACATCCTGGAAATTGACCCCGTGACCGCCCCTGTTGTCCTCCGCATTTTCGATATGCGCTTGCAGGGGGACAGCTTTCGGAAGATTGCCCGGACGCTGAATGAGGAGGGCGTACCCTCTCCCCGTGGTTTCTACTATCTGAAAAACCATGCGGAGGAATTTGCCGAGTTGCTGGTTCAGAAAACTACCAAGGACTATGAGCGGGAAAGCCGAAACAGGCGGCAGCGTCTCCAAGAACTGATTGCCAGAAATAAAGAGGTTGATCGCTTATTCGAGCGTATTTATGAGGACAATGTATCGGGTAAGCTGACGGACGACCGCTTTATGAAAATGTCCCAGCGGTATGATGAGGAACAGCAACAGCTCAAAAAGGACATTGAGGAATTGCAGCGCCAGTGCGATCAAGAAGATAACCGGGCTTTCTGCAAGGAACAATTTTTGAAGGCGGTACGCAAGTTCATGGAGATGAAAACGTTGACGCCCACCATCCTGCATGAGCTTGTAGAGCGCATCGACGTGTATCAGACACAGGGAACCGGGAAGAACAGGACACAGCGAATCGTGATTCATTACAACTTCATTGGCATCCTGGATATGCCGGAGGTCGAGGAATACCCGGACAACGTAGTGTTGGACAGCCGCCAGGGTGTGGCCGTTGAGTATCTTGTCGGCAAGGCCGGGTAAAGAAAACGGAGCGGCCCGGAAGCCGCTCCACCGGGGTAAATTGCCCCGCAGAAATAGCAAAGGAACAGTCTTTCGACTGTTCCTTTACATACGAGTGTTCAGTTGCGTTATGAACACTCGACATGGTCCGAGTGACAGGACTTGAACCTGCGGCCTCTTGACCCCCAGCTGTCCTCGGAAACTTTTTAGGGCCATTTAGTGTCCAATACGTGCTGTTTTGTAGGAGTGCAGATACTCCCCGGGGCTATCCTGTCCACTGCTTCCATTCGCTCCTTGCGCCGTCTGGGTCGGCGTATGGGTCAAGCCCGTTCTGAGCGAAATTTTTCTCTGCCATGCGTATGACAAAATCGCGCTCATCCTGATCCGCAATGGCAAAGTCTATGTTGTACCGTCTGCAGGTCTGGCGGAAATAGGTGATATAAGCTAAATCTTCGATAGTGGAAGGTGCAACGTACCCATCAGGTGCAGCCAAATCATCTAATCTCAGATATTTTTCTTCCAGCATCCTTTACCAGCCCTCACACTTTTTCCGTATTAGGTTAAACTGGGCTATCCCACAAACGATAGACTGAGCGTTACCACGGGAGAGATACTACTGTTTATAGCCAGTTTAGCATACCCACAGGCACAAGTCAACATCAGGGTCCTGGAAACCTTTTGTACCGCCTCAAGTCCTCTGCCAGGTTGATTTTGTTGTGGTATAGTGTTATACTCTGTTCAAGTGGCAAAGGGTTCCGCTTTATTTGATTGCAAGGAGGCTCTGTTATGATGAGAGCTTTTACAATTGAAGATGGGCAGGTGCCTTCCAAAGAGCAGTTGGATGAAGTCAGATCTGCGGCAGAGCGGGCAATCCAGTTTGATGAGGATTGTCCAGAATTATCGCCATCCATGTATAAGGCATTTAAATGTGCCGCAGCCCAGCGCAACAGGAGAAAAAAGGACGCATAAAGCAATGAAACTGCGTGACGGGATTTCTGCCACGCAGTTTTTTCTGAGAAGTCACGCAGCCTTGTCCAAAGCACCGCCAAGTGGAATGGCCGTTAGCTTGGATACCCGTATCTGTTTACCCCTGGGCTATCTCTCCTGGCGGCTTGATTTTTGAGAGCACCCCACCTCAAAATCTGGGGAGGAACTATATCAACAAGACGCATACAACAAGTTAGGACAGCTCCCGGATCACTGCGGCCAGCCGTTCCGCTGCCGCACCCAGGCCGTCGAAACCCACACACCGGCTGGGCTTGGCATTGACGAGCTGGTCGAGCAGCAGTTGACTTTGGACGCTTTCTTCCAGGGCAAGTTCAGCGGCCATCACGTCATCCCAGGCCCGGTTCAGGAACGCCACTTCCCGGCGGCCATGGGTTTTGGTGAACAGCGACTGACCGGGGCCGTACAGCAGATTTGCCGCCTCAGCCGGGAACCCGGCTCTGGACAGGCTACGTGTCAAGCCCTTCTGGAAGACCTCCGGCAGACGCTCCCAATCTGGGCGGGTCAAATCGTAGAGCACGAAGGTATAGCGAGTGTGGCTGTGAACTGCCAACAGGGAGGAACGTCCACGCAGGGGGATGACGTGAAGATCCCAGCAGAAGCGTCGATCCAGCTCCTGGCCGTGGGGCAGGGCTTTGACGCAGAGATGCCGCTGGAGAGGGATGGTCAGGCCCAGTTCTATCGGTTCAGCCCTGCTCATGGTTCTGCGCCGTCCATTTTTTGGAGCGCCGCCACAATGTCTTTTAGAACCAGGGGCCGCATACTGTCTGGATAACCGCTGAGATCAGCCTGTTTCAGCGCAGAACGGATTCTGGGGAGGAGTTCCGGCTTTGCCGCCGCGATTTCCGGCAGAACTGCGACACACTGACGGGCGGTGATGGGCTTGCTGTCCGTCATGTGGGACAGAAATTCGTCCAGTAGAACATCAAATTTCCCATCTTTCTCCCAGCGGGCGTTGGCCGCCAGAATGGAGATGGCCCGGTTCCGCACCAGGGAGTTTTTGTGGCGCAGCAGCTCCGCAAACCGATCAAAATACGGATACCAGGCGGCGGAATCCCGGCTTTCCGCTGTGATCTGCTTCGTGAGGGCGTAAGCGGCTTTTGCGTCCTTTCCCGTCAGTCGGGCGATGCAGGCGTCGATGTCCATGTCAGACCAACACCCCCTCGCAGTGGTCGATCTCATGCTGGATGATCTGGGCCGTCCAGCCGGTAAAGGTTTTGAAGCGGGTTTGGAACTTCTCGTTCTGATACTGAACTTTGATAGATTTCCAACGCTTGGCCTTGCAGACGCCGGACAGGGAAAGGCAGCCCTCCTCCGCCTGGTAGGGCCCGGACTTTTTGACGATTTCCGGGTTGAACATGACCATGTAGGCACCCTCGTTGTCAAAGACGATGATGCGCTTGTTCACGCCGATCATGTTGGCCGCCATGCCCACACAGCCGTCCTTGTGGGCGGCGAGGGTGTCCAGCAGATCCTGAGCGATCGGCAAATCTTCAAGGGTGGCGGCCTCGGCCTTCTGATCCAAAAATGCCTCATCGTGCATGATCTCACGAACCATAACTATCAGCTCCCCCAATATCGCCGCCGGTACTTTCCCCGGCGGCGGATTTGTGATATACTGCCAATAAGATACCACGAATAGGGCAGGAAAGCAAATCCTTCCTGTGTTTGGAGGCGGCACGATGATCGACTTTTTCAAAAAGGTGATGGAGCAGGCGCTGGACTTGGAGCTGACCGTCCGCTTCACCAAGCAGGACGGGGAATGGTTCGCGGCCTTGGGCAACGAACTGGATGGTCTGTCTTTGGAGGAGCTGAAGGAGTATCGGGCGGAACTGGAAGCCCGGCTGTGCGATATGGACGAGGAGGAGCCGGAGGACATGGTCGGCGAGGCGTTTGAGCGGTGGGCGGACGCCCACGAGAGCTTGGAGGACTTGCTCAGTGAAGTGGAGGATCGGATCGACGAATTGACGTGAGGGGTGGTCGGCGTGGAGAAAAAAGTGACGGAAGTGGTGGCGGTTCTCATTTGGGACAGGGAGAGATTCCTCATCTGTCAGCGCCCCGCCCACAAGGCCCGGGGCCTTTTATGGGAGTTCGTGGGCGGCAAGGTGGAGTCGGGCGAGACAAAGGAGCGGCATTGGTTCGGGAGTGCCGGGAGGAACTGGCTGTTACGATTTCGGTGGGTGGGGTGTTTATGGAGGTAGACCACGACTACCCAGATTTGAATGTGCATCTGACGCTGTTCAATGCCGCAATCCGTGAGGGGACACCGCAAATGCTGGAGCACAACGATATCCGCTGGATCACGGTGGAAGATATCCCGCAGTATGAATTCTGCCCTGCAGACGAGACAATCTTAAAGAAATTGAGGGGGAAATCATGGTGGAACCTGTCTATTATACCGTAAAATCCATTGACGGAGACTACGCCCATTTGATTAGCGATGGCGGCGTAGAGAACCAGGTGGCGATGTTCCTGCTACCGGAGGGCACCACCGTTGGGAACCGCCTGGTGCGGGAAATGCTTGAGTGGAGCTTGGTTTGAATTGAATTTCGGGAACCGACATGATTCTTTCAGGTGAAAGCCGAAGCGCTGGGGTATCTGTTTAAGAGAGCACAGAGAGGACGTGTGCGCCCTTTATGATATTGCAGAGGAGAAGGTGCAGCAGGTAGCGGATACACTGGGAGGCTATTCAAGCTGTAGGGAATATACGCAAAAGATCATGTTTGACTGTCATACTGCGGTAAAAGTGGATTGCAACAAAGGGGCAGATAGTATATAATGACTATACTTCCAAAAAATTTGGCAATTCCACAGGTAAAGAGCTGAAGGAGTGCGAAAAAATGAATGGAAATGCCCAGAAGCTGATCAAGTACATGGACGGCGCGTCGAAACGTTTCGTGATCCCGGTTTATCAGCGCAATTACGATTGGAAAATGGAACATTGCAAGCAGCTCTATGACGATTTGGTCAAAGTGATCCGCCAAAACCGCAAAAGCCACTTCTTTGGAAGTATTGTGTCTGTCCAGAGTGAGAGTGGAACGATGGAGGAATTTCTGATTATCGATGGACAGCAGCGACTGACCACCGTTTCGCTGTTGCTCCTGGCCATGTATCATTTACTCCAGAAGAAAATTGCCGTTTCCCAAGATAGGCAGTTGCCTGACAAAATACTGAAAAAATATTTGATTGATGAATATGAGCCGGAAGAAAAGCGGATTAAGCTGAAGCCAATCAAAAACGATCAGAAGGCGTTTGGTTTTTTATTTGAAAGGGATGAGGAACATATTCCCGATTCCAACCTGACTATCAATTATCAGTATTTTTATGAGCGGATCCAGCGGGGTGAACTGACGGTAGACGAGCTTTTCGACGCTGTCTGCCGTTTGGAGATTATCAACATCAGCCTCAACCACGAGGACAACCCTCAGTTGATCTTCGAGAGCCTGAATTCCACTGGCCTTGACCTGAGCGAAGGTGATAAGATTCGGAATTATATCCTGATGGGGCTGGAAACTGAGCGGCAGAATAAGTTTTATGAAAAGTACTGGAACAGGATTGAGGAGTTTACGGACTATGACGTCAGCGCCTTTGTCCGGGATTACTTAAGCGTGAAGCAGCAGAGTACGCCCAATATAAACGGAATTTACGCAGCATTCAAGCGATATGTGGAAGACAACGCTGGAAACGATGTGGAAATGCTGCTGAGAGATCTGCTGGACTACGCGAAACGGTATGCGATCCTGCTCAAGGGGAATTCTGCTGACGAACGGCTGAATGGTTGCATTTACCGGCTTAACAGATTGTCCACTACAGTTACCCGTCCGTACTTCCTGGAGGCGTTGCGTCTGTGGGAGGGAGATACCATCACCGCAGATGGTTTATATGAGATATTTCGGACAACGGAGAACTACATTTTCCGCCGCATGATCTGCGACCTCCCCACAAACGCTCTGAATAAGATATTCCTGCTACTCCATCGGGAGATCATTCGTATGGACGGCAGCGAAGACCACTACGTAGAAAAGTTCAAATATGCGCTGCTCAGCAAAAAAGATCGGGCCAGGTTCCCGTCTGATGGAGAATTTGCGGAGTGCATGGTGACGCGGAACATTTATGGTATGAATTCCAAAAATAAGCTATATCTGTTTGAGCGGCTGGAAAATGGGGGAACTGTGGAGACGAAGGATGTCTGGCAGCATCTGGACAAAGGGGAATACTCCATTGAACACATTATGCCTCAGCACCTTACGCCTGTGTGGATCAGCGAATTGGGCGAGGACTACGAGGATATCCATAATACATGGCTGCACCGTCTTTCAAATTTAACGCTTACCGGATACAATTCAAAGTATTCCAACAGCCCCTTTTTGGAGAAGCGGGATATGCCTCACGGATTCAAGGATTCCGGCCTGCGGATCAATCAGTGGATCGCTCAGAAAGAGCGGTGGGGACTCGTTGAGTTGGAAGAACGGGGACAACATCTGCAAAAGCGGGTCATCGAAATATGGACGTACCCAGTTTCAGATTACCAGCCGCCGGAAAAGCAGATGGATATGGTTTCACTTGACGAAGACGTGGTGCTGACGGGCAGGACTCTTTCTAAATACAGTTTCCAGGGCGCAGAGCAGCCCGCCGCCAGTTGGGTGGATATGTACCAGCAGGTCATTTCCAGCCTTCACGCTGAGAATAAGGCTGTTCTCACAAAGCTGGCGGTTTCGCAGGATTCAGACGCAGACCTGACTCTGCATTTCAGCACATCGGCGGATACCTTCAGTTCATGCAGGCAAATCGACACGAATATATTTGTTTGGACCGGCACAGACACACAATACAAAATCAATGTACTTCGAAAACTGTTTGCGCTGTTCGGTGTGGAGGAAAGCGAACTTGTTTTCTATCTTAGAGATGAGGAAGGCACAGATGTTGCCACAGGTTCCCGGCATGAGATCAGGAAAAAGTATTGGGAGTACGCGCTGCCCGCTATCAAAGCAGCGTTTGGTGGCAACGGTCCGTTCAGCAATATAAATCCTGTTGCGAACAATTATGTTTCTGGCTTTATTGGCATACCTGGCGTTTGTATTAACTGTGTGTCCAACTTTGATGGGGCCCGGGTGGAGCTCTATCTGGGAATGGCTGAAAAAGGGCAGAATAAGGCGGTCTTTGATCACCTGTTCATGCGGAAGGAAGAAATTGAAGCGGCCATGGGATCCGAGCTGGCTTGGAACCGTTCGGACGAGAACAAATCCAGCAAAATATCGTGTATTCTCACTGATGTGGATATATCACGGGAAACGGACTGGCCCCGCATGGCACAGTTCCATGCGGAACAAGGCGCGGCTATTCTCGCCGCGTTTAAAAAGCATCTGGAGGAGTATTTCAATACAACCATCTGAAACGGCATAAAAATGATTTCGGAGTGGGGGAGCAATTATGACGAATAATAGAATTGCCGAGGTAGGCATCAATATTCAGGAAAAGGCCACCATCATCTGGAATATAGCCAACGCCCTCTTTGGCTATTTCAAACCCCATGAATATGGCCTTGTGATTCTTCCCATGACGGTGGTAAAGCGGTTCCACGACTGTCTGCTCCCCACCCATGCCGCCGTGCAGGAACAGTATGAGAAGGTGAAAAAGCTGGCCGTGATTGATGGCTTTCTCACCCGTGCCAGCGGCTATCAGTTTTATAACACCAGCAAGTTTACATTTGATCTGCTGCTGGCCGACCCCGATAACATTGAGGCCAACTTCCGGGACTATCTGGCGGGGTTCTCCGCCAATGTCCAAGATGTCCTTGCCAAATTCGATTTCGACAACATCATCAAGCGCATGGTGGAATGTAACTCTCTCTACCTAGTCATCAAGGAGTTTGCCTCTCCCAAAGGCTATCTTGGCCCGGACAAGATCAGCGCCGTGGACTGCGGGTACATCTTTGAGGATCTGGTGAAGCGTTTTTCAGAGTCCTACGACGAGGAAGCCGGGGCGCACTTCACCAGCCGGGACATCATCTACCTGATGACCGACATCCTCCTGTCCGACGCTGATTTGAGCCAGGCCGGGAACGTCACCGTCTACGACATGGCAATGGGTACCTCCCAGATGCTGTCCTGTATGGAGGAACGCATCCACGACTTGAACGAGGAGATCGAGGTGACCTGCTTTGGCCAGGAGCTGAATCCGGCCACCTATGCTATCGCCAAGGCCGATATGATGATCCGGGGCGGCGATCCCAACAATATGCGGTTCGGTGATACCCTCTCCGATGACCAGTTCAAAGGCTTTACCTTCCAATACTGCATCTCCAACCCTCCTTTCGGAATCGACTGGAAGCGGGAACAGAAAGCGGTGGAGGCAGAGGCTGCTATGGGAGAACTGGGCCGCTTTGCTCCGGGCCTGCCTAAGATCAGCGACGGGCAGCAGCTCTTTCTCTTGAATGGCCTGTCCAAGCTGGCACCCAACGGCAAAATGGCCATCATCCAGAACGGTTCTCCGCTGTTCTCCGGGGACGCTGGCAGTGGGCCCTCCTGTATCCGGCAGTACATCCTGGAGAACGACTGGCTGGACGCCATCATCCAGCTCTCCACCGACCAGTTTATGAACACAGGTATCAGCACCTATATCTGGGTGCTGTCCAAGGACAAGCCAGACTACCGCACCGGGAAGGTGCAGCTGATCGACGCCTCCCACTGCTACGAATCCCGCAGGAAAAACATAGGCACCAAGCGCAATGACATCACTGACCTGTGCCGGGGCCTGATTGTGCGGGCCTACGGCGAGTACCGGGACGGTGCTGTGTATGGAGAAAAGGGCGGCGTGTATTGCGAGAGCAAGGTGTTCGGCTCGGAGGAGTTCGGCTACAACAAGATCGTAGTGGAGCGGCCCCTGCGGGACGAGCAGGGGGAGATCGTGCTGAAAAAGGGCAAGCCCGTGGCGGACCCCGCCCTGCGGGACACGGAAAATGTGCCGTTGGTGCAGGACATTGACCGCTATTTTGAGCGGGAGGTGCTACCCTACGCCCCCGATGCCTGGATTGACAAGAAGAAGACCAAGGTTGGATATGAGATCCCCATGACCCAGTACTTCTACGAGTACCAGCCCCCGGAGCCGGTGGAGGACATCGTGGAGCGGATCACCGCCCTGGAGGCTGATATTGCGGCCAGCTTGAAGGCGCTGTTCCATGAGGAGGTATAAGTGTGCATAAACGAAAAAGCTTTATCAGTGTTCGAGGAGGTTATAGCGATACAAACGGTATAGCTCCATGCAATGCAGAGATGCAGCTTTATCAGTTTGACAGACGAACGAGAATGCTTCTAAGTAATGAGCTGTTTAAACTGTTGAAAGCCATATTTGAAAATTCATATCGTGCATTTCATAACGAAAATGCTGATAGTATATTTTGTGAAGATATTCTATCAAATGTGTTCATAGAACCTATTAGGCTGTCAGGCGGGTATAGCTTTAATTGGATCAAAGTTTTTCAGACGAAATTTGATCCGGTTTTTATAGATGGACAGTACAATGAGATTCTTGATTTGTTATGGTATATTGGAAAATGGATTAGGAACCATACGAATGATCCGCAGTTAGATAGTTTGTTTTATAAGATTTTTAACGGTGTCTTCGAAAGGGAGTTTGTTGGATATCGTTTTGTTAGTGGACAGATTATTGCCATAACAGATCGGCAGGAGATAGGCGAAATTGAAGAAGCCTGCCGTAATCCATATGAAGGATGCCGTTCTCATTTGAAAAAAGCAATTATCATTCTGGCAGATAGAGACAACAAAGATTATAAAAACTGCATCAAAGAAAGTATATGTGCAGTGGAATCAATATGCCAAGTAATCACAAAAAATGATAAAGCCACGCTGGGTCAAGCATTGAAATCGCTAAAAGACAGTGGGTTAAAAATTCATCCAGCTATGGAAGCGGCATTTTCAAAGTTATATGGATATACATCGGATGAAGGCGGAATACGCCACTGCGAGGGAATGTTTGAAAGCGACGTGTCATTTGAAGAAGCAAAATTTATGCTTGTTAGCTGTAGTGCTTTTGTAAATTATTTAATCGCAGAAAGCGGTAAAAATCATGCGTAAAATGAAGGACAGCGGGATACCGTGGATCGGGGAGATACCGGAAGATTGGTCAATCGTAAAAATAAAAGCAGGTGTCAGTAAGGTCGGAAGTGGCAAGACCCCATCAGGTGGCGCGCTATCCTATGCAGATGAGGGCATACTGTTTTTGCGTAGCCAAAATGTGTATGATACAGGATTGGAACTTAGCAACCCCACATATATCACCCCGGAAGTTGACGAGGAGATGAAAGGGACACGAGTTTTTCCCAACGATGTCTTACTGAACATCACTGGAGGATCAATTGGTCGTTGCTGCATATTCCAAGAGTCTTTAGAAACGGCTAATGTGAATCAGCATGTGAGCATTATTCGTGTGGATAAACGTGTGTTTTTACCGGAGTTCATGCACTATTATTGGATATCCCCTCTGGGTTCTATGGCAATCAGCCTCTATCAGACAGGTGGCAACCGGGAGGGTATGAGTGCAGAGGCAATAAAAAATACTCCTATCATTTTGATGCCGTTGGAGGAACAAAAGCGCATTTGCAAAGTGCTTGATGTCAAATGCGCTGAAATTGATTCCGTGCTGGACAAAACCCGCACCTCCATTGAGGAGTACAAAAAACTCAAGCAGGCCATCATCACCCAGGCTGTCACCAAGGGTATCCGGGGAGATAGGCCGATGAAGGAGAGCGGGATTGAGTGGGTTCCGCTGATCCCCGAGGATTGGAGCAGTTACCGGGGGAAGCATTTATTTTACGAAACCAATGAGAGGTCGGAAACTGGCTCCGAGGAATTGCTGACTGTTTCTCACAAGACAGGCATCACGCCCAGGAGCCAGAAGAATGTAAATATGTTCATGTCGGAGTCGCTTGTCGGGTATAAAGTTTGCCGTGAGGGCGATATTGCGGCAAACACCATGTGGATGTGGCAGGGAGCTATTGGGGTATCTGCCTATCATGGCGTGATCAGCCCCTCGTATAATACCTACCGCCAGCGTAATGGTGCTTTTGATTCTCAGTATCTGGACTATCTCCTGCGGATTCCTCCACTTGTGGATCAATACAATGTCTGCTCTACAGGAATAACAGCCTCCCGGCTCCGGCTGTACCCTGAGCAGTTTCTTTCCCTCCGATTTATTGTCCCGCCCATGGAGGAACAGCGGGAAATCGTAATGTTTCTGTGTAGCCGAGTTGACGAGATGGATGCCCTCATTCAAAAGAAGGAGCAATTCCTCACCGAACTGGAAGCTTACAAGAAGTCGCTTATTTATGAATATGTAACTGGAAAGAAGGAGGTTTGAATTTTGACAGAAGCGGAGTATGAAGCATGGTTTGACCAATATCTTAGAGATGTTGAATCTCTCAATAAGACAGGTGTTGAGAAAAGCCCACTTTCAAGAATCCCAAAGCCATTAAATAGAAAAGCATGGATGTTTGTCTGCATTATCGGATTGTTGGTAAGCATGGTAGCATCTTTCACATTCTCATGGATTTACGAAATAAACGGTCTATGGGTTTTTAACTGGATTATAGCAATCTTCAAAAAAACTAACAATAAGCGGAAGCGGCAAACCAATGCCGG
>ERZ779626.1226-NODE-1226-length-11757-cov-9.576397_pt1 | contig 11757 bp, 10 predicted proteins | sample MGYA00514209_ERZ779626 | MGnify/ENA primary metagenome ERZ779626 (study PRJEB29562, sample SAMEA4376713) | mouse gut metagenome | isolation source: Cecum | study: EMG produced TPA metagenomics assembly of the A DSS colitis mouse model was used to assess the...
ATACGGATAGAAAGAAACGGAGATTCAGTATTTGGTTTTGAGGGTATGTGCCCCAGGTTTTGTGGGAAGCCGTGGCGGTCATAAGCTAAAGCGGCATCGGAAAGGATTACGGAATAATTCTTTCACACAAAACATAGGATTTGCCAGTCTGCGTATTGTGCAGGCTTAAAAATTTTTTTTGTGTATTCCTCGATAGCTCAATGGTAGAGCACGCGGCTGTTAACCGCGGGGTTGTAGGTTCGAGCCCTACTCGGGGAGGTAAAGGGAAACCTGTAGACGTCAATGTTTACGGGTTTTTTGTATCTCCAAAGAAAGCGGGAATAGAATGATATATGAACGAAAAACAAGCAAAAAATGTTTCGCAGTAGAAATCATAACCCTGCGGCTGGTAATCGAAAACAGACTGGGACTGCGCTGTAATTCTTATTTCACTTTTCATGTAAGCGGTAGAGATAGAGGGAGTATTTTTCCCTCCGCTGGTAAGCTTTGTGTAAGAAACTTAATGAAATTTGAAAATAGAAGGATAATTTGAAATGATAAATTATAAGCAGATATTGTCTGTCTAAGTTGAGACTGAGTCTTGAACCCGCGGAAGAGTTTAAGGAATATGTCGAGAAGGAAAAGCACGGTGAGGTTCTTAAAAACCTTTTGCATATAAAAGGTAAGAAGCTGCTTGAGGATGCAGAGGCGGATTATGTGACATATCGCTTGAAAGAGATAGCAATAAATCTTTTGCCGGGGACATATGATTACGAACATCTTTTGGACATACACAAATATATTTTTCAAGATATATACGAATGGGCAGGTCAGCCGAGAAAGCTGAACATTTATAAGTCCTCCTTTTCCGTTACGGAGTTATTATTGAAAATGGCAAGAGGGAAATATTGCTTCAAAAGCGGCAAAATAATGGACTTTGGGCGCTCATTGGTGATTCTGTGGAGATTGGCGATAATTCCAAATTCAAGTCTTTATGAACATTATTAGAGTATAATAACACATTCTCTTCATTTAGAATTTTCCGCAAGTGATCAAACGGTGGCTTTATCTTGCCTAAAAAGGGGTTTGAGATTATAATGGATATACATTACTTGCTTAAACGGAAATTGAAACCCGGACAGTTAAAGGAGGAAAACCATGCAGTATCGCAGACTTGGAAAAACGGAGTTACTGGTCAGTGAGGTCGGTTTTGGGGGAGAGTGGCTGGAGCGGCATAACTATGAGGAGTGCAAGGCTATGATCGACCGGGCAGACGAGCTGGGGATCAATATATTGGATTGCTGGATGTCAGAACCGAATGTCCGCACGAAAATAGGAAAAGCGCTGGAGGGACGACGGGAGCGCTGGTATATTCAGGGGCATATCGGTTCCACATGGCAGAACGGGCAGTATGAGCGGACCCGTGATGTGGACAGGTGCAGGGAGGCCTTTGAGGATCTGCTGGCGCGTCTGCAGACGGACTACGTGGATCTGGGCATGATACATTTTGTCGATCAGGAGAATGACTGGGAAAACGCGATGAACGGACCGTTTATCGAGTATGTGAAGGAACTGAAGGCGTGTGGAAAGATACGACATATCGGCATGAGCACGCACAATCCTCTTATGGCGAAAAAAGCGGCGGAGAGCGGGCTGATTGAGATGATTCTGTTCAGCATTAATCCTGCGTTTGACCTTCTGCCGCCCACGGATAATATTGACGATTATTTTGCGGAGGAGTATGCGGACGGATTTGGCGGCATTGATCCAGTGCGGGCGGAAGTATATAAGCTTTGTGAGCAGAATGATGTGGGCATAACCGTTATGAAGCCTTATGCCGGAGGCAGGATGTTTGATGCGGCGCGTTCTCCTTTTGGCATTGCGCTGACGCCGGTACAGTGTATACATTACTGTCTGACCCGCCCGGCGGTTGCGTCGGTTCTTGCGGGATACGATACGCCGGAGCATGTGGAGCAGGCGGCAGCATATGAAACCGCTGACGAAGCGGAAAAGAATTATGCTGCGGTTTTGGCGAAAGCGCCTCGGAATACCTTTGGCAGGGGAGAATGTACATACTGTGGGCATTGTAAGCCCTGCCCAAAAGAGATTGACATTGCCATGGTAAACAAATATTATGATCTTGCCGTTATGCAGGGGGAGGTTCCCGCCAGTGTGAGGGAGCATTATCTTGCGCTGGAGCGCGGTGCGGACGCGTGTATCGGCTGTAAGGCTTGCGAGAGCCGCTGTCCTTTCGGTGTGAAGATCGCGGAGCGGATGGAAAAGGCGGCTGCGCTGTTTGGACAGGAAAAGTAATTTTATACTGACTTTATATTAGAATTGGAATATAATAAGAGTAAAGAAATAATGGGTATTGTAGCAGTTAGTTCTAAAAGCGGAATGGGGATCAAAATGGATAAGAAACGTAATGAAAGTAAGAGAGATAGAGGAATTTCATTGCTTGTTTCTATCGTTTTGGTCTTTCTTATTCTGGGTGTTATCGTTTTTTCCGTTTCCCACAAAACTATGACAGAGATGGCGGCATCAGCGACGCAGAATCTGAATGAGAGCCTTGATCTGATCAAATGTACGATTGAAGCAATTCTCAACAAGGAGGCGGAGTATCAGAGACTGATGGCACAGGGAATTGCGGCTATAGAGAGCCCGGAAGAGTATGTCCTCAATTATAAAAAGAGCGGAACCATGGTAAAACTTGGCTTGATACGGTCGGGTGAAACGGTGGGCGTATGCAGTACGGGTGAAGCGTTCACGGAGGAGGAACTGGACTTTTCCGCAGGGGGAACGGTTGACGGGCTGCCGGTATCTCAGTCATACTTAAACTATATGGGGACGTGGGCTTACTGCATCAAATGTCCTGTTATAAAAGATGGACGGGAAATTGCGACGCTCTATGTGGAATATATTTATGACACCTTTGACAAGTCGCTGCCGGAGGGATTTTACAATCAGCAGGCAATGCTTTATATTATGGATGCGGAGACGGAGCGATTTGTTTTAAAGCCTAAGGGAATGGGGGAACGGAGTGCGGGGCACCTGAACCTGACGGATTTTTACCGTGCCAACGATATTCAGGAGGAGGGTCTTCGGGAAGAGGTGGAAGACTGCCTGAAAAACAATAAGAACATTATGTTCTACCACGATATCAGAAATAAGGATGCATTGAATTACATGTGGTCGGTAAACGGCGGCACGATTTATCTGATCGGCTATGTGCCGATTGAGGCGATACAGCAGGAGGGCAGGACTGTCAACCAGAATATTTTTATAGTGGTTTTCGTCATGCTGACTGCTTTTATCCTGTGCTGTACGTTGTATTATCTGAATCAGAGGCAGAAGATCAAGCTTCGCAGGGAGCGCGAGAAGGAGAGAGAGATCAGCAATCGCAGGCTGGCGGAGGCATTGCAGGCGGCGCAGGTTGCAAGCAATTCAAAAACCATGTTTCTCTCCAATATGTCCCACGATATCCGCACGCCGATGAACGCGGTTCTAGGATTTACGACGCTGCTTGCCAGAGATGCAGAAAACCCGGAAAAGGTGCGGGAATATACGAAGAAGATCATGGCGTCCGGGCAGCATCTGCTCAGCCTGATCAACGATATTCTGGATGTGTCTAAAATAGAGAGCGGCAAGGTCGTCCTGAATGTGGAAGAATTTACTTTAAACGATCTGGTGTCTTCCGTGGATGCGATCATCCGTCCGATGGCGGAGGCGAGGTCGCAGAAGTTTTCAGTGGAAGTGACGGGAATCAAACATGAGTTTCTGCTGGGCGATGAGACGCGTATCAATCAGATTCTAATTAATTTGTTATCCAACGCTGTTAAATATACGCCGGAAGGCGGCAGTATCTGGTTTCGGATTATTGGTCTGAAACAGCGGTCCAATCAGTTTGAGCATATCAGGATCGAGGTGCAGGATAACGGGTATGGCATGACGAAAGAGTATCTGGAAACGATATTTGACGCCTTTACGCGGGCGGAAAACAGTACCACGAATAAGGTGCAGGGCACAGGGCTTGGCATGGCGATCACCAAGAATATTATAGAGCTGATGGGCGGCACGATTGACGTTTTCAGTGAGGTGGATCATGGCAGCCTGTTCAGGGTTGAATTGGAGTTCCGCATCCCTGAGGGACAGGCAGACAGGCAGTTCTGGGCGCAAATGGGTATTTCGCGGATGCTTGTTGTGGACACCAATGAGGAGACCTGCGGAAATATAAAGACGCTCATGGGCGATGTGGGTGTGGAAGCTGATGTGGCGCACAGCATGGAGGAGGCATTGTCTCTGCTGGAAAATAATGCGGACAGCTATCAGGTGGCATTGCTTTGCGCAAATATTGTAGAAACGGGCGTGTTGCAGGCGGTAAACCGAATTCGGGAGATGACCGGGGAAACGGTTCCGATTCTGGTTTTATCGGAGCATGACAAGGCAGGAGCTGTGGACTTGAGTCAGATTGAGAATGTCGGCGTCCTGACAAAACCGTTTTTTGCGTCTGCTTTCAAAGAAAAGATACAGGAGATGAAGGCGGAGCCAATAACAGACGGGGAGTTTGCGGCTGAACCCGGGCAGAGTCTGGCAGGGCTGCATTTTCTTGCGGCGGAGGACAATGAGATTAACGCGGAGATACTGCAGGAGATTCTTGCCTATGAGAACGCCGTCTGCGAGATTGTGGAGAACGGGGAACTTGCGGTGGAGCGGTTTGAGAGAGCCGGGGAGGGCGAGTTTGACGCTATTTTGATGGATGTGCAGATGCCGGTTATGAACGGTTATGATGCCACCAGAGCGATCCGCGCCCTGGCACGTGAAGATGCGCGGACGATTCCGATTATTGCGATGACGGCGAACGCTTTCGCGGAAGATGAAAAGGAGGCGCTGGATGCGGGGATGGATGTCCATCTGGCGAAACCGATTGATATAGAATTATTAAAGCAGGTAATCAGGCAGTATACAAAAGCACACAGGTGAATGATTGTATAAACATATACGTATAACAAGGTGTGTGGCGGTACGTCTGGACTGTAATAAAGTAATATTGGAATTATGTGTAAACGGAGGCTATAGTGTAAATGAGCAGAAAGAGAGGTTTCAGGAAAGGGGGATTACTGTGCCTCGCCGGAATAGTGGTTTTCTCGATAACAGCGTGCGGCGGGAAAAGTGGATCCGATAATAACCTGATCGTCGTGGAGGATAAGACAAATCGTGAAGTAAGCCTGTTCAGCCCTATGGAAAAGACGGAAGCCAATGTGGAAAATGTGGCTAGAGGCGCGGCAGACAAGACGATTATGCTGGCAGAGGAAAAGCTGGGCGTAAGTGTGGGTTATGTGACGTACACGGCAGAAGATTATCAGGATAAGACATATGACGAGGTGACGCTGGACAGGGCGCGCAGCGATATGGATGATATTTATCTGCTGAATCCGGATACGCTTCGCACGTTAGGGGAAGAGGGAAAACTGCAGGATTTGTCCGGGCTGGACTGTACCAAAAACCTGCGGGATGTGGTGAAGGCGGCAAATATGGTAGACGGAAAGCTGGTGGCGATTCCGCAGGAGGTAGTGGCTTACGGTCTGTTTGTCAATAAGGATATGTTTGACGAATATCATCTCACTTTGCCGGAGACGCCGGAAGATTTTCTGGAGTGCTGCAGAGTGTTTAAAGAGAACGGCGTTGAAACGCCAGTGGGCGCTAACAGATGGTGGCTGGAGACCTTCGTGCTGGCGCAGGCTTACGCGGATTTATACAACGGCGGGAACACAGAGGCGGAAATCGCGGCGCTAAACAGCGGGGAGAGCAAATACAGCGACTATATGCGTCCGGGATTTGAGTTTTTACAGGAGTTGATTGACAAGGGATATGTGGATGCGGAGAAGGCTCTTGTGAGCGAGGCAATCGAAGGAGAGGGAGCGGATTTTCTTGCGCAGAAGACGCCCATCGTTATGGCATACTGGGGTGCGGCGAACACGGAAACCGCTTACGGAAAGACTGATTTTGAAATGCAGGTCATTGGATTCCCGAGCAGCCGGGGGCAGATGCCGGTTATGCCCATGACAGGTTTCGGCGTGGGCACCAATGCCGCGCATGGGGAAGATGCGCTGGCTGTCCTAGATATCATGCTTTCTGATGAAGCCCTGCAAATTTACGCGGAGACGAACCGGGTGATTTCACCGTCCAAAAATGTGGAAGTTGAGTGTGTGGATCCGCTGAAGCCACTGAATGACAGGATACAGGAAAATGTTTATGTTCTTGGTTCCAACGCGGGAATGGATGTGGAGCAGTGGGGGAATACCTGCTTGATCGTGAGGGAACTGCTGGGTGGTGCGACGGTGGATGAGTGTATGGAGATGTTTGACCGGCTGCAGGAGGAAGCATTGCAGAAATAGAAGTAAGGATTGAACCTTTTCTATCCGTAGATTATATCTTTAAAGGAGTAGGAACGGTTCAAAATTAATAAAAAGAAGAGCAATGAAAACGCTGTGTATGAGGTACGGCTATGAAATGGAATATGAGAATGAAAATATTGGCAGTCTGCGTCTGCTGTACCTTGATTGCGTTGGTGATGTAGGCTTTTTTGTTTCAGAGGGCATCCGCAAAGCTGATTAGCAGGCAGTCGAAAAATGAGAGCTATCATACCTTGGAGAATATGCAGAATGAAATTTATACTTTTATCAAAAATATTGAAAGCAATATGATAGAGATTTACAACAATCGCGAGTTTCTCAGCACATTGAAGAGCGGGGAGAATGTAGAGGATATCAGAAAAAAATACTGCCGACTGGCATATACGATTGCTGCTGAGGAATTTCAGACATTGGACGATACATCCATGTTAATCAGCAGTTATTATAATGTACATAGAAAAAGGGATATTGCCCGGTTCGAGTTAAAAATATATGACAATACGAATTTAAGTGATAAGGTCGGTTATATTATTTTGTGATATTGACAGTAAAGTGATCGAAAAGATCATGAAAAAGTACGTAACCAATGATGAGATGTATATTTGGCTGCAGCCGACAGGAGACAGGCAGGTTTGTATGAAGAAAGTATACAGCGAATTTATACTGGGTGATATGCGCGCCTGTTACATGCAGGACGAGGAGACGGGGAGCATGGAGCTTGTGCTGCTCCCGGCAGATATGGCGTATGAGGTTGCTTACCGGGAAAAGCCGTACCCGGATTCCCTTGTGCAGGTAAAGCTGTCCGGGGACACTTATGCGGGCGGTTACGCGGGCGGCAGGACGATGCGGCAGAGCGCGTCTGTGCTTTCACTCAGATTGGAAGGGCAGGAAACACAGGAGGAGGGTGGCAGGACGGTGGTCTGCACGACTCTGGCGGATGGCAGGGGTCACCGTTACCGCCATTATCTTGTATGGAAACAGGGAAAGAAGAGCCTGCTCTCCTATACGGAGTTTGAAAATGCCTCTGATGAGGCGGCGGAATTGGAAATGCTTTCCAGCTTTTCCCTGAGCGGGATTTCTCCCTTTGTGGGAGCAGATGAGAGCGGGCTGTTGAAGCTGCACCGCATCCGCAGTGTGTGGAGCATGGAGGGAAGAACGGAATCACAGCTTTTGGAGGATTTACAGCTCGAGCCTTCCTGGGGCGGTCATGCGGTGCGCTGCGAACGGTTCGGACAGGTCGGTTCCATGCCGGTCAACGGGTACTTTCCTTACGCGGTGATGGAAGATATAAAGTCCGATATTTTTTGGGGCGCGATGATCTGTCACAATGCGAGCTGGCAGATGGAGGTTTACCGCAGGGGTGATGATGCGGCTCTCTCCGGCGGACTGGCGGACTACGATTTCGGGCACTGGATGAAAAGAGTTGCGCCGGGAGAAAAATTTGTGCCGCCCACGGCAATTTTATCTGTGTGCAGGGGCGGCGGTGCCGAAGAAATTTCTCAGAGGATGACGGCGGCTTTGGACGAGACAGTGGACGCAGGTCCCGAGTCGGAGCAGGCGCTCCCCATCATCTTTAATGAGTATTGCACGACCTGGGGGGACCCTTCCCATGAAAATATTTGCGGGATTCTGGAAGCCATCAGGGATAAAGGCTTTTCCTATTTTGTCATTGACTGCGGCTGGTACAGACAGCCGGGTGTCCCGTGGGATGTGGCAATGGGCGATTACCATGTATCGAAAGAATTGTTCCCGGAGGGGCTTGACAAGACGGTAAAGGCGATCAACGATCACGGCATGAAGGCGGGGATCTGGTTTGAGATCGACAACTTGGGAGAAAAAGCGGAGAGCTATCAGGATACGGCGCATCTGCTTAAGAGAAACGGCAGACCGCTCACCACTTCCATGAGAAGATTTTGGGATATGAGGCAGGAGTGGGTGCAGAGATATCTGGAGGAGAGGGTCATCGGTACGCTGGAGAAGTACGGCTTCTCCTACATGAAGATGGACTATAACGATACGATCGGTGTGGGCTGTGACGGCGCGGAGTCTTTGGGAGAAGGGCTGCGGCAGAATATGGAGGCGTCGCTTGCCTTTATCCGTAAGGTGAAAGAGAAGGTTCCCGGCATTATTCTGGAAAACTGTTCTTCGGGCGGTCATAAACTGGAACCGCTTATGATGGGAGAGTGCAGTATGGCTTCCTTTTCAGATGCCCATGAGTGCGAGGAGATTCCGATTATCGCGGCATCCCTTCACCGTGTGATACTGCCGAGACAGAGCCAGATCTGGGCGGTGATACGGGAGGATGATTCCCTCAAAAGAATTGCGTACTCCATCGCCAATACATTTCTTGGCAGGATGTGTCTGTCGGGGGATGTGACGAAACTGACGGACGCCCAGTGGGATGTGATTGACAGGGGAATCGCTTTTTATAAAAAGGCGGCACCTGTTATCAAGGACGGTTACAGCAGACTTTACGGACCAAAGGTGGTGAGCTGGCGCCATCCGAAAGGCTGGCAGTGCCTTGTGCGGACAGAGGGCGGCGTGGAGCATGAGCGGAAGGACGGGCTGCTTGCCGTATTCCACAGCTTTGACGGGGAACATGACGGCGTCTTGGAAGCTCCCCTTCCCGCGGACGGGAAATACCAGATTGAGGAAGTTTACTCTGATGCGGAGGCGGACGTCGAGATTGCCAACGGGAAACTGGCGTGCCGGATCCCGGAGGATATGCGTGCCGTGGCGGTTCTGGCGCGGAAGGTCTGACTGCATGAAATAGAATAGGGAAACAGCGGTAACTCCGTGTGACAGGCTTACCGCTGTTTTATTAATCTCTTATAATTGTAATTCGCCTTTGCTGAGTTTTTCCGTAAACGCTATATACGATGGAGCAATGACTTCGCATTCTTCAAATTCCGGCTCTGCACCCCGAACAACGGAACCATCCTTCATAGAAATCGCATAATAAGAGTAGCAGTCTTTCACGGACATGATGATGGGAAGATGGTTTTCCCAGAAAACTTTGATCCGGGCTTCCCACTCGGTATCGCCAGCGGCAGATGTAAGGCTGATCTTTTCCCACTCATTCCACTGGAAGGCGTCATCGCATTGTGGTTCAAAATCATTCGCGCATAAGAACCAGACGGTTTCTTCGGCATTCATCATACACTTGACTGTTTTGATAAATTCCAGCCATTGTTCAGGGATATTTGTGTATCTGGCGGTTATTATATTTGAAAGGTAATCGTTTCGATTTTCATACAATGCAACCTGCCAGCCGTTTTCTTCCATATGCTTTATAAAAGTATGTAACATTTTCGCAATCCTCCATGCGGTTCGTTTTTGTGACATAATTAAAATTATAGCATACTCTAATATAAAAAAATATCCCGTCATGTTATTTTTCCCCTTGCCAAATGCCGCAAGGTATGGTATTATATCATTCGTTAAGGCTACATGAAGCCTTTCGTCAGGCTCCATGGTCAAGCGGTTAAGACATCGCCCTTTCACGGCGGTAACACGGGTTCGATTCCCGTTGGAGTCATCGGTCGGAAGATCGGTAATAATTGAATATGGCGCAGTAGCCAAGTGGTAAGGCATGGGTCTGCAACACCCTGATTCACCGGTTCAAATCCGGTCTGCGCCTCTTGAAAAATCCCCTAAATACTAGGGGATTTTTTGCTTGTGCTGCATTTCGTGTTGTATAGTTCTGAGAAATAATTGTTTGCCATATGATCCATCTGTTTCGCTTGCTCTTCTAAAACATGCCGGTAGACGGCTTTTAATGTGCCATCATTGCCCCAGCCGCCGCGCTGCATGATATATGAGTCTGGAATACCGAGGGCGTGCTGGATGCTCGCTGAGTAATGCCTCAAGTCGTGGAACCGAAAATGCGGGATGCCGTTACGCTTAAGCAGCCTGTTAAATCTGTTTGTAATAGAATCCGGGGTGAGGCGTACAATTCGCCCTTTTATTCCGCGCCACTTATCTGATACGAAATCGGGATAATCAATGTATCTGTCGCCGGCATAGCTTTTTGGGGTTTTTATGATCCACTCACGATCACCGTTGATAACCATATTTTTACATACATGAACAATGTTTCCAGAAATATCCTCGGAGGACAGGGCGCATATTTCTCCGCGGCGCATGGGACCGAACGCCGCAAGCAGCACCGGGAGTTCCATGTCGGTGCCAGCCACAGACGAAAGAAGCTGTTTTATTTCCGCATCAGAGGGGACATAAATGTCTGGTCGCACTTTCTTAGGCAAAGCGGTATTGAGGGCGAAATTGGGGCGGTAAACGTGCATTACGGCAGATATAAGTCCATGACTGTTTCTTACCGTCTTAGGGGAATGGTTTTGTGCCTCGATATATTTGTCAAGGGCTTTGCCAAACGTAATATTCTGTACGTTGCTCGTACTTTCTTTTTCAGCCGCCCACACACTGGCAGCCTGTTCTGCAAGCCGTTTACCTTTGGAACCCGGGATATCGCTGGTAAAGGACTTATATATCCGCTTTTTCTTGATGGTGCCGTCCGGCTGCATGGTTTCTTCTGTGTGGCTGTAGACCTGACAGCGCCAGCTTCCAGACGGGAGTTTTTTTGCTGTAGTCATAGTGTTGTCCTTCTTTTTGGGTATAAAAATAACAGCCTGTGAATGATCTGGAAAAACAGACGGTTCACTTGCAAGCTGCGCCCGGGGCCTTTCCGGCCTTTGTGATTAATGTATGTATTTTCATGTGATATATGGATAACTTTAAATGGATAATGAAAAAGGCAGATAACCGAAGTTACCTGCCTGAAGGTTTGAATGAAATAGGTGGGGTGGCAATCCCACATCTCTTTTAAGACCCATAGGGCGTGACGGCCGCCTGTTCCGTCCTCAGATTTCATTCAATATAGCTTACTCATTTGGTAACTTAATTATACAATATTCCTTGGCTAAGTCAAGGCTTTTTTCTATTCCATTCCCATGCCCGTCCCTTATCAATATAGTTAGTCAACTGAGCATCTGTTATTGGGTACATAGTTCGGTAAGATAATGCTCCAGATGCAGAAATCCTTATGGCGACGGAAACATGACTAGAAAAATTCTTTATAAATGAAATACTGCTATCCTTTGGATGTATACTGAGATAATCTAGAGAAAATAACTATGACCTGCTTTATAAAAATGAATGCCAGAACTGGCGCAATAAAATAAACCGGGTAAAAAATACCGCAGGCTTTCCGGCTGACCGTCTGGAAAAAATACAGGCTGCCTTTTCCGACTTTAAGAAAGAAGCATTGCAGAGAAAAAAGGCTGTAAAAACAGGAACAGCCAGCCCGAAAGAATTTACGGACTGGCTGTATCAGCAGAGTAATGTAATT
>ERZ779626.1230-NODE-1230-length-11695-cov-6.057131_pt1 | contig 11695 bp, 7 predicted proteins | sample MGYA00514209_ERZ779626 | MGnify/ENA primary metagenome ERZ779626 (study PRJEB29562, sample SAMEA4376713) | mouse gut metagenome | isolation source: Cecum | study: EMG produced TPA metagenomics assembly of the A DSS colitis mouse model was used to assess the...
GACTCCCGCGCCATACGAATTGGAGCAGGCGGGCAACGTCGTGGAGCAGATTATCCGACCGACAGGCTTGGTAGACCCCGAGGTTACGATAAGACCGACGAAGGGACAGATAGACGATTTACTGGGCGAAATTAACACCGTTACGGCGCAGGGCGGCAGGGTGCTTGTTACAACTTTGACCAAGCGCATGGCGGAAAGCCTTACGGACTATCTTAAAGAACATAATATCAAAGTCCGCTATATGCACAGCGATATAGACGCGCTGGAAAGGATAGACATCATTAACGGTTTGCGCTCGGGCGAATTTGACGTTTTGTGCGGAATAAACCTACTCCGCGAGGGGCTGGACTTGCCCGAGGTAAAACTGGTTGCCATACTCGACGCGGATAAGGAGGGCTTTTTGCGCAGTGAAACCTCGTTGGTGCAGACGATAGGCAGGGCGGCAAGGAACAGCGAAGGCAGGGTAATTATGTATGCGGACGAAATTACGGGAAGTATGCGCCGCGCCATAGACGAAACCGACCGAAGACGGAAAATTCAGTCGGATTATAACAGAGAACACGGCATAATACCCAAAACGATAATAAAAGAAGTAAAAAACACAATAGGCATTTCCAGTAAAAAGACGTCTGCGGACGAAATAAAGCTTGCGGATATTCCGCAAGAAATAGAAAAACTGAAAGCGCTTATGAAAGTCGCTTCGGCACAGTTGGATTTTGAAAAGGCGATAGAAATACGCGACACCATTTCAGAATTAAAGAAAAAAATGTTAAAAAGTAAAAGGCAATGAAAGAAGAAATTTACGTCAAGGGTGCAAAAGAAAACAACTTAAAAAATATAGACGTTCATATCCCGAGAAATACTCTTACCGTATTTACGGGACTTTCGGGCAGCGGTAAATCCACGCTCGCCTTCGATACTATTTTCGCAGAAGGTCAACGCAGATATATAGAAAGTCTTTCGTCGTACGCGCGGCAGTTTCTCGGACAAATGGAAAAACCCGACGTAGAGCTTATCGACGGGCTTTCGCCGGCAATATCCATAGACCAGAAAACCACGTCGCACAACCCGCGTTCAACGGTCGGAACGGTTACGGAAATTTACGACTATTTCCGTCTTTTATTCGCACGCGTAGGTATACCTCACTGTCCGCAATGCGGCAGGGAAATAAGGCGGCAGTCCGTAGACGAGATAGCCGACAGGGTAATGCTTATGCCGTCGGGCAGTAAAATTATGGTTGAAGCCCCCGTCGTTCGCGGTAAGAAGGGCGAATTCGTCAAAGAGCTTGCCGGGTATAAAAAGAGCGGCTATGCAAGGGTGAAAGTGGACGGCATAGTCTACGACTTGCAGGAGGAAATTAGGCTTGAAAAAAATATCCGCCATAATGTTTCCGTTATAGTAGACAGAATAGTCATAAAGGACGGTATTCTGAAAAGACTCAGCGACAGTCTGGAAAACGCTTTGAAGCTTGCCGACGGTCTTGTGGTTATAGAAAACGACGGAAAGGAAGAACTGTATTCGGCGAATTACGCCTGTCCCGACTGCGGAATATCCATTGAGGAAATAGAGCCGCGTTTGTTTTCTTTCAACACTCCCTGGGGCGCATGTCCGGAATGCTCGGGTCTCGGTTTCAAACAGATTGTCGACCCCGATCTTATCTGTCCCGACAAAAACAAATCCCTGCGCGACGGCGCAATAAAAATAAGCGGTTGGAACCTCGATTCCTCGTCCATGACGCAGATGTATCTTAACGCGCTGTCAAAGGTCTACGGTTTTTCTCTGGACGTGCCCGTTAAGGATTTGCCCGAAAATATTTACAATATGCTGATGTTCGGCAACGGCGGGGAAAAAATCGATCTGGAATACAACGCATTCCGCTTTTCGGGCAGTTATAAAACCGCGTGGGAAGGTTTCGTCACAAACCTGCAAAGGAGATATAACCAAACTTCTTCCGAAGGCGTCAAATGGGATATAGAGCGCTATATGCGCACTGCGGACTGTCCCGTTTGCCGCGGCAAAAGGCTTAAAAAGGAAGCGCTTGCCGTAACCGTCGGCGGGAAAAACATTATGGAAGTCTGCGATATGTCGGTGGACGATTTGACGGATTTTGCGGATTTCGGATTCTTCGGCAAGACGGAGCATCTTATTGCCGACAGCATAATAAAGGAAATTAACAGTCGCCTCAGCTTTCTTAAAAACGTAGGACTGGGATACCTTACCCTTTCGCGCAGTGCGGCGACCCTTTCGGGCGGCGAAAGTCAGCGCATACGTCTTGCAACGCAGATTGGCAGCGCGCTAACGGGCGTTTTGTATATACTAGACGAGCCGAGTATAGGACTTCACCAACGCGACAACCAAAAGCTTCTCAATTCGCTTCTCGGACTGAGAGATTTGGGTAATACGCTTATAGTCGTCGAGCATGACGAGGATACTATGCGCGCGGCGGACTATATTGTGGATATAGGTCCGAAGGCAGGCGTTCACGGCGGCGAAGTGGTTGCGTGCGGCAGTGTGGAAGATATAGAGAGGGAGCCGCGTTCGATAACCGGCGACTATCTTTCGGGAAGAAGAAAGATAGAAATACCCGAAATGCGGGTAAAGCCCGACGGACGATATTTAAAGGTTTACGGTTGCAGACAGAACAATCTCAAAAACGTGGATGTTGAAATTCCCGTCGGTCTTATCACCGCCGTAACGGGCGTTTCCGGAAGCGGTAAATCCAGCCTTGTAAACGAAATAATTTATCCGTACCTCGCAAACAATCTCAACGGGGCGCGCCAGCTTTCGGGCAATGCGGAAAAATTCGAAGGGCTGGAATATTTCGATAAAGTAATCGCTATCGACCAACAGCCCATAGGCAGAACTCCCAGAAGCAACCCCGCCACATATACTGGCGTGTTTACGATGATAAGAGATCTGTTTGCGGCGACGCCCGACGCAAAGGAAAAGGGCTACAAGAGCGGCAGATTTTCGTTCAACGTTTCGGGCGGCAGGTGCGAGCATTGTCAGGGTGACGGAATAATAAAAATAGAAATGCATTTCCTGCCAGATATTTACGTGCCGTGCGAGGTGTGCGCAGGTAAACGTTACAACCGCGAAACGTTGGACGTAAAGTATAAGGGTAAAAGCATATCCGACGTGCTTGAAATGACCGTTGAAGAAGCGGCTGAATTTTTTAAGCCCGTATCTAGTATTTACAACAAGCTTTCCACGCTTTGCGACGTGGGATTGGGTTATATAAAGCTGGGGCAGAGCGCGACCACTCTTTCGGGCGGCGAAGCGCAGCGCGTCAAGCTTGCTACCGAACTTTCCAAACGCGGCACGGGCAGAACTTTTTATATCCTCGACGAGCCGACGACGGGTCTGCACAGCTACGACGTGGATAAACTGGTAAAAATTATTTCACGGTTGCGCAGCGGGGGAAATACCGTCCTCGTCATAGAGCATAACCTCGACGTAATTAAAACCGCCGACTGGATTGTCGACCTCGGTCCCGAGGGCGGCGACAAGGGCGGCACGGTGATAGCGGTAGGCGCGCCGGAAGAAATAGCGGCTTGCGCTAAAAGTTATACGGGACAATTCCTCAAAAATATCTTAAATCAAAAATAAAGCGGCTTAAAACCGCTTTATTTTTTTGCCGTTTATTGTAGCCAAATTATCGGGCGTTACGTATTATGATATAGCGTAAAGGAGCGCTTGGATATATGGCAAAACCATTGACTTTGCAAGAAGAATTTCCCACTACGGAAGGATTGTGTCACGACGCGTACAGTCTGGCGGTAATATCTCCGGCTTATGCCACCTCTACGGGAGAGCTTAACGCCGTTTTACAGTATTTTTACCATTATTTCAATTTCGATAAACATGGTTATAAACAGTACGCCGCCGATCTGGAAAGTATAGCCATTGCGGAAATGCTTCATCTGGAATTGCTCGGTAAAACCATAATAGCGCTGGGTGCGCAGCCGATATACAGCCAAAATCCGCCTACGGCGTTCAATTTCTATTCCGCGAAGTACGTTTCGTATTCGCGCAATTTGGTGAACATGATAGAGGACGACATAATGGGTGAGAAGCATGCTATAGCTCTCTATAACAAAATGTTGTGCCGCTTGAAAAACGAGCAGATAAAAAAAATAATTTCGCGCATCCTTGCGGACGAAAAGCTTCATATTGAAAAGCTTAACGAAATTCTTAAATCGTTGAAGTGTTGACAGCAGAGTGTTTTTGTAATAAAATATTTCATAGGTCAAAGCTATGAAATACGACGTTATAATAATAGGCGGCGGCGCGGCCGGACTTGCATGCGCCGCACGTCTCGATAAAAGCGGTAAAAACATAAACGTGTGTCTTTTGGACGCCGGCGAAAGGTTCGGTAAAAAATTAGCCGCAAGCGGCAACGGACAGGGCAATGTTTCCAATACCGATATGACTGTGGGGCATTACCACGGCGGTAATCTGCGGCGCGTAGAAAAAATTGCCTGTGCCGACGCCTATGCGGGCGTCGGGCTTTTCAATTGCCTTTTTGCCGTAGACGACAGGGGAAGAATTTACCCCGCGGGGAAGCAGGCGTCCGCGCTTGTCGACGACTTGCTTAATTCATTGAAAACTTCACGCTTTACATTGTTAACGGGGCGGAAGGTCGAAAAAATAAAAACAACTGCGTCGGGCTTTGAAGTTCCCGCAGGCGGCGTGACGGACGAGGCGAAATTTATCGTCCTGTGTACGGGCGGTAAAGCGCAGAAGCAGTTTAAAACCGACGGCTCGTCTTACAAGCTTGCAACGGATTGCGGACATACGCTTACGCCGCTTTATCCGTCGCTTGTTCAATTAAAAACCGAAACCGTACATATAAAATCGTTAAAAGGTATTCGCGCCGATTGCGTCGTTACGGCAGTCTGCAACGGAGAGACGCTTTGCAAAACGAGGGGAGACGTTATTTTTACCGAATACGGCGTTTCGGGTAATGCGGTTTTTACCGTTTCTTCGTATATTGCGGACAAGCACGGCGCGTTTCTTAACATTGAATTTCTCCCCGATTTCACCGAAAAGGAAATTGCGGAAAACGTTTCGGCGCATATTAAAGCTGGGTTCGATACGGGGAAGCTGCTTTCTGGCACTCTGCATAATATGCTGGGCAAGGCAATCATAACAAGGGCGGGTTGCTCCGACCCTTGCAAAATAGCCGAAACGCTTAAAAATTTTACTTTGCCTGTCACAGGTACGCTCGGCTTCGATTATGCGCAGGTCACGAAGGGCGGCGTCGATACCGACGAGGTCACCGACGAGCTGGAAAGTAAGCTCGTAAAAAATATGTTTCTGGCAGGCGAAATTTTGGACGTGGACGGAGATTGCGGCGGGTACAATTTACAGTGGGCGTTTACAAGCGGGATAACCGTCGCGGACGCAATTTTAAAAAGATTATGATATTTCGGCTGGATAACGTAAAACTTAATATATTCGAGGATGAAAGCAAACTTCTTAGCATTGCGAACAGGAAAGCCGGCGGAGAAATTAAATATTTCAAAATCCTCAAAAAGTCGCTCGACGCGAGAGATAAGGACAATATTTTCTGGGTTTATTCGATAGCGTTTTCCAAAAGCGCGCAAACCGAAACCCCGCCGGTTGCCGAAAAAATAAATTCGCCGCGCAAGGTTGCCGTAATAGGGGCGGGACCTGCCGGACTTTTTTGCGCCTTAAGACTTATAGAACACGGTTTTTCGCCTCTGATAATCGAGCGCGGCGAGTGTGCCGAGCGCAGAATAAAGACGGTGCGTAAATTTTTCGACTGTCGCGTTTTTGATGAAAATTCCAACGTGCAGTTCGGCGAAGGCGGCGCGGGAACGTTTTCTGACGGAAAACTGAATACTCAGACCCACAGCGGCTTCAACCGCGACGTTTTAGAGCTGTTTGCGCGATTCGGCGCGCCTTGTGAAATAACTTACTTAAACAAACCGCATATAGGCAGCGATAAGCTTTTCGACGTGCTGATAAATATCCGCAAGCACATTGAAAACTGCGGAGGAAGTTATCTTTTTTGTACAAAGCTGTGCGGTTTGGTGCAATCGGGCGGCAAGCTTAAAGGCGTGTTGACGGAAAACGTTTTAACGGGGGGAAAGTCTGAAATTTCCGTTGATTGCGCTGTGCTGGCGTTAGGGCATTCGGCAAGGGACAGCTTCGAAATGCTGTATGCTTCTGGCGTGAAAATGACGGCGCGGGAATTTGCCGTCGGGGTCAGGATAGAGCATCTTGCGCGCGAAATAAGCAAGGCGCAGTACGGCAAAAATTACGCACGGCTTCCCGCGGCGGATTATAAGCTTGTTTCCCACGCGCACGAAAGGACGGTTTTTACGTTTTGCATGTGTCCGGGCGGAGTGGTTATTCCCGCGGCAAGCGAGCATGGCGGAGTCGTGACCAACGGCATGAGCTGTTATTCCAGGGACGGCGATAATTCCAATTCCGCATTAATGGTTCAGCTTAAAAAAGAAGATTTCGGCGCGGACGATATTTTTGCGGGTATGCGTTTTCAGCGCGAAATAGAGCGGCGCGCCTATGCGGCTGCGGGCGGCGGTTACCGTGCGCCTATACAGCTTTACAAGGATTTTGCATCCGACAGAAATTCTTCGGGCTTCGGAGAGGTAATTCCCTCATACGCTTGCGGAACGGCTTTCGTTCCTATATGTGAAGTTCTTCCGTTTAAAGCGGTAGAGGCGTTAAAGGCGGCTATACCCGATATGGACAGAAAACTGCGCGGTTTCGCCGCGCCCGACGCGGTGTTAACCGGCGCGGAAACGCGGTTTTCTTCGCCCTTGCAGATTGTAAGGGGGGAGAGCGGCGAAAGCGTTTCTCTTTCCGGTCTTTATCCGTGCGGTGAAGGAAGCGGTTATTCGGGCGGAATAACAAGCTCCGCCGCAGACGGCTTACGCATAGCGGAAAAAATATTCGAAAAATACAAAAATCATTAAATTATCATATTCTCTACACATTCAAGCGGTATTATATACTTACAAAACAAACGCATACACTTAAATTTTTTCATATTCTCTCTTAGAACGCCGCGCCAAAAATTGGCGCGGCGTTCTTATGCTGTTATTAAGTTGATTGATTGAAAATTCAGTATTTCGTGACGCTTATTAACTAAACGGTTTCTACGTTTATGAGATTGCTGTTTCCGCTTTTGCCGTTGGGGGTTCCGCCGGTTAAAACTATCTTGTCGCCTTTTTTAACCAACCCCGTTTCCATTGCGGCTCTTTTCGCGTAGTGGAAAAGCACGTCTACGGAATAAAATTCTTCGCTCATTACGGGAATTACGCCCCAACTTAAACCAAGCTTTCTGTAAGCGCGTGCGTCGGTAGTCATTCCTATAATATCTATCATGGGGCGGAAGCGTGAAACCGTCCTTGCGGTTCCGCCCGTCCTCGTGCATACGACTATGACTTTCGCGCCTATGTCCTGCGCAAGCGTGCAGGCGGAGTGGGAAAGCGCCTCGGCAAGATTTTTAATGTGATATTCGCTTTCGTCTATGTGCGCGATATACGACGTGTTCGCTTCGGCCTGCTCGGCTATTTTTGCCATGGCTTTTACGGCTTCCACGGGATAAGCCCCCGCGGCGGTTTCGCCCGACAGCATTATTGCGGAGGAGCCGTCGTAAACGGCGTTTGCAACGTCGGAAATTTCCGCACGGGTGGGGCGGGGCTGTTTTATCATGGATTCAAGCATTTCCGTCGCCGTAATACTGCGTTTGCCGCGTATACGGCAGGAATTTATTATTGTTTTCTGTATGCTGGGAAGCTCTTCAAACGGAACTTCCACGCCCAAATCTCCGCGCGCAACCATTATGCCGTCGCATACGTCCAGTATTTTGTCAAGGTTGTTGACGCCCGCACGGCTCTCGATTTTTGCGATTATTTCTATTTCGCCTTCGGGCGAGCCGCACTCTTTAAGCCAGTTTCTTACGTCTACTATGTCCTGCGCTTTCGAGACGAAAGAGCAAGCCACATAGTCTATGCCCTGTTCTACGCCGAACTTCAAATCCGCTTTGTCCTGCTCGGAAAGGTAAGTCATTTTAAGCTCTTTATCGGGGAAGAACATGCTTTTGCGGTTGGAAAGCTCGCCGCCGATAACCGTTTTGCATATTACGTCGGGCTTTGCGACTTTCACTACTTCGAACACTATAAGCCCGTTGTTTAAAAGAATTTTATCCCCCGGATTCATTTGCTCGCATATCCCCTCGAAGGATACTGAAACTTTTGTATTGTCGCCGATTATATCCTTGGTGGTAAAAGTGAATTCGTCGCCGGCTTTCAGCGTTATTTTACCTTTCGCAAAAGTTTTGATTCTGAATTCCGGTCCCTTGGTATCCAGCATAATGGGTATGGGTGCGTTTTTAATTTCTCTTACCTTTTTTATTGTTTCGATTTTCTGCGCATGTTCTTCATGCGTCCCGTGTGAAAAATTCAAACGCGCAACGTTCATACCTGCGTCAATGAGTTCGGAAAGTATCTCCTCGTTGTCGCTGGCGGGGCCCAGCGTGCAAATGATTTTTGTCTTCTTCATTGATTTTCTCCTAAAATAATTCCGTATTTCATTTTAAAATATTTTCGGTAAAAAATCAAATATTACGTTTAAAATGTTTATTAAAATTTAAAAATATGTTATAATAAACATAATTTGAGTTAATTATACGGTTGCGGGCCGCGAAAGCGGCGTGAGGAAAGTCCGAGCATCACAGGGCAAGGGTGCCTGTTAACGGCAGGAGAAGGCGACTTCAAGGAAAGTGAACAGAAATATACCGCAGCTTTTTGCTGTAAGGTTGGAATGGCGAGGTAAGAGCTCACCGTCCCTTTGGCAACAAGGGGAGCCAATTAAACCCCACCCGATGCAAGATTGGGATAAAGGCATACTAACGTAAGGGCTGCCCGTCCGCTTTTATCCGTTAATATCGCTTGATTTTACGGGCGACCGTAAAGGTAGATAAATAACCGTACACGACAGAACTCGGCTTACGATTAATCTCAAATTAATATAAGCGCCGCAGCGTAAATCCGCTGCGGCGCTTCCGTTATACAACAATCATGCTGTCTTTGATATTTCCGCCTGTAATAAAGTTATATACCGCGTGCTCGAATTTATCTTTCTCGAAACAAATGCGCGCGTCACCGTTCAACGTACTTCCGTTGGAATTAGAAATCATTGTATAACTCGACTTCGCCAAAGCGGGCAACATGTAATCGGCGGATTTGTTGCTTACCGCAAGAATTTTGAGATAAAGGTCGACGTCGATGAATTTTTCGCAGTCGTCCTTATAAAGCTTTAACATATTGGCGCAGACAAGCCTTTTTATGCGCGCGGACGAATATCTCTTGGAAGTGCATTTTTCTATGACGTCGTTCAAAGGCTCTGCGGCAAGGTTTTTAAGTCTGTTTTCCAGCCCTTCCGCGCAACCGTATATCCGTACAAGGTTTTCCTTGTCCGCAAAAAACAGACACTGTCTTACAACACTTGAAAAAGCGCTTACGTCCGCAGGGAATTTAAGGTCGTCGAAAACGTAGTCGGGCAGATTACGCAAAACAAGGGGAGACTGCATATTTTGCCTGATTGCGCTTGCCGAAGAATAATTTTCCCTCAGCTCCGTACTCTTGTGCCCTGCGCCTACGCGCGGCACCGGCAAAACGGCAAGGTCGGGATTTATTTTCAAAACCGCTTTCGTATATTCCAATCCGAGTATATTGTTGGGATTGGATATAATTTCTTTATTGCCGCCTTCGTGCTTGAACGCTTCCGCATAGCTTTTAATAAAGCTTTTGCCCGTAGAAAGGTTTTTCTCCAACTCGCTTTTGAATTCTTCGCTTTCGCGGCTGAGTATTATTGCCGACTCTATAAAATCTACGGCTTTACCGCATTCGCAACCGAATGCAAGGGTAGTGACTTCGGGAATGGCGGAAAGAATTTTAACGGCGCCCCTGGCAAAAATTTCGGCGGGCGCCACGGCGAATTCCGCAGGCAGCTGTATTACGCCGTCCGCCCCGCCGAGTACGGCGTGTTTTGCGCGCGTATATTTGCCGAGAATGCAAATGTCTCCGCGTTGCGTAAAGTTTCCGCTCATGATGCATAAAACCGCGTCGCAGCCCGAAAGCTCCTTGGCGCGTTCTATAAGATATTTATGTCCGTTATGAAATGGATTAAATTCGCAAATTATAGCACAAATTTTCATTTTAAACTTTACAATCCCGAAAAATTATTATATAATGTTTTGGAAAAATTATCCGTTTGTTCCATTATATAATAAAATTTCGGATAAATCAAAGCTTTTTAAGGAGAAATGATATGTCACTGCTTGATAAAATCAAGAAAGCCGGCGCCGAACTTAGCGACGCGTTGACGGGAACGCCCACTCTGTTAAGGGAAATTAAGGAAAAGGCGGCAACCCGCCGTAAGACGATTGTCTTATGCGAAGGCGAGGATAAGCGCGTTGTTGAAGCGGCGGCGAAAATTACCGCGGAGGGTATTGCAAAAATAGTCCTTATCGGTAACGAAGCGGAATGTAAAAAAGTCGCGCCCGACGTGGATTTGACAGGCATTACGCTTGTAGACCCCCTTACGTCCGATAAAACTGAAGAATATGCAAATATTCTGTACGAAGCGAGAAAGGCTAAGGGCATGACAAAAGAGCAGGCGGCAGAGCAGGCAAAAGACAGAACAATGTTCGGTGCGCTCATGTTGAAGGCGGGCGACGTTGACGGATATGTTTCCGGCGCATGCCACTCGACTGCAAACACTCTCCGTCCCGGTTTGCAGGTCGTCAAGACCGCTCCCGGCATTAAGACGGTTTCAAGCTGTTTTATCATGATAGCTCCCGACAAAAACAATCCCTATAATCCCGACGGTGTGGCTGTATTTGCAGATTGCGCCATAAATATCGAACCCACGGCTGAACAACTTGCGGATATTGCTATTACTTCGGCGGCGACGGCTAAGGCCATAGCGGGCATAGAGCCCAGAGTGGCAATGCTGTCATTTTCAACCAAAGGAAGCGGAAACGACGATAAATTTACGCAAACCGTTCCCAAAGTACAGAAAGCGACCGAGCTTGCGAAAGCCGCCGCGCCTACGCTTGCGCTTGACGGCGAATTCCAGTTCGACGCGGCTGTTGCGCCCGAAGTCGGTCAGCTTAAAGCGCCCGGCTCGTCGGTTGCGGGTCATGCAAACGTTTTTGTATTCCCCAACATCAATGCGGGTAATATAGGTTATAAAATAGCGCAACGCTTCGGCGGATATATGGCTATAGGTCCCGTTTGTCAGGGCTTTGCAAAACCGCTTAACGATTTATCCCGCGGCTGCAGTGTAGACGATATTGTGGCGACCGTGGCTGTAACGGCGTTGCAGGCAGAATAAAAATAAATTAAACAGGGTGTAGATAAATGAAAATATTAGTTGTAAACGCCGGCAGTTCTTCGCTCAAATATCAGCTTATAGATATGGAAACCGAAAAAGTTCTTGCCAAAGGCGGATGTGAAAGAATAGGCATCGCAGGCTCGGTTCTCAAAGCAAAAGGGAACGGACATGAGAAAGTTTACGAAAAGGACATGCCAAACCATAAGGTTGCTATAGAGCTTGTCCTCGGCGCACTTAAAGACGGAGAAATAGGCGTAATAAATTCTATGGAAGAAATAGGAGCGGTAGGACACAGGATAGT
>ERZ779626.1232-NODE-1232-length-11690-cov-3.182810_pt1 | contig 11690 bp, 13 predicted proteins | sample MGYA00514209_ERZ779626 | MGnify/ENA primary metagenome ERZ779626 (study PRJEB29562, sample SAMEA4376713) | mouse gut metagenome | isolation source: Cecum | study: EMG produced TPA metagenomics assembly of the A DSS colitis mouse model was used to assess the...
GTTCGGAATATCTCGTTGATGCTGTCATCGCTGAAGCTTTTGGATTTTTCGGATTCCAGGAGTATCTCGTCCAGCTGCTCCAGAAGGGTGGTCGTCTCGTAGATAAATACCTCTAACATCGGTTCCATGCTGGGATCAATAGCCATTATGCTTCACCTACTGTTCCATCAGAATTGATTCGTCATCTTGTTCGTTCCAAAGGCTTTATAGATACTATTCGGCAGCTTTTCAAGAAACCCAACCATAAACTCTTGTGTTATTTCGGTTTTGTACGATAATTATTATGTAGAGGTATGCGGGGAAGGTGCGCCCTTGGGCCCCTTCCCCCCGGCGGACGCCGCCGGGATCGCTGCCCAGGCTGTTTTATGAGGGGAGGTTGGCCGGAGCACAGGGCGTCCGGCAGGCAGATGGCGGATATATTAAGGGTCACGACCCCCCTGGTGAACAAAAGCCAGATGGTCGAGACCAAACCCAACGTAGACCTGGCCACCCAGTACCCCATCCAGGACCCCACCCGGGTGCCCCGGCCGGGGAACCAGTCGGAGCTGCTGGGACAAAATAACGGCATGCTCCAGCAGGACGAGACTTCCGCCCTGCTGCTGAGCCTTCTCAAAGACCCCTCGGTGACGGTGAACTTCCTCAAGAGCATCTCCTCCATGGAGGCGGTCATCAAGCTGCTGCCGGTGAACAACAGCCCCTTCACCAAGGAGATCGAGCAGATGTTCGGGGAACTGCTGGTGCCGGCGGAGGACATCGCCGCCGAGATGGGCCGCCAGGAGCACGGCTCCACCTACTTCAAGGGGGAACTGTTCGACCTGCTCCGGGACGCCCTGCGGCAGAACCCCGGCCAGGGGGAACTGCGGGACGCCGCCGTCAGCTTCCTGAAGGCGATGACCCTCTTCCACACCCGGCGGGAGGCCCTGGGCTCGGTGGCCAACAGCCTGGAGTACCTGGCCAAGACCCTCTCGGCCAGCAAGAGCCTGTCCGGCAAGCTGCTGGAACTGGCCGGCCGGTACCGGGCGGAGGACGCCCCCCGGAGGTTCCCCGACCTGCGCCAGGACACCCTCGCCCTCTTTCGGGAGGTGGAGGAGAGCATCCTCTTTACCCAGGACACCGAAAAGGTGCTGCGGATGGCCATCTACAACCTCTCCCGGTACAACGACAACGGCAGCTTTTTGCAGGAATCGGTGTCCCGGATGCTGATCCAGCTGCGGGGGGAAACGGCCCGGGAGACCTTCCTTTCCAACCTCCAGGAATTCCTGGAGCAGGAAAAGCTGCCCCCACAGGAGAACCGCACCGCCCTGGGTGTTCTCACCCGCATTTTGCAGCGGCAGATGAGCAACGAGGAACTGATGGCCATCAGTTCCGACAAGATGGAGAAGATCATCCACAGCCTCCTCTCCTCCCCCTGCAACTTCACCCCGCTGCTCCACTTCGTGCTGCCGGTGCAGTACCAGGATATCCAGTCCTTTGCCGAGGTGTGGATCAACCCCAACGGCGGGGAGGACGACCGGGACCGCCCGGAGGACGGCACCCGGGTCATCCACATGCTGCTGGCCTTCGACGTGGAGAGCATCGGCCGGTTCGAGTTGGAACTGTTCGTCCGGGATAAGGTCATCGACTTTTCCCTCTACTGCCCGCCCCCCTACGCAGGCATCTATGACGAGGTGAAGAACGACCTGCGCAGCTGCGCCGGCAAGACCGGCTACCGCTTCGGCGAGATCAGAGTGGACCGCCTGGACCGTCCCCGCTCCCTGATGGACGTGTTCAAGTCGCTTCCCTACAAAAGGACGGGTGTGGATGTCACGATATAAAAAAAACAAGGCGGTAGCCCTGAAATACAACGTGGAAGAGGACCTGGCCCCCATCGTCATCGCCTCCGGCTATGGCGAGGTGGCCCAGCGGATCATCGACGTGGCGGAGCAGCGGGGCATCCCGGTGTTCCGGGACGACAGCGCCGTGTCGCTGCTCTGCATGCTGGAGGTGGGCAGCAACATCCCGCCGGAACTGTACGAGGTGGTGGCCGCCATCTACTGCCAGCTGCTCAAGACCTCCCACCTGCTCAAAAACGGTCTCAGCCCCCGGGAGTGATGACGTAAAACGGAAGGAGTGACCCCTATGCTTTCCAATGATTATAACGGCTCTATCTGCGAGGTGAAGGGCCTCAACAACAGCCTGCTGGCCACCGGCTCCATCCGGGTCATCAGCGACGAGATGCTGGAGGTCCAGGACAGCGGCGGCCACCTGCCGGTGCTGGCCATGGATTCCAAAGTGAAGCTTATCATCCACCACACCAAGAAGGGGGTCCAGGTGCTGGCGGGACGGGTGTACATCTCCAACGAAAAGGCGCTGCGCCTCAAGGACCTGCAAAGCTACGCCGAGTACGAGAAGCGCCGCTTCTTCCGCCAGACCATCGACCACAGCGCCACCCTGCTGCTCCCCGCCGGGATGCCCGACGCCAACGGGGAGCCGCTGCCGGCAAAGCTGCCGGTGCGGGTCAAGGACGTCAGCCTCTGCGGCCTGCTGTTCGAAAGCGACCGGCCCTTCTCCATCGGGGACGAGATGCGCATCAGCATGACCATGACCCACAACGAACTGGAGACACTGACCATCGCCGTCCGCCGGGAGGTGCCGGCCCAGGGGACCAAGAAGGCTTACGGCTGTGAAGTGCTGGACCTTTCCAACCGGGTGGAGCAGCGGCTCAACGCCTTCGTGCTGGAACAACAGCAGCGGCAGATCCGCCGCAGCCGCAGGTAAACAGGCTGTATCCATAAAAAGGACGATAAAGGGAGGGGGTGCCCTATGGGCGCCAAAGCGGGAAACAAGGGGAAGAGCCGGGGACGGCCCAGAAAGAACAACATCCCCCAGGGACAGGGACAGCCCAAGCAGCCGTCCCAAAAGACCCAGGGGAAGGACCTGCTGTTTATCCTGGATATCGGCACCCGCAGCGTCATCGGGGTGGCCGGCCGGCTGGAGGAGGGGATGCTCCGCGTCCTCTGCGTGGAATCGGCGGAACATTCCGAGCGGGCGGTGGTGGACGGCCAGATCGAGGACATCGAGCAGACCGCCCGCATCGCCGGGCAGGTCAAGAGCCGGATGGAGCAGGCGCTGGGTCTCACCCTCACCGAGGTCCACGTGGCCGCCGCCGGCCGGGTGCTAAAGACCGAGCACGTGGTCTGCCAGATGGAACTGGACGACCAGCGGCCCATCGGGGCCAAGGAACTGGCCGCCCTGGAATCCATGGCCATCCAGAAAGCCTACCAGGACCTGGTGTCCGGCCTGGAGGAGGGGGACAACACCGATTTTTGCAGCGTGGGCCACACGGTGGTGGGGTACCAGCTGGACGGCTACTCCTTCTCCACCCTGTCGGGGCACAAGGGCAAGCTGGCGGGGGTGGACCTGATCGCCACCTTCCTCCCCAGCGAGGTAGTGGAGAGCCTTTACACCACCATGTCGATGCTGGGGCTTTCCATCGCCAGCATGACGCTGGAGCCCATCGCCGCCATGAACGCCGTGGTGCCCAAGGAACTGCGGCTGCTGAACATCGCCCTGGTGGACGTGGGGGCCGGCACCTCGGATATCGCGGTGGCTGACCGGGGCAGCATCTGCGGCTACACCATGGCCACCGTGGCGGGGGACGAGGTCACCGAACGGGTGATGCAGGAACTTCTGGTGGATTTCTCCATGGCGGAGCAGATCAAGTTCGCCGCCAGCGCCGGTACCGAGACCATCGAGTACACCGACATCCTGGGCTTCCCCGCCGCCATCACCCTGGCGGAACTCACCGAGAAGCTGGAGCCCACCATCCAGGACCTGGCCCACAAGATCGCCCAGGGCATCCTGAACATCAACGATACCGCCCCCAAGGCGGTGTTCATGGTGGGGGGCGGCAGCCGCACCCCCGGTCTCTGCGCCCTGGTGGCCCAGGCGCTGGATATCGACGACAAGAAGGTGGCAATCGGCGGCAACAACTACATGAAGCGGCAGATCATCGCCGACCCCCAGTACCTGAGCGCCGAGTACGCCACCCCCATCGGCATCGCCGTCACCGCCATGACGGCGGGCAACGGGGAGAACTTCGCCGTCTCCCTCAACGGCTCCCGCTTGCAGCTGCTGGGCCGCACCATGACGGTGATGGAGGCGCTGCGCCGGGGCGGGTTCCAGTACGGCCAGATCATGGGCCGCTCCGGCAAGAGCGTGGTATTTGAATACAACGGCCAGCGGCGCATCGCCCGGGGGGAACTGCCCACCCTGGCGGAGATCCGGGTCAACGGCGCCCTGGCCGGCCTCTCCACCCCCCTCCAGGCGGGGGACGAGATCTACTTCCTGCCGGCGGTGGACGGCGCCGACGCCGCCCCGCTGGTGTCCGACGTGGCCGACCGGTGGGAGACCTTCCAGGTGGAGCTGTTCGGCCAGGCGGTGGAGGCCGGGACCCAGGCCACCGTCAACGGCGTGCTGTCCGAGGGCAGCCGCCGGGTCCGCCAGATGGACCAGCTGGAGGTGCGCCAGGTGGAGACGGTGGGGGAACTGCTGGAGGCCATGGGTTTCCCCGGCTGGGAGGAGGACGTCACCCTCAACGGCATCCCCTGCACCGGCCCGGACCAGCCCCTGCGCCCCGGGGACCGCATCGAACTGGACCCCGGCTCCCCCAGGGGGGAGGAACTGCTCCCAAAACCCCCAGCCCCCGTCCCTGAAGCACCGCCCCCCCAGGACAGCCCCCGCCCGGAGCCCGCGGGGGGCATCCGGGTCACCCTCAACGGGAGGGGCCTGGACCTGCCGGGGCGGGAGGACGGCGGGCAGTACCAGCTTTTTGACCTGTTCAACTATCTGGATATCGACCCCAGCCACCCCCGGGGCACCATCGTCCTGCGGCGCAACGGGGCGGAGGCGGCCTCCTACCTGGAGGCCATCCAGGACCGGGACCAGGTGGAGATCTACTGGTCCCAGGACCTGGAACAGCTGATGTAAGAAAAAGGAAGGGTGCGGCATACCATGGTGATGAGCCGGGAAAGGAGCCGGCAGCGGTACTGGGGGGGATGGCTGACTGCCCTCAGCTACCTTTGCGCCTTTGCCCTGGCGCTGGCGCTCTGCCGGGGCTTTGCCCCCGGGGGACGGTGGCACCGCAACGGGCCGGGCCTGCGCCGGGAGCGCCGCCCCTACCTGGTGCTGGAACTGCCGGTGGCCTGGGAGGACACCGCCCTGGGGCCCCTGGCGGGGAACGGGGAGGAACTGCCCTCCCCCCACCGCCAGCTGATCCGGCGCCACGGCCCGGACCTTTGGGAGTACACCCAATGGCTCCGGCGCTACCCCTGGGAGGGGGATCACCTGGAGGTGAGACAATGGGGGGGCAGCTACGAGGTCTACTTTGTCCCCGCCACCCCCGGCACCACCCGGGTCCCGGTCCCGGTGGGCTACGACTACACCCTTTCCGGTGACGGGGAAAGCGGCTTTATCGTCACCGTATCCAAATGACCGACAACAATGGCAGCCCGGACAGCGCCCGCTCCAGGGCGCGGAGGAGGAAGCATCATGAATAACAACGCCATTCAATCCCGTCTGATGGGGCAGGCCATCTCCAGCCGGATGTTCAGCGGCTACGCCCAGGCCAACAACATCCGCCTGGCCCAGGTGGTCTCCAAAAAGCTCACCGCCGCCCAGGAGGCCAGCGGGCTGCACCCCACCCTGGACAGCCTGCACACCCCCCTGCGGCCCAAGGCCCTTAGCTTTGAGCAGAGCGCATTCCTGAAGAACTACCGCAACAACATGCTGGACCTGCAATCCACCGCCGCCCAGGCCACCGCCGCCCGGACCAGGCAGACGCTGGCCGCCGGCTCCTCCGACCCGGCGGTGGCGGAGGTGGCGGGCCGGCTGGAGGACCTCTCCGACCGGTACACCGTGACGGTGGAGCAGGTGGCCAGCGGCCAGGTGGACCGCTCCGCCGCCATCCAGGCCGACGCCCCCATGCCCACCACCAGCGGCTCCCTCTACCTGGAGACCGACAAGGGCCGGTTTGATTTCTACCTCAGCGGGGCGGGGATGGAGGACAACCGGGAGATGCTGGAGACCTTCGCCGACCGTGTCAACCAGAGGGAGACCGGCGTCACCGCCTCGGTGCAGACCCAGGAGGACGGCAAGATCTATTTACAGCTGGAGAGCGAGACCGGCGGGGACAGCAGCTTCACCGTCAAGGGGACGCTGGCCGGGCGGCTGGATATCCAGAAGACCGAGGCCCCCCAGCGGGAGGCGGTCTACACCGTCCAGAAGAACGGCGGCGAGGTGCAGCGACTCACCTCGGACAAAAACACCGTCACCATCGACAAGGGCATCACCGCCACACTGAAGAAGCCGGGCACCACCCAGGTCTCCTCCATCACCGACGCGGCGGAGGGGATGGCGGATAACCTCTCCCGGCTGGTGGACAAATACAACAGCACCCTCAACTTCCTGCGGCAGAACAGCGACCGGGGCTGGGGGGTCCGGGACCAGCTGCGCCGGATGACCGGCATCTCCACCCCGGACAGCAGCCGGGAGAAGATCGGCGTCACCAGCGGCCGGGACGGCACCCTCAGCTTTGACCGGGATACCTTCCTCACCCAGGCCCGCCGCGCCCCCCGGGACACCCAACGCATCGTGGAGGACTTTACCCAGAGCCTGCGGGAGGACGCCCAGCAGGGGATGAAGGAGAGTTCCGGCAGCCTGGTGGGTCCCCTGGAGTACGTGCAGCGGGCCGAGCGGACCCAGCTGGACCCGGTGAACGTGCTGAGCACCTACAGCCGCAACGGGGTCTACAACCTGATGAACCTCTACGCCGCCGGGGTCCTGATGAACCTGAACGCGTAAAAAAACGCCCGTCCACGCCGGTGTGGACGGGTGTTCTTTTGCCTTGGGGATTACCCCATCACCGTCAGGGTGGCCAGGGTATCCCCCGCCGACGCCCCGGCGATATTGAAACCCCGGCTGGAGTGGAGGGTCAGCGACGCGGGGGCCTCCAGGCTGACGATGGACTGGCCCATGGCGGTGAAGGGCTGGCCCGGGTTCTCCTTGTCAACGTGGCAGACGGTGCCGGGGACCGGAGCCTCCCCCAGCCGCAGGCAGAGGACGGTGCTCACCCGGGCCGCCACCGGGAAGTTCACCTGGTATTGCAGCCGGTACACCCCGGGGGACAATATCTGGACGCCGTCCTCCCGGCACTGCGCCCCCACGCTCTGGCTCAGAGGGTCCAACGGCACCACACCGCCGCCGTGGGGCACCGACAGTTCCCCTTCCCGGTGGAGCATGGCGAAGCTGGGTGTCCCCCCTCCCCCGCTCCCCCCCGGCCCGGGAGGGCCCATGGGGCCGGGCTCCCCCTGTGGCCCCTGGGGACCGGCAGGGCCGGGCTCCCCCTGGGGGCCCTGGGGACCGGCGGGGCCGGGTTCCCCCTGGGGGCCACGTTCACCGGCGGGGCCAGGTTCCCCCTGGAGGCCACGTTCACCGGCGGGACCAGGTTCCCCCTGGGGGCCTCGCTCTCCGGCGGGACCAGGTTCCCCCTGGGGACCACGCTCCCCGGCGGGACCCATGGCACCGGGGACGCCGTCGGCGCCTTGGGGGCCACGGGGACCGGCGGGACCCATGGGGCCCATGAGGCCGGCGGGGCCCTGGGGGCCGGTGGCGCCGGCGGGACCCTGGGGGCCGCACTCACCGGCGGGGCCGGGGGCCCCTCGGGGGCCTTGGGGACCGGGCATCCCCCGCTGGCCGGGGGGGCCCATCAGCCCGGCGGGTCCCATAGGCCCCCTAGGCCCGGGAGGTCCCGGCGGGCAGCAGCAAGGATAATTCTGACGGTTCATCAAAAAAACGCCCCTTTCTTTGGCTGGGTGGGTGCCAGCTTCTTTCCCCACATCCTATGCGATTTACGGAAAAAGGTTCCCGGGACAGCAAAAAAGCCCCCTTTCGGGGGCTCCACTTGCCGGATCCTGCCTTTTTTCTCAGAAGCTGTACCGATAGCCGAAGCGAGCAGATTGGCGAGCAAATTTTTTGTATGCCGACGCCAAAAAAATGCAGGAATACTTGGTGTATTTCAAGTTTTTTTGGCAAAGGCAGACGGAAAATTTGCCGTCAAGATGCTTGCGGCGGCTATTGGGACGGCTTCTTACTCCACCAGCGTCGCCGCCAGGGTCCGCAACTCCTCCAGCGTGCGGGGCTTGATGTCGCACATGATAATAGAGTGCTGCACCAGTGGGGAGAGGGTCTGGAAAAACTCGTCCATCTCCCGGTTATCAAAGCTAAACACCGTCAGTCACCCCCTTTCGGCTGGAACTTTTGCCGCCAGACCTCCCGCTTTACCCGGTCGGACGCGGTGCGGAGATAGACCTGGCTGTTCTCGTCCTCCCCCAGCAGGGCGGTGATGGGGGAAGGCCGGGGCTGCTCCGCGTTGTAAAAGTGGCGCAGCGCCTCGGGGGTCATGGTGTTGTGCTGTAGGATATCCAGCTGGATGGCCCGGGGCATGGCGTTGAACACCCGGCGGCTTTGTGCGTCGCTTTGCAGCTGGGCCAGCACGTCCACCGGGTAGGAACTGCCAAGGGGGTTCTTCATGGGCTCTGTGGGCTTTTGCTCGTTTCTGCGGTCCATAAAAAAGATCACCTCGGGGATAGTGTCCCCCGAGGTGGCCCAAGGATACCCTGGAAATCGTTAGAACAGGTTCTACCGCCGCAGCCCGATGGCGGAAAACACCACGGCGCAGCCGCCGCAGATGGCGGCGATGATGCCCAGCACCAGCCCGCAGATGGAAAAGCCCTTCATCCTCTCCAGCCCCCTTTCCAAAAAAACCGCTCCTTTTCCGCCATCATAGCACATTTTCCCCGGGAAGTGAAGCCGTGGGGCGGAGTTTTTTTCCGGCGGTGTGGGGGAAATGTTGTGGTTGGAAAGTTTGCGGACAAGAACAAAATTTTTATGAAAAATTCATAGTTTTTTGCGCCGAAATATGTTAAACTAAATCGAGACCTATTCATGAAGGAGAAGTGCGCCCCATGGTGGAACAGATCATCAACATCGAACGGATGGAGCACGCCCTGAACCTCTTTGGCAGCCAGGACGAGAATATGCGGCAGATCGAACAGACCTACGGTGTCACCGTGCTGTTCCGGGGCACCGACATGAAGGTGAGCGGCGAACCGGAGGCGGTGATGAACGCCGTCCGCTGCATCGAGGGGCTGCTGAGCATGGTGGAACGGGGGGAGAGCCTCACCAGCCAGAGCATCCGCTACGTGGCCTCCCTGGTGGAGGAGGGCAAGGAGCAGGAGGTCCAGGCGCTGAACCGGGACGTCATCTGCATCACCGCCAAGGGCAAGCCATTAAAGGCCCGGACCCTGGGACAGCAGGGGTACGTGGAGGCCATCCGCCAGAACACCGTCACCTTCGGCATCGGCCCCGCCGGCACCGGCAAGACCTACCTGGCGGTGGCCATGGCGGTGAAGGCATTCCGGGCCCACGACGTCAACCGCATCGTCCTCACCCGGCCGGCTGTGGAGGCGGGGGAAAACCTGGGTTTCCTGCCCGGCGCCCTCCAGAACAAGGTGGACCCCTACCTCCGGCCCCTTTACGACGCCCTCTTTGACATGCTGGGGGCGGAGAACTTCCAGAAGTACCAGGAACGGGGCAACATCGAGGTGGCCCCCCTGGCCTACATGCGGGGCCGGACCCTGGACGACAGCTTCATCATCCTGGACGAGGCCCAGAACACCACCCCGGAACAGATGAAGATGTTCCTCACCCGGCTGGGGGCGGGCTCCCGGGCGGTGATCACCGGGGACGTCACCCAGATCGACCTCCCCGACGCCCGGCGCAGCGGCCTGGTGGAGGCGGCCAAGGTCCTGAAGGGGGTGGAGGACATCTCCATCATCCAGTTCACCGAAAAGGACGTGGTGCGCCACAAGCTGGTGCAGGACATCATCCGTGCCTACGAGAAATATTACAGCGACAGCCGCCGGGGCGGCCGGGAAGCCCCCCGTCCCCTCCGCCGGGAGGACCACCGAAGATAAGAAACGTTACCATAAAACACGACAAAACGAATGGGGGTCATGAATGTGGACAAGGTGAAGGTACAGATCACCAACCGGCAAAAGGAGGTCAAGATACCCTCCGGCATCCGGCTGCTCATCCGCCGCTGCTGCAACGCCGTGCTGCGCACCGAGGGCTTTTCCGGCAGCGCCGAGGTCAGTGTCAGCTTCCTCAACAACGCCCAGATACGGGAACTGAACCGGGACCACCGGGGCAAGGACATCGAGACCGACGTCCTCTCCTTCCCCATGGGGGAAAACGGGGTGTACGACAAGAACATGGAGACCGGGGCCAGCGTCCTGGGGGACATCGTCATCTCGGTGGAGAAGGCGGTATCCCAGGCGGAGCTGTACGGCCACACCTTACAGCGGGAGATCGGCTTTTTGACCGTCCACTCGATGCTCCACCTGCTGGGCTACGACCACGAGAGCGGCGGTCTCGCCGCCGCCCTGATGCGGGAGAAGGAGGAGGAGGTGCTGGCCAGCCTGGGCCTCACCCGGGATATCTCCTACGTGATCCCCCATTCCTAACAGACTGAAAGGAACGACACACCGATGATACAGCAGACCACCCCGGCGGGCAGCCGGTCCGCCTTTGTCGCCCTGGTGGGCAAGCCCAACGTGGGCAAAAGCAGCCTTCTCAACCGCCTGGTGGGGGAGAAGGTGGCCATCGTCACCCAAAAGCCCCAGACCACCCGCACCCGCATCACCGGGGTGCTCACCAAGGGGGAGACCCAGCTGGTGTTCATCGACACCCCCGGCCTCCTCAAGGCCAAGGACGCCCTGGGGCGGTACATGGTCAAGCAGGTGAACGATTCGGTGGCCGACGTGGACCTGGCGGTGCTGGTCACCGAGCCGGGGCCGGAACTGTCCAAGGCCGACGGGGAACTGATAGAAAGTTTCAAGCGGCTGCGCCTCCCCGCCATCGCCGTGGTGAACAAGATCGACACCCTGGAGGAGAAGGAAAAGCTGCTGCCAAAGATGGAGGCGCTGGGCAGCGCTTACGACTTCCGGCACATCATCCCCATCAGCGCCCTCACCGGGGAGGGGGTGGACACCCTGCTGGAGGTGCTGCTGGACAGCGCCCAGGAGGGGGTGCACTTCTTCCCCGACGACGCCCTCACCGACCAGCCGGAGCGGGTGCTCTGCGCCGAGATGATCCGGGAGCAGATCCTTCTGCACATGCGGGAGGAGATCCCCCACGGGGTGGCGGTGGTGGTGGAGGAGATGAAGGACCGCCCCCTGGAACGCTGCAAGGACAATGTCCCCATGGTGGATATCTCCGCCATGATCTACTGCGAGCGGGACGGCCACAAGGGGATGCTCATCGGCAAGGGGGGCCAGATGCTCAAGGCCATCGCCACCGCCGCCCGCCAGTCGATGGAGGACTTTTTGGGGGTCAAGGTGAACCTCCAGTGCCGGGTCAAGACCAAGGAGGCCTGGAAGAACAACGAACAGCAGCTGCGGAACTTCGGCTTCCGGTAGCGGGACCACGGCTTTTTTCAGCTTGGGAAGGATGTCGTTTACCATGTTAAAGATGTGGGCAACTGTGACCACTGTCATCAACACCGCCCTGGCGGTGGCGGGGCTGGGGGTGGCGGGCTACGCCGTCACCGCCAAGCCCCGGTTCGCGTTATTCTACTACGGGGTGGCCTTTAT
>ERZ779626.1235-NODE-1235-length-11661-cov-7.446493_pt1 | contig 11661 bp, 12 predicted proteins | sample MGYA00514209_ERZ779626 | MGnify/ENA primary metagenome ERZ779626 (study PRJEB29562, sample SAMEA4376713) | mouse gut metagenome | isolation source: Cecum | study: EMG produced TPA metagenomics assembly of the A DSS colitis mouse model was used to assess the...
TCAGCAGAAATTTCTGGCGCAAATCTGCACACGTTGATTTATTCAGTGCTTCCTTAGAACCGGGCCTTCCCCGCCCTATGCACGCTGAAAATCCACCCGCAGCAAGCTCTTCCCGTTAGGAAGCCCGCGTGCCAGCCGCTTGACGGTGCGACAGCCTGCGGCAAGCACCGCCTTCTCCAGCCCCTCCCCGTCCAAATCGTGGTGAACCGGTTCCAATCCGTCGAACACATGCAGATAGGGAGAATCCGATACCCAGCCGTCCTCCGTGTTGATTTGAATGACGCACGAGACATACTCCGGCCTGACATGCCGGATCACCTTCTGAAAGCATCCATAGCCTATATACTCCACAAGCAGGTCCGCAATCACCAGGTCCGCTTCCGGCAGGCGGCAGGGTTCCTCTGTCAAATCGGCGCGCAGGCACTCCAGCGCGCCTTTCAAATGCGGATATCTCTCCGCGGCCGCCTCCAGGTAAGCGGCGTTGACGTCGACCCCGTATACCTTTTCAAATTGGCCTCTTCGGATATGCTCCAGGCCGTTCCCGCCCGCAATTCCCAGGATCATGACCCTGGAGACCGGGTAATCCCCGAACTGGCCCTTCATCATTTCATTCAGACCCTGAAGCTGCAGAACGGAGCCCAGCTTCATGTGATTTTCATAATCCTCCAGCGGGATTGCTTCCCATGGATGCTTCATCCGTCTTCCCTCCTGCCGAAAGCTCCCGGACCAGGTCCGGGAGCTTGTTCTTTTCAATAGGCCAATCAAAAACCTCAGACCCGCTCCGCCAGTTTCTCGCTGTACTCCGCCCGGAATTCTCCAAAGCGCCCCTCGTCCAGGGCCTCCCGGATTTTTGCGGTCAGCTCATTATAAAAGTAGAGGTTGTGCAGCACCGCCAGCCGAAGGGCCAGAGTCTCCTCCGCCTTGAAGAGGTGCCGGAGGTAAGCCCGGGAGAACCGCCGGCAGACGGGGCAGCCGCAGCTCTCGCTGATGGGCCGGCTGTCCATGGCGTACTTGGCGTTCAGGATGTTGACGGTCCCCTCCCAGGTGAAGAGCTTCCCGTGCCGCCCGTTCCGGGAGGGCATCACGCAGTCGAAGAAGTCCACTCCCCGGGCCACGCCCTCGATGATGTTGCTGGGGGTGCCCACCCCCATGAGATAGCGGGGCTTGTCCTGGGGCATGTGGGGTTCCACCGCGTCGATGATGTCGTACATCACCTGGGTGGGCTCCCCCACCGCCAGCCCGCCGATGGCGTAGCCGTCGCAGTCCAGCCTGGCGATCTCGTCCATATGCCAAACCCGGAGGTCCGCAAAGGTAGCCCCCTGGTTGATGCCGAAGAGGAGCTGCCCGGGGTTGATGGTCCCCGGAAGGGCGTTCAGCCGGTCGTGCTCCCGCTTGCAGCGCTCCAGCCAGCGGAGGGTCCGCTCACAGGAGGCCTTGGCGTATTCATACGCCGCCGGGTTCTCCACGCACTCGTCAAAGGCCATCGCCACGTCGCTGCCCAGGTTAGACTGGATGCGCATGGACTCCTCCGGCCCCATAAAGATCTTCCGCCCGTCGATATGGGAGGAGAAATAGACCCCCTCCTCCTTGATCCGCCGGAGGGGGGCCAGGGAGAAAACCTGGAAGCCGCCGGAATCCGTCAGGATGGGGCCGTCCCAGTTCATGAATGTATGAAGCCCCCCCATCTGCCGGATCAGCTCGTCGCCGGGCCGGAGGTGGAGGTGATAGGTGTTGCTCAGCTCAATCTGGCAGCGGACCTCCCGGAGGTCGAAGGCGTCCACGCCGCCCTTGATGGCGGCCTGGGTGCCCACGTTCATGAACACCGGCGTCTGGACCACGCCGCCGTGGGCGCAGGAAAACTGGCCGCGCCGGGCGCGGCCCTCGGTTTTTAACAGCTTGAACATCCGTCTCTCCTATTTTTATAAACTGTCGAAAAAGGCCCTCAGCTCTGCCTTTTTCTCCGCAGGGACCGCCTTCTTGGGAACGCCCAGCTCCGCTCCGGCCAGGGCCGTGAGCTGGTGAAAGCAGGCCGTGGGGTCCACCTGGGCCCGGATGCGGAGGAACGCCTCCCGCGCTCCCGCCGCCCGGAAGTCCTCCGGGGTCTCCAGTCCCACGCGGCGGAGGTTCTCCGCCAGCTTGGGACCCACGTTGGGAAGCCCGGTCAGGGTCATGGCGTTTCCCTCCTCTGATAGCGCAATTCCACAATTTCCCCAATGCTTCTACAGCTCTTCAAGGTCAGATTCGTCTTCGGGAAATCCGCCGGAAACAGCGGAATCCCCTCGCCAAGAACTGTGGGCTGTACATAGATCTCATACTCATCGATGAGATTTTCCCGCAGGAAGCCGCGGATAACCTGCCCCCCGCCCATCAGCCAGATCTTCCCCGGATGCTCCCTCCAAACGGCGTCCAGCAGCCGCCTCGGAGGCAGCTGCGTAAAGCAGGCGTTGGGGTTCTCCGGCTCCTGCCGTCGGGTATACACATAGCACGGCATTCCGGGGTAGGGCCAGCGGCTGGGGGAAAGCTCATCTCTTATCTGCCGGTATGTGGCTCCGCCCATAATAATCGCCTGAACAGAGGCGTAAAACGCCTCATAGTCCAAGTCCGGCTCAGGGGACGGCGTGTCGTAGAGAAAATCAATGCCGCCGTCTTTTCCGGCAATATAGCCGTCCAGGGACATGGCGATGTATAAAATCAGCTTGTTTTCCACTCCGCCACCCCTTTTTTTACGAGATGAACATGGCGTCGCCAAAGGAGAAGAAACGATAGCGCTCCTTCACGGCCTCCCGGTAGGCGGCCAGCACCGCCTCCCGCCCCGCGAAGGCGGACACCAGCATGATCAGCGTGCTCTCCGGCAAATGGAAATTCGTCACCAGCCCGTCCATGACCTTGAACCGGCAGCCGGGATAGAGATAAATATTCGTCCAGCCGGACCGGGACTCCATGCGCCCGTCCTCGCCCGCCCAGCTCTCCAGCGTCCGGCAGGAAGTGGTCCCCACGCAGATGACCCGCCCGCCGTCCGCCTTGGTGCGGTTGACGAGCTCCGCCGTCTTCTCCGGGACGGTGCAGAACTCACTGTGCATGGCGTGGTCCTCGACGGCCTCCTCCTTCACCGGGCGGAAGGTCCCAAGGCCCACGTGCAGGGTCACATAGCCCAAGCTCACGCCCCGGACCTTGATTTCCTCCAGCAGCTCCGGCGTGAAGTGGAGCCCCGCCGTGGGGGCGGCGGCGCTGCCCGGCACCTTGGAATAGACGGTCTGATACCGCTCCTGGTCCTGGAGCTCCTCCTTGATGTAGGGGGGCAGGGGCATTTTCCCAAGGCGCTCCAGCACCTCCAGGAAAATCCCCTCGTACTCGAAGCGGATCAAACGGTTTCCGTCCGCCTCCTCCCGGACCACCTCGGCGGCCAGGGACCCGTCGCCAAAGGTCATCCGGGCCCCGGCCCGCAGCTTCCGCCCCGGGCGAACCAGGCACTCCCAGACATGTTCGCCCTTGTCAGCCAGCAGCAGCACCTCGCAGGCCCCGCCTCCCGGCAGCCTCCGGCCCAGAAGCCGGGCGGGCAGGACCCGGGAGTCGTTCATAATCAGGCAGTCCCCGGGGCGCAGCAGGGACGGCAGGTCATAGAAATGCCGGCGCCCGGTCTCCCCCGTCCGGCGGTCCAGGGTCATCAGCCGGGAGCCGTCCCGCTTCTCCATGGGGGTCTGGGCGATGAGCTCCTGTGGGAGGTCATAGTAAAAATCGCTTGTCTTCATGGCATATCCTTATCTGATCGTAATGTCGGTATAGTAGAAGTTCAAAATCTCCTGGAACCTATAGCCCAGCTCCGCCATGGCCTTGGCCCCATACTGGCTCATGCCCACATTATGGCCGTTTCCAGTGCCGGTGATGACGAAAGTCCCGTTGGAACTCCCCCCGCCGGAGGGCTGCTGGATCTGGCCGGAAACCGTCACGGTGCCGGAGGATGTAATGGCCGAGGCGGAGTTTCCCCACAGCGTACTCACCGTTCCGCCGCCGGAGATCACGGAAACGCCGTCCAGGGAGGAAATCTGCCCGGCGCCGTTCACCGAGAGGCCCCCGGTTCCGGACCCTCCCCGCCGGCCGTTGATATCAAAACGCATGCTGCTGACGGACTTCTGATAGGTGCTGCTGTAGAAGATCATCCGGCAGTCGTCGCCGGTGAAGGTCCTGGTCCCGTTGGTCCCCACAAAGGTCACCTGCTTCACGTTCCCCAGGGGCGTGTACTCGGAAACGTACACGTCCTGCACCGTTCCGACGGAGTGGCCCTTCTGATCCAAAATCCAGCTCAGCTCCGCGGCGGTGTAGGTAACGGAATAGCTGTTGTTGGGGACGGTGGTCTGGGCCTCGTAGGGGTCGGCCTTCCCCTTCAAATACCCGGTCTCCGTGCCCCAGACGTTGGCCCCGTCCTCGGTGGCCCCGCCGTCGGAGGAGTGGTACACCGCGTCCTGCACCAGGGTTCCGTTGTAATAGATGCAGAGCCCGGCGGTGTTCTCCACCGCCCGGCCGCTGGTCTCCGAGGGGCCCGCGCCGCCGCTGCCGTGTCCGTTGTAGACCTGGCAGTCCACGCCGTTGCACACGTCGAAACCATACTCCCGCAAGTGCTTGCTGTGTCCCTGGACAAAGGTCCGGGCGCAGACGGCCTGGGCCTCCAAAGCCTCCAGGGGCCAGTCCCCCGGCATCTCATAGGGAACCACGCCTTTTACATAGTCCTCCAGGTCCACCACGTTGATGACCCTCAGGCTTCCCGCGCTCTCCGGGACATACTCAAAGCCTCCGGCATACCGGCAGCCCTTGAACCAGGTAATCGTTCCAAAGGGGCGGACGCCCAGCGGATAGTCTCTAGCAAAGTGCTCATAGAGGACCTCCGAGGTGCCGGTCCGGGTCACGGTGACGGCGGAGCCTCCGGAGGGGCTCATGGTAATGGTGGTTACATCCGTCTGTCCCAGGGCCACGAATCTCCGGTCCCCGTCATAATAGCCGAACTCATAACCCGCCCCCTCCGCGTTCTCCAGGTTTGCGGAGGCCAGGGCAGAGCTGCCGTAGCGCAGCCCCACCTTTACCACGCCGTTGGTCACGGCGGAAGCGGACGGTGCGCTGAGGAGAAAAAAAGTCACAACGAAAAAGAGGGTCAGCAGCTTATTTTTCATGGAACCTCCCAACGATCCCCGGCTTGACGCGCCGGAAAAATCATGATACCATTACGTACAGAAAACATTTGTCCGCAGGCCAAGCACAATTGTTGTCACATGCCCATATTATAATACAAGACCGCGTTGAATTCAACCAGGAAATCCAGCGGCGTTTCCGCAACAGCGCGGCGAGAGGAGCATATTATGAAGCAGTACAAGGCCGGCGTGATCGGCTGCACCGGCATGGTGGGCCAGCGCTTTGTCACCCTTCTGGAAAACCATCCCTGGTTCCAGCTGACGGCGGTGGCCGCCAGCGCCCGCAGCGCCGGGAAGACCTACGAGGAGGCCGCGGCCCCCCGCTGGGCCATGGACGCCCCCATGCCGGAGGAGGCCAAGGGCCTGGTCATTCTGGACGCGGAGGCCGACGCGGAGAAGCTGGCGTCCCTGGTGGATTTCTGCTTCTGCGCCGTGGATATGAAAAAGGAGGACATCCGGGCGCTGGAGGAGAAATACGCCAGGCTGGAGTGCCCCATCGTCTCCAACAACTCCGCCCACCGCTGGACGGACGACGTGCCCATGGTGGTGCCGGAGCTGAACGCGGAGCATATCGAGGTCATCGAGGCCCAGCGGAAGCGCCTCGCTACCCGGCGGGGCTTCATTGCCGTGAAATCCAACTGCTCCCTCCAGAGCTACGTCCCCGCCCTGCATCCCCTGCTGAAATACGGCGTGGAAAAGGCCCTGGTGTGTACGTATCAGGCCATTTCCGGCGCGGGAAAGACCTTTGAGCGCTGGCCGGAAATGGTGGACAACTGCATTCCCTACATCGGCGGCGAGGAGGAAAAATCCGAGCAGGAGCCCCTGAAGCTGTGGGGTAAGGTAGAGAGCGGCAAGATCGTCAAGGCCGCCGGCCCCGCCATTACCGCCCAGTGCTTCCGGGTAGCCTGCCAGGACGGTCACATGGCGGCGGTGTTCGTGAAGTTCCAGGAGGGCAAAAAGCCCGCCATCGACCAGATCAAGGCCGACTGGGCCGCGTTCCGGGGACCTGCCCAGGAGCTGAACCTCCCCTCCGCACCGAAGCAGTTCCTGCACTACTTCGAGGAGCCGGACCGCCCCCAGACCCGCCTGGACCGGAATCTGGAAAACGGCATGGCCGTTTCCCTGGGCCGCCTGCGGGAGGACAGCCAGTACGACTACAAATTCGTCGGGCTCAGCCATAACACCCTCCGGGGCGCGGCGGGCGGCGCGGTCCTGCTGGCCGAGCTGCTGTGCGCCAAGGGCTACTTTTCCTGAAAGACTGTAACGACACTTGATTTCACATAGCAAAATCTTAGCAGAGTACGTCCCCGAAGGGGAAACGTAACCAGAAGAACTTTCACACGCTCTGGTCATCTGGAGGTTAACCAAGCCGGAGCGGCGGCAACCTAGAATTGCGATTTTATTACGAAAGAGGCGGTCCTCCGCAGACGTGCGGACCGCCTCTTTTCTGTTGATTTCAGACTTGGAAAGGAGCTAATCACTGTGAAGCAGCCTATCTTTACAGGATCTGCAGCCGCAATCGTCACACCGTTCAAGGAAGGCGGCGTGGACCTGGAGTCCCTGGGGAATCTGTTGGACTTCCAGCTGGAGAACGGGACGGACGCCATTGTTGTATGCGGAACCACCGGCGAGGCCAGCACCATGACCTACCGGGAGCGGGCGGAGACCATCGCCTTCTGCGTCCAACATGTGGGAGGGCGGGTCCCGGTGATTGCCGGGTCCGGCTCCAACTCCACGGAAAACGCCGTCACCCTCTCCCGGGAGGCGGAACGCCAGGGGGCCGACGGCCTGCTGGTGGTGACGCCTTACTACAACAAGGCCACTCAGGCGGGACTGCACCGGCATTACTGGACCATTGCGGACGCGGTTTCTCTTCCGATTATCCTGTACAGCGTCCCCTCCCGCACCGGGGTCGCCATCGCTCCGGAGACTTATGCCGCCCTGGCGCAGCATCCTAACATCGCGGGAGTCAAGGAGGCGTCGGGAAGCCTGGGGAATGTCCAGCGGACCCGGGCCCTCTGCCCTGAGGATTTCACCATCTGGTCCGGCAACGACGACGAGACCGTCCCCATCTGCGCCCTGGGGGGCAAGGGGGTCATTTCCGTCGCCGCCAACATCCTCCCGGCGGAGATGCACCGGCTGACCCATTTGTGCCTCCAAAACGACTTTGCCGCCGCCGGGAAACTGCAAGTACATTTGAAGGACTTCTGCGACGCCATGTTCTGCGAGGTGAACCCCATCCCGGTGAAGACCGCCCTGGGGCTGCTTGGCTGGAGGGTCGGGGAGCTCCGGTCCCCCATGTGCCCGCCCAGTCCGGAGAACCTGGAGCGCGTCAAGACCGTTCTGGCCCGCTATGGGCTTATGGTGTAAAGGAAAAATGCCGTCCGGAAATTCCGGGCGGCGTTTTCCGGTCAGGACGCTTGCCGCTTCTTCCAATACGCCCCGATGGACCGGATATTGTCCTCCAGGGATTTGCTTTCGTCATAGAGTCCGCTGTCCGTCCAGTGGGACAGGTCGTCCTTAAAGCCGGCGCCGGGGCCGCCGGAGCGGAACTCGCCGCTCTCCGTGGTCAGCAGCAGCTCGCTGTCCTCCAAAAGGCCGTGGACCTCCTCCAGGAACGCGGTAATGGCCTCCGGGTCATAGCTCTCATGCATGGGTGCGCCAAAGTTCTGGTCAAAGTTTACGCTTCCCTCCCGAACCACCTGCTCCTCCCCGGTCTCACTTAGGGAAAACAGTATGTAGGAATAAGTGGCGAACCCCTGGTACATAGTGGGATTGTATCGGAACAGGTAATCTCTCCCGTCTTGCTCGAAGGCAAAGACAGAGCACCAACTCGCATGGCCCAAGTCGGAGTTTTGGACCCAGATTGGCGTGCCGCCCTCTTTCCATATCCGCAGCGTATATCCGCCGACAGAAACGCCGTTCTCTCCGAAGATTGTGACCAGCTCCACAGTCTCCGGTGTACCATCGTGGTCAAAATCATAGTCTCCTGATAAGGCCACCCGGTCCTCCTCCCAAGAACATCCTTCAATCGTTCCATTTGTACTGCCCGCCACACAATAATAGCGTATTTTCGGCTCTCCATCTCCGCCCCGGCCAAGGGTCAAATCGAAACACCCTTCATACTCTCTCCATACGCACCATGGCTCATCGTCCGGAAGAAAGGTATACTCCGGAATGGGACTGCCGTCCGGAAGGGTAAATTCCCATTCGGTCCAATTCTCCGTTTCGATAACGATAATGGAACACCAGGTCCGGGCGGTCCGGGCCTGGGCGAGAAAACCGCCCTCCGGCGACCATAGAACCGACTGCGACAGCCAGCCGTGGTCCTGCCACAGCACCTCCCCCGTCTCCCGATCCACGATCTGCAAAAACTCCGGGGGGTGGATGCCGCTGACATACTCCCCGCTGGCCCCCTCGGCCCGGACCTCGAAGCGTCCGTCCGGCGAGACGGCCTCCCCCTCTATCCCCGCGACAGGCGTAGTGGCAACCAGCGCCGCGTACTCATCCGTTTCCTCTGTCTCTTTCATCGGCAATCCCGCCTCCGCCTGTCCGCAAGCCGCCAGCAGCAACATTACCGTCAAAACCCACAGCCGTCTTTTCACGGTCCCATCCCTTTCTATGTACACATCACATATTATATAGTGTAAGCAGTATACGTCTCCGCCCGCTCCGCCGCAAGCTCAAAGCGGTAACAATTCTTTACAATCCGGTACATAGGAAAAATTTTGTTTTGGGTATTGACAATTTCCCTCCCCACGCATATAATGACAGTTGCGTTCCAAAGACAGCAGGTGGGCTCACCCGTAAATCCTGCCGAGGGCGGCAAATGTGAATTTGCTATGCGTCCTTGTGTCTATGCGGACACGGGGGCGTTCCTTTTTTTAGAACGCGCATTCCCATTCCTATGGAGGTGAACATCAACCATGCCTAACGCGAAAGTCTTATCCGAGAAGCAGGCCATCGTGGCCCAGCTGACCGACAAGATCCAGAAGGCCACCGCGGGCGTCATCGTCGACTACAAGGGCATCACCGTCGAAGAGGATACCGCTCTGCGCCGGGAGTGCCGTGAAAACGCGGTGGACTACGCCGTCGTCAAGAACACGCTGCTCCGCTTTGCCTTCAACAACGCCGGTCTCAGCGAACTGGATGATCTGCTGAACGGGACCACTTCCCTGGCGCTGTGCGACGATCCCGTGGCTCCCGCCCGGGTCATGAACGGCTACGCCGAGAAGCTGAAGGACAAGTTCGAAATCAAGGGCGGCTTTATGGACGGCAAGCCCGTGGACCTGAACACCATCAAGTCCCTGGCCTCCATCCCCGCTCTGCCTGTCCTCCAGGCCCAGGTCCTGGGCACCATGCTGGCCCCCATCACCGGCCTGGCCGTGGTCCTGAAGCAGATTGCCGAGAAGCAGGGCGCGCCCGCCGAGGCCGCCGAAGCCCCTGCCGCCGAGTAAGCGGCCCCCCGGTCCTATCATAAAAATTTACTATCAGGAGGTTCCATACAATGTCTGAGAAGGTTACCGCCATGATCGAAGAGATCAAGGCCCTTACTGTTCTGGAGCTCAGCGAGCTCGTTCACGCCCTGGAGGAGGAGTTTGGCGTTTCCGCCGCCGCCATGGCCGCTCCCGCCGCCGGCGGAGCCGCTCCCGCCGCCGAGGAGAAGACCGAGTTTGACGTGGTTCTGACCGGCTTTGACGCCGCCGCCAAGATCAAGGTCATCAAGGTCGTCCGCGAGATCACCGGCCAGGGTCTGGCCGAGGCCAAGGCCACTGTCGAGGGCGCCCCCGCCACCATCAAGGAAGGCGCTTCCAAGGACGACGCCGAGGCTCTGAAGAAGCAGATCGAGGAAGCCGGCGGCAAGGTCGAGCTGAAATAATTCTTCTTCCCGCAGCTTAAAAAGGACCGTGGCGGAACCGCCATGGTCCTTTTCCCTTCCCCGCCGGGCGGCGGCACCCATCCAAGGCGGCCCAGGCCGCAGAAAGCGAGGCCCTTCTATGCGCATCATGGCTATTGACTACGGAGACGCCCACACCGGCGTCGCCGTCTCCGACCCCACCGGATTCCTGACGGGCTTCACCACGACCGTCACCGCCTACCGCCCGGAACGCGTGGCGGAGCAGGTCGCCGCCCTGGCCCGGGAACACGGCGCGGAGGAGCTGGTATTGGGCCATCCCCGGAATATGGACGGCACCCGGGGCCCCCGGGCGGAGAAGGCAGAGGCCCTGGCAGAGCTTCTGCGGGAAGCCACCGGCCTCCCGGTGATCCTCTGGGACGAGCGGCGGACCACCATCGACGCCCATCAGATCCTCTTCAACGCCGGGAAAAACGGACGGCAGCGGAAAAAAACCGTCGACGCCGTGGCGGCGTCCCTCATCCTGGAGGGTTACCTGACCTATAAGAAACGCCAGGACACGTGAAAACAGCCGACCGACTTTACGTCGGCCGGCTGTTTGCGTTTGCCGGAACGCCGGATCAGAACACGCCCTGGGCCATCATGGCGTCGGCGACTCTCTGGAAGCCGGCGATGTTGGCGCCCGCCACCAGGTTGTATCCCAGGCCATATTTCTCGGCGGCCTCCACGCTCATGTTGTAGATGGTGTCCATGATCTGGTGGAGCTGCTTGTCGACCTCTTCCTCGGTCCACACCAGCCGCTCGCTGTTCTGGGCCATCTCCAGGGCGCTGGTCGCCACGCCGCCGGCGTTGACGGCCTTGGACGGAGCCACGATCATGCCCTTCTGCTCCATCAGGAATTTCAGCGCGTCGTTGGTAGTGGGCATGTTCGCCACTTCGATATAGTATTTCACTCCATTGGCGGCAATCTGCTTTGCCTGTTCCATATGGACGTCGTTCTGCATGGCGGAGGGCATCACCACGTCCACCTTCACGCCCCAGGGCTTCTCCCCGGCATGGAACTCCACGCCGAATTTGTCGGCGTAGTCCTTCACCTGGTTCCGGCCGCTGCCGCGCATCTCCACCAGGTAGCCGATCTTCTCCGCCGTGGCCACGCCGTCGGGGTCGTAGACATATCCGTCCGGTCCGGACAGGGTCACCACCTTGGCCCCCAGCTCCGTGGCCTTCTTGCAGATGCCCCAGGTCACGTTGCCGAAGCCCGCGCAGGCAATGGTCTTGCCCTTCAAGTCCTCGCCCTCGTGCTTGAGCACATTCTCCAAATAGTACACCGCGCCAAAGCCCGTGGCCTCCGGCCGGATCAGGGAGCCGCCGTAGGAGAAGCCCTTGCCGGTGAGGACGCCGTTCTCGAACGCGCCCTTCAGACGGCGGTACTCGCCGTACAGATAGCCGATCTCCTTGGCGCCCACGCCCATGTCCCCGGCGGGCACGTCCACGTCGGGCCCGATGTAGCGGTACAGGGCCTGCATGAAGCTCTGGCAGAAGCGCATGATCTCCGCGTCCGACTTCCCGGCGGGGTCGAAATCGCTGCCGCCCTTGCCGCCGCCGATGGGCAGGCCGGTGAGGCTG
>ERZ779626.1238-NODE-1238-length-11630-cov-5.646048_pt1 | contig 11630 bp, 7 predicted proteins | sample MGYA00514209_ERZ779626 | MGnify/ENA primary metagenome ERZ779626 (study PRJEB29562, sample SAMEA4376713) | mouse gut metagenome | isolation source: Cecum | study: EMG produced TPA metagenomics assembly of the A DSS colitis mouse model was used to assess the...
ATCCTCTGGGCGTGCCTTCCCGTATGAATATCGGGCAGGTGCTGGAGATTCACCTTTCCCTTGCGGCGAAGGCTCTGGGTTTCAATGTGGCCACGCCGGTGTTTGACGGTGCAAACGAAGATGATATCATGGACACTCTGGAGCTTGCCAATGACTATGTGAATCTGGAGTGGGAGGAATTCGAGGCAAGGCATAAAGAAGAGCTGCTTCCGGAGGTCATGCAGTATCTCTCAGAGCATAGGGAGAACAGAGAGCTCTGGAAGGGCGTGCCTATTTCCAGAGACGGAAAGGTGCGTCTGCGGGACGGCAGGACGGGCGAGTACTTCGACAGCCCCGTCACCATAGGCCATATGCATTATCTGAAGCTTCACCATCTGGTTGACGACAAGATTCATGCACGTTCCACGGGTCCTTACTCTCTGGTGACTCAGCAGCCCTTGGGCGGAAAGGCTCAGTTCGGCGGACAGCGTTTCGGAGAGATGGAGGTTTGGGCTCTGGAGGCCTATGGCGCATCCTACACGCTGCAGGAGATCCTGACTGTGAAGTCCGACGATGTTGTGGGCCGCGTAAAGACCTATGAAGCCATTATCAAGGGGGACAACATTCCCGAGCCCGGAATTCCTGAATCCTTCAAGGTGCTGCTGAAGGAGCTGCAGGCGCTGGGGCTTGACGTGAGGGTTCTGCGGGAGGATCAGACCGAGGTGGAGATCATGGAGACCATTGACTACGGTGATATCGATTACCGTTATGAGATGGGCGACGACCGCAAATACGATGATGACTATGACCGAGGCTCTCTGGGCGAGATGGGATATCAGGCGCAGGAATTTGACGATGAGAGCGGCGAGCTTATTAATTCCGAGGACGAGGAGGACGATTTCGATGACGTGTTCGAGTCGGATCTGGAGGACGAGGAATATGACGGGGGCGACGAGTTCTAAGAGGGATTCCGGTATTAAGCATATTACTCGCAGCATTGCTGCTCGTTAACTTGAGAGGTTCACTCTTCCAGACAAGTGGACTTCTTGCAAGTTATATTCGTGAGCGCGTTCATTTGCCGATCTCGTGCATTCTTGTGGGAACGCTGGCTGGCTATATATGCGTCGGCAAGTGTTTTTGCTCATGAGTATATATTATGTTAGAAGGGAGTGCCATTCATGTCAGAAACAAAGAATGAAACAGCGACATATCAGCCGATGACTTTTGATGCCATCAAAATCGGTCTGGCTTCACCCGATAAGATTCGAGAGTGGTCTCATGGGGAGGTGATGAAGCCCGAAACCATCAATTATAGAACCCTGAAGCCCGAGAGGGACGGACTGTTCTGTGAGAAAATATTCGGCCCCAGCAAGGACTGGGAATGTCACTGCGGCAAATATAAGAAGATCAGGTACAAGGGCGTGGTATGCGATAGGTGCGGCGTGGAAGTCACCAAGTCCAGCGTCCGCAGGGAGCGCATGGGGCATATCGAACTGGCGGCTCCCGTGTCCCATATCTGGTATTTCAAAGGGATTCCCAGCCGGATGGGCCTGATTCTGGACTTGTCTCCCAGAGTGCTGGAGAAGGTACTCTACTTTGCATCCTATATCGTGCTGGATCCGGGGGAGACGAATCTTGACTACAAGCAGGTGCTCTCAGAGAAGGAATATCAGGATGCCAGAGAGGCCTATGGAAATAAGTTCCGTGTGGGCATGGGCGCAGAGTCCATCAAGGAGCTGCTGCAGGCCATCGATCTGGAGGAGGAGGCCGAGGAGCTCAAGACCGGCCTGAAGGAATCTTCCGGACAGAAGAGGGCCAGAATCATCAAGAGGCTGGAGGTAGTGGAGGCCTTCCGGGAGTCCGGCAACAGACCGGAATGGATGGTCATGGACGTGATCCCCGTGATTCCGCCCGACATCCGCCCCATGGTTCAGCTGGACGGAGGCAGATTTGCCACCTCCGACCTGAATGATCTGTATAGAAGAATCATCAATAGAAACAACCGTCTCAAGAGGCTGCTGGAGCTGGGCGCTCCCGATATCATTGTCCGTAATGAGAAAAGGATGCTGCAGGAGGCCGTGGACTCTATGATCGACAACGGAAGGCGGGGCCGTCCCGTGACGGGACCCGGCAACAGGGCGCTGAAGTCCCTGTCCGACATGCTGAAGGGAAAGTCCGGACGCTTCCGGCAAAACCTTTTGGGAAAGCGAGTGGACTATTCGGGCCGTTCCGTTATCGTGGTGGGGCCGGAGCTGAAGATCTATCAGTGCGGTCTGCCCAAGGAGATGGCTATCGAGCTGTTCAAGCCCTTTGTGATGAAGGAACTGGTGGCCAAGGGCATCAGCCAAAACATCAAGAACGCCAAAAAGCTTGTGGACAAGATGGACAATCAGGTGTGGGACGTGCTGGAGGAAGTTATCAAGGAGCATCCCGTGATGCTCAACCGCGCTCCTACGCTCCATAGACTTGGAATACAGGCATTTGAGCCTATTCTGGTGGAAGGCAAGGCCATTAAGCTGCATCCCTTGGTGTGCGTGGCTTTCAACGCGGACTTCGACGGCGACCAGATGGCGGTGCATCTGCCTCTTTCCGTGGAGGCGCAGGCGGAATGCAGGTTCCTTCTGCTGTCCCCCAATAACCTTTTGAAGCCTTCAGACGGCGGTCCCGTTGCCGTCCCCTCTCAGGACATGGTTCTGGGCATATATTACCTGACTCAGGAGCGGCCCGGTTCTCTGGGGGAGGGAAAGCACTTTAAGAGCGTGAACGAGGCGATTTTGGCCTATGAGAATAAATGTCTGACGCTGCATTCCAGAATCAGCGTGCGCATGTCCAAGAAGGGCGCGGACGGGGAAGTGATTACCGGAAATGTGGAGTCTACTTTGGGGCGTTTTATCTTCAATGAGATACTGCCGCAGGATCTGGGATTCGTGGACAGAAGCGATCCGGAAAACTTCCTGAAGCTGGAGGTGGACTTCCATGTGAACAAGAAGGGGCTGAAGCAGATTCTGGATCAGATCATCAACACTCACGGGGCCTCCAAGACCGCTGAGGTGCTTGACAATGTGAAGTCCATCGGCTATAAGTACTCCACTCAGGCAGCCATGACGGTATCCATCTCTGACATGACGGTGCCCTCCAGAAAGCCGGAGATGCTGGCAGAGGCTCAGGCCACGGTGGATAAGATATCCACCAATTTCAGAAGAGGCCTGATCACCGAGGAAGAGCGCTACCGCGCGGTGGTGGAGACCTGGAACGAGACGGACAAGGAGCTGACGGAGGTGCTGCTGGCCGGTCTGGACAAATACAACAACATCCACATGATGGAGGACTCCGGCGCCCGTGGATCCAAGCAGCAGATCAAGCAGCTGGCGGGTATGCGCGGACTGATGTCCGATACTACGGGAAGAACCATCGAGCTGCCCATCAAGTCCAATTTCCGAGAGGGTCTGGATGTTCTGGAGTATTTCATGTCCGCTCATGGCGCAAGAAAGGGTCTGTCCGACACGGCGCTTCGTACAGCGGACTCCGGTTATCTGACCAGACGAATGGTGGATGTTTCTCAGGAGCTGAGCATCCGAGAGGTGGACTGCAGCGAGGACAAGGCTGAGATTCCCGGCATGACCGTCAGGGCGTTCACGGACGGCAAGGAGACCATCGAGAGTCTGAAGGACAGAATCATTGGCAGGTATTCCTGCGAGGATATTTATGATAAGGACGGAGAGCTGATTGTAAAGCATAACCATATGATCACCCCCAGCAGGGCGGCGAGGATTCTGAGCGTGGGCGTGAACCAGCAGGGCGAGCCCGTGGAGGCTGTAAGGATCCGTACCATTTTAACCTGCCGTTCCCATGTGGGTATCTGTGCCAAGTGTTATGGAGCCAACATGGCTACCGGCGAGGCGGTGCAGGTGGGCGAGGCCGTAGGTATTATTGCGGCGCAGTCTATCGGTGAGCCCGGAACCCAGCTGACCATGAGAACCTTCCATACCGGAGGCGTGGCCGGCGATGATATCACACAGGGTCTTCCCCGTGTAGAGGAGCTTTTTGAGGCCAGAAAGCCCAAGGGTCTTGCCATCATCGCAGAGTTCGGCGGTAAGGCGGAAATCCGGGACACCAAGAAAAAGAGGGAGGTTCTCATCACCAACGCAGAGACCGGGGAGGCTAAGACATACCTGATTCCCTATGGTTCCCGAATCAAGATTTTGGACGGGCAGATGCTGGAGGCCGGAGACGAGCTGACGGAAGGTTCCGTGAATCCTCATGATCTGCTGAAGATCAAGGGAATTCGGGCAGTGCAGGATTATATGCTGAGAGAGGTACAGAGGGTGTACCGGCTGCAGGGTGTTGACATTGCGGATAAGCATATCGAGGTCATCGTGCGTCAGATGCTGAAGAAGGTTCGCATCGAAAGCAACGGGGATACCGGATTCCTGCCCGGAACGTTGGTGGATGTTTTGGACTATGAGGATATGAATGAAGCCTTGACGGCGGAAGGCAAAGAGCCTGCGGACGGAAAGCAGGTGCTGCTGGGAATCACCAAGGCCGCGCTGGCTACCAACTCCTTTTTGTCCGCAGCTTCCTTCCAGGAGACCACCAAGGTTCTCACGGAGGCGGCCATCAAGGGCAAGGTGGATAACCTGATCGGCCTGAAGGAGAACGTGATCATCGGTAAGCTGATTCCTGTGGGCACGGGAATGAAGAGATACCGCAACACCAGACTGAGCACGGACGAGGTGGAAACGGATCCTCAGGAGGATTTGTATTCGGAGATGGAGGATCAGTTCGGCACGGACGCAGAAGCGGCCGGTGATATTCTGGAGGACGAAGCGTTCGAGGGAGAAGGCGAAGAGTTTGAGGATGTCATGGACGAGGAAGCCGATGAGGAATTTGAAGCCGGGGAGAGGAACCGGGAAGCGGAAGAGGCAGTGACCGTTGACTGACGGAACAAGGCTGCCGGCTTTGACAAGCATGTGAGAGAACGTTTCAAGAGCGTGTCTGATCGTTCATGGAGGAGGGGGACCGACATACCTTCTGCCATGTGCGGCAGACACGCTCTCTGAATAAGTCGGGCATTGCCGTCCTAAGGGGCTGTCCGGGATAAATCCTATGGGGAAAGCTGCGTAAGGGAAAAAGGCGCCTGACAGCGGGAGCTATGGAAAGAAGAGCAGGAGCTCAAGAAAGGATATAGGATTATGAAGGTTCTGGTGACGGGAGTGAAGGGCCAGCTGGGCCATGACGTGGTAGAGGAGCTGACAGGCCGGGGATTGGAAGCCGTGGGCGTGGATATCGACGAGATGGACATTACGGACATGTCCAGCGTGGACAAGGTAATCAAAGAGGCGGCTCCGGATGCGGTCATTCACTGTGCGGCCTATACGGCGGTGGATGCGGCGGAGGAGAATCAGGAGCTGTGCCGCAGAGTCAATGCGGAGGGTCCTGAGAATATAGCAAGGGTCTGCAAGGAGCTTGACATCAAGATGCTGCAGATCAGTACCGACTATGTGTTTGAGGGAAACGGCGACAATCTGTGGAAGCCGGAGGATGCCTGCGTTCCCCAAAGCGTGTACGGCAGAACCAAGTACGAGGGTGAGCTGGCGGTTCGGGAGCTGTTGGACAAGTATTTTGTGGTGCGCATTGCATGGGCCTTCGGAATAAACGGAAAGAATTTCGTGAGGACCATGCTGAAGCTGGCCGAGACCCATGATACCATCCGGGTGGTGAACGACCAGTTTGGATCGCCTACCTATACCTATGATCTGGCGAAGCTTTTGGTGGATATGATCCAGACGGAAAAATACGGGATTTACCATGCCACCAATGAGGGGACTTGCTCGTGGTATGAGTTTGCCTGCGCCATCTTCCGGGAGGCGGGAGTGAAGGTGAACGTGGTGCCGGTGACTACGGAGGAATACGGTGCAAAGGCCAAGCGGCCTGCCAACAGCCGCATGGACAATGGGAAGCTGACGGAGAACGGATTTGGAAGGCTTCCGGCGTGGGAGGACGCACTGGCCAGATATGTGGCGCTGCTGCAGGAGGAAAAGAGGAATTGACCCTTTTTGGAGGGGAGGCATAGATAATGCTGTGGAAGGTGGCAATCTGTGAGGACGATTCCACGCAGTCCAGAAATATCAGGCGGATGGTGGAGGAGTGGGGACAAGAACGAGCCCGAAAGCTGGAGGTATTCAGCTATGCCCGCTGTGAGGCCTTTCTCTGGGACTGGACGGAGGGGATGGACTTCGACTTGGTGATTCTGGACATCCATCTAGGACAAGGCATGGACGGCATGGAGCTGGCCAGACGGATCCGTCAGAAGACGGCAGGGATTGAAATTTTGTTTATATCCGGGCTGTCGGAGTATTTGAGTCAGGGGTATGATGTGCAGGCAATTCACTTTCTGGTGAAGCCGGTGGAGAAAGGCCGGCTGTGGGAGGTCTTGGACAGGGCGCTGGCGATGCGGAAGAAAAAGGAGAACTTTCTTCTGGTGGAGACAGAGAACGAGGCGGAGAGAATTCCTATAAGCCATATCGTCTACGGGGAGGCTTTTTCCCATACCACGGCGCTTTTTCTGGCTCCTGAGAGTAAGACGGGGACCATGGAGCCAAGAGAGGTGAGAATGTGCCTTGGGGAGCTGGAGGAACGGCTTTCTTCTTCGGCCTTTCTGCGCTGCCACCGCTCCTATCTGGTGCATCTGCCCTACATCCGCAGGATCGACAGAGCGCAGGTTTTTCTGGACTATGGCGGAGCAATACCTATGAGCAGGGGAAAGCGGGCCGGTCTGTATCAGGCCTTTTTGGATTATCATAGGGGATAGGGCTTCTGCGGAGAATGAGAGAACCGGCGGCGGAAGAAAAACCAAGAGGATAGCTTGGCAGCGGCGGGGAGGGACAAGCCATATGTTTTTACATTTGTTTCGGCGGCTTTCCGAGAGAAGAATGCGTGTCTGGCGCGGCCTGATGGAAAAGCATTATCAGGAAGTTTCGGCCATGTACCAGCAGATGCGTATCTGGCGGCATGATTACAAAAATCATCTTCAGGTGATGAAGGCGCATTTGGACATGGGAGAGTATCGGGAGCTGAACGATTATATCCTGAGGCTGGATCAGGAACTGGGCTGCGCGGGAGAGGTGATTGACACGGGAAACAGAGTTCTGGACGCCTGCCTCAACGGCATGATCCACATGGCCAGAGCCAAGAGGATCGCGGTGAATGTAAAGGTGATTCTGCCGCCTGAGCTGTCCGTGGAGGAATACGATCTGTGCGTGCTGGTGGGCAATCTGCTGGACAATGCGGTGGAGGGCTGTGAGAGCCAGAAAGAAGGGGAAGACCGTTTTCTGCGTATATATATGGGTGTGGTCAAGGAGCAGCTGTATGTGTCGGTGGCCAATTCTCATGCTGTGCGGCTGCAGAAGGAGGGGGAGCGCTACCGCTCTACCAAGTCCTCCGGCAGGGGGCTTGGGCTGATGAGCATCGACCATATCGTGGCAAAATACCACGGACATATCAATCGGCAAAATGATGAAAGCATTTTCGCTACGGAGGTGTTGCTGCCTCTGTAGCGTTTTTTTATCCCAATAGCAATTCAGGCTGCCACGGATACAGTTCAGGAATAATTTTTTCCTAAGAGAAAGAATAATGGTATCATTGATCATGCGTAAATCAACTGGAGGGATATCAAGAGGCGGGAAAAACCGGGAACACAGCGGCGGGAAAGGCGGCAAGGAGAGCCAAGATGAAAAAAGCGGTAAAGATGGAAGAGGCAATCAAAGCGGAAGAGACGGCAAAAAGAGAATACAGTATCTTCAATAATTACTGGTATTTATACAAGGGCTTTTTCCGAAACAGCAGATGGAACATTCTTTTTGTTGTAATGATGCTTGTGGGCGGAGTGGGAGGCCCCTATGTAAATCTATATCTGGCAAAGACGGTTGTGTCGCTGGTGATGGAGGAAGTGTCCCTTGGACGTCTGGTGGGCACTTTGGCTTTGATGGAACTGGCGCATTTCCTATTGCGGACCATGGCGGAGGTGGGACATGTACTGACCCAGAATCCCGGTTTGAAATACAGACATGTGCTGGAGGAGAGAGTGCTGAACAAGATGTGCCGCACGGCCTACAGCGATCTGGAGGATCCTGACTACAAAAGAAAAATAGAGCAGGCCAGACATCTGTATTTTCATTGGGATCGGGATGCCAGAGAATGTATCTGGTCCTCTATTGAGTTTTTGTGCTATCTGATTATGATTCCTATCACATCGGGCTTGCTGTTTACACTGCACCCTGCGGCAGTAGCGGCCATGGCGGTGGGCACGTGGCTGCAGTATCAGGTGAGCAAGCGCCCGTTGGCCTGGGAGAAGAAGCATAGGGAATTCTGGCAGCCTCTGGAGATGAAGATTGAATACATCAGCCGGAAAGTGAGTGATTTCGGATATGTGAAGGATCTGCGGCTGTATGCGGCGGACAGATGGCTGATGGGCAAATACGGCAGTCTGCTGAAAGACCGTAGAATTTGGAAGAGACGGCAGATGAAACACATGGTTGGGGCCAATGGCGCTGCCAGAGCGGTGCAGATGATGAGAGAGTGTGTGGTGTACGGCTTTTTGATCTGGGGTGTAATAGAGGGAAGGGTAGGGGCCGATGATTTTGTGCTGTATGTAGGTCTGGCGCTGTCCCTGAGCAGCACTTTGTCCCGGATAGCTGCCAAAATGAATTTCCTGAAGGAGAGCGAGCTTTCCATAGCGGATTATCGCAAGATGATGAGTATGCCGGATTCCCGAAGAAGAGAGCAGGGAACACCGCCGAAGCTTCCTGAGGGAGAGGCTCCCGAAATTACCTTTTCTCATGTGTCCTTCGCCTATCCGGGGGAGCGGGAGGATGTTCTGAAGGATGTGGATGTCAGGATACGGCCCGGAGAGAAAATTGCGCTGGTGGGATGCAACGGCGCCGGAAAGACTACGCTGATCAAGCTGCTCTGCGGCATGTATGAGCCTACGGGAGGGGAGATTCTCTTGAACGGACAGCCGGCTTCCCGGTGGAATCTGGAGTCATGGTACAAGCTTTTTTCGGTGGTGTTTCAGGATATCGGCTTGCTGCCGGCCACCATTGTGGAGAACGTGGCTTGCTGCCGGCTGGAAGATGCGGACAGAGGGCGGGTAGAGGAATGCCTGGAGCGGGCAGGGCTGAAATCTCTGGTGGAAAGCCTTCCCCATGGAATGGACACCTATTTGCACAAGGAAATGTTTCGGGAGGGAATGAATTTGTCAGGAGGCGAGACCCAGAAGCTCTTGCTGGCCCGAGCCATCTATAGGGAGGCGCCCATTCTTGTGCTGGACGAACCTACGGCGGCGATGGATGCGATTGCCGAGAATAAGATGTATCTAAGGTACAATGAGCTGACTAAGGGAAGGACTTCTTTGTTTATTTCTCACAGATTGTCCAGCACCCGCTTCTGCGACAGAATCCTGATGCTGGAGGGAGGCAGGATCGTGGAGCAGGGCAGCCACGAGGAGCTGATGGAGAAGAAGGGAGCCTATTATCAGCTGTTTCAGGTTCAGAGCCATTATTATCAGAACGATAGGGCAGGGGAGTTTTCCTCAAAGATGGATCCTGCATGGGAGGTGAGCAGTTATGTCAGCGACTGAAAAAACGCAAAAGAGAAGGCTTGGGAAGGTGCTTCGCATTTATCGGAGGGCCTTTGGACTGGTATGCAGGGAATCCGGCGGCTATACTGCGATTCTGGTTGTGGAGAAGGTATTGGATACTTGTATGCCCTACTGGGATATCTGGTTCACCGCCAGACTTTTGGATGAAATATGGGGCGGCCGTTCCCCGAAGCTTCTGGTGCTGTATGCTTTTTTTCTGCTTGCGGGAAATCTTGCGCTGACTTTTCTTGGACAATTCCTGAATGCCATGGAGGGCCAGAAGCGGTTCGAGTTCTCCCAGAAGGAGAACATGATATTTACCAAAAAGATCATGGAGCTTGACTATAGTCTGCTGGAGGAAGAGAAGATCCATGAGCTTTACAAGCGGGTAGTGCGGGAGACCTTCAACGACGGGAAGAATCTGGAGACTTTGCAGAGGAGCCTGCCTTTGCTGATTGGCTGTCTGGCCGGCATAGGACTTTCCGTGGCTATGGCCTGGGAGTTTGTGTTGAAGATGGGGGACTTTGGCTTTTTGATGGTTCTGTTCGTGCTGCTGACCGCAGGAGGTATCTGGGTCAGTGCCAGATGCGGGGCGGCGGTGAGCAGGATATGGCTGGAATGCAATAGGTCCATCAGCGAGAACTGTGTTCAGAGGGATGGATATCTGGAATATTTCAGTCAATATGAACGGGGAAAGGAAATCCGTATTTATCAGATCGGGAGGCTCATGATTGACAGACTGCTGTCAACGCATTATTTTAACGATCGGGCACTGGACAGACGGGCCCATAGGGGAGTGCCTATTTGGATCCTATCGAAATTTGCGGAGGAGGCTACGGTGGCTCTGACCTACGGACTGACCGGGTTTGCGGCGCTGGCCGGCAGGATCACTTTGGGCAGCATGACCCAGTATAACCGCAGCATTGGGGGATTCATCCAGAATATGCGGTTCGGCTGGGCCAGTTTAGTGGAGCTGTGGTTCAACGCGGAATATCTGGAGCGGTATTTTGAGTTTCTGGACACCCCCAGCCGGATGCACAAGGGCTGCCTGCCGGTGGAGAAACGGGTGGACGGGGACTATAGGATCAAGTTCGAGCATGTGTCCTTCCGGTATCCCGGCAGTGAGAAATATGCTCTCAAGGACATTGACATGGAGTTCCGGGTGGGGGAGAAGATGGCTGTAGTAGGCATGAACGGCAGCGGAAAGTCCACCTTTATCAAGCTGCTGTGCCGCCTTTACGATCCCACGGAAGGAACTATCTACATGAACGGCATCGATATCCGCCGCTATGATTATCAGGAGTACCTGAGTCTGTTCTCCGTGGTGTTTCAGGATTTCAAGCTGTTTTCCTTCACGCTGGGGGAAAACGTGGCGGTTGCCGAGGATTACGCGCAGGAGGCCGTGGAGGAAGCCCTTTGCAAGGCAGGCATGGGGGAGTTTCTCAAAGCCCATGAAAAGCATTTGTCCACAGTGCTGTACCGGGATTTCGATAAGGACGGGGTGGAGGTCTCCGGCGGAGAGGCCCAGAAGATCGCTTTGGCCAGAGCCGTGTGCAAGGGCGCTCCCTTCGTATTGCTGGACGAGCCCACGGCGGCGCTGGACCCGTTGGCAGAATATGAAATCTATAGAAGATTCAACGAGCTGGTGGCGGATCGTACCACGGTGTACATTTCCCATAGGATGTCTTCCTGCAGGTTCTGCGGGGACATAGCCGTGTTTCACCAAGGCCGGATGGTACAGAGGGGAAACCACGAGTCCCTGATGGCCGATCAGTCGGGCAAGTACTATGAACTCTGGACATCTCAGGCGCAGTATTATCAGAAGGAAAAATAATGGTTGACAACACATTCTCAAGCAACTATAATGTAAAGGCGTGCGTGAGGATGTGTTTTTTTAATGCATGTATCTGCAGTGCCGAAAATGCACTTTCAAGGCGCAGGCAAAGGCAAAGCAATCAAATTTCAGAAAGAGGTGAAACAGAATGCCAACATTTAACCAGTTAGTAAGAAAGGG
>ERZ779626.1243-NODE-1243-length-11602-cov-4.476314_pt1 | contig 11602 bp, 14 predicted proteins | sample MGYA00514209_ERZ779626 | MGnify/ENA primary metagenome ERZ779626 (study PRJEB29562, sample SAMEA4376713) | mouse gut metagenome | isolation source: Cecum | study: EMG produced TPA metagenomics assembly of the A DSS colitis mouse model was used to assess the...
GCGGCCTCCACCGCCTTGTCCAGGTTGGCGGCGTCGCAGTTCACCCGGCGGTTCACCTTGCCCCGCAGGTCCCGCTCCAGCTTGGCGTTCATCACCTCCATGGCGGCCAGGGGCGCGCCGACGCAGGTGAGGAAATCCTCGATTTTTTCGCTCTGCTTAAAGTAGATCACCGCGTTGCCCTTGCGCTGGGCGGACTTGGGCTCCTGGTCCAGCTCCCGCATCAGGGCCAGCACCTCCCGGCTTACGCTGTGGTGGGAGGTGGCCAGCTCCAGGTGGTAGCCCTTCCGGGGGTCGGTGACCGACCCTCCGGCCAGAAAGGCCCCCCGGAGGAAGGCGGCACGGCAGCAGCTCTCCTCCAGCATGGCGAAGTTGACGTGGAGGGCCAGGGCCCTGGGGTCTGTGCCGAAGGCCTGGTGCAGCGCCGCCAGCTTATTCGGGTCGGTGATCTCGAAGATCTGCTTGCCGCCTCCCTGGGGCAGGCTGTCAAAGGTGAGCCGGAAGGCCTTTTTAAACAGCAGGGGCAGCCGCTGGGCAAAGGCTCCGTTTTCGGTCACGATCCGGGCCTGGGCGGCGTGGAAGGTGTTGCAGTAAAGCAGCACCCCATAGGCCTCCGCCTGGGCGCAGCACTTCCGGCTCAGGGGAGCCCGGCACAGCTCGGTTTTTACGTCCACCGAAAAAGACATGTTCAATCCTCCAGTATGTAGCGCCGGGCTCCGTGGAAGATGCGCACCGCCCGGCTGCGGTAGATGTCCAGCACCGCATGGGCCAGCTTATCCGGGTCGTGGCGGGCGTAGCTGCCCTCCTCCGAAGCCACCGGCCGCTCCACCAGCTCCAGCCCCATCGCCGCCACCCGCTCCCGGTCCACCGTCAGGGGGACGGCGTCCTCCACCCGGTACTTCTCCAGCAGCCCGGGCCGCACCGGGGCGGTGTTGGCCAGACACAGGTCCACCAGCCCCGGCTCCCCGTGGGCCAGCAGGGCCTCCAGGTGGTCAGCGGCAGTGTAACCCTCCGTCTCCCCGTCCTGGGTCATGATGTTGCAGATGTACAGCTTGGGGGCGTCCGCCTGGGCCACAGCCCGGGCCACTCCCTCCACCAGCAGGTTGGGGATGATGCTGGTGTACAGGCTCCCCGGCCCCAGCAGGATCAGGTCGGCCTCACCGATTGCCTCCAAAGCCGCCGGGGTGGCCCTGGGGTGGTCAGGGGTGAGAGATACATGGTGGATGCGGCAGTCCTGCTCCTTTTTAAAGGCGGCAATCTGGGACTCGCCGGTTACTCTGGCCCCGTTCTCAAAGACGGCCTCCAGCTGGACGTCGGCACTGGTCACCGGCACCACCCGGCCGGTGATAGCCAGCACGTGGCTCATCTCAGCCACTGCCGTTTCAAAGGAGCCGGTGATCCCGTTGAGGGCGGCCAGAATCAGGTTGCCGAAGGACTGGCCGGCAAGTACCCCTTCGGTGAAGCGGTAGGTGAGCAGCTTCTCCATAATGGGCTCGGTGTTGGCCAGGGACTCCATGCAGTGGCGGATGTCCCCCGGCGGGGGCATCCCCAGGTCCTGGCGGAGCATCCCGGAGCCGCCGCCGTTGTCCGCCACCGTGACGATGGCGGTGAGGTTTCTGGTGTATTTTTTCAGCCCCCGCAGCATGGTGGACAGGCCCGTCCCGCCGCCGATGGCGACGATCTTGGGCCCCCGCTCCCACTGGTGGAGGGTGGGGTAAGATTCAGCCATTTTCATTCCTTTCTTCCGGCTCCGGCCAGTCTGATCTGTGCTTCTCCAAAATGTCCAGGCAGAACCGCCACACGGTTTCCAGGTGTTCGTCCATCCACTCGGAAATGCCTTGAACCGTGGAGTCCATTCCCTGGCGGTATGGAGCCGCAAGCTCCAAATACCCGTTCTTCTCCAGGAAATCCACCGTTTTTACCTGGATCTCCCGGGGAGAATCGCCGTAGAAGTTCTCATAATAGCCGTCCGCCCCCTCGTGGAAGGTCTCAAACTGCCAGGCCAGCACCTGATAAAGGGCTTCCAGCCAGTCCGGCCGGTTTTGGGCGTGCCAGACATTGATATACTCTATGAACTCGGTGAGGACGGCTCCATCCGGGTCGCCCGGATCGCCGGTCCCGCCGTAGGTGTCGGCCACTGCACCTTTGGACTTCAAATTTTGGATACTCTCATACAGTTGATCAAGTTCCATGGGACCCCCTCCTCAATTTCGCCCTAAATCCCGGTGGCTCTCCGCCACCGGCCAGCCCTGGGCCTTGATTTTCTCCCCCAGGGCGTGGGCGATGGCAACAGAGCGGTGGTGCCCGCCGGTGCAGCCTATGGAGATGACCAGAGAGGTCTTACCCTCCTCCTCATACCGGGGGAGGAGCCAGCCTACCAGCTCCCACAGCCGCTTGAGAAATTCCGCCCCCTGGCCGTTTTGAAAGACGTAGTCCCGCACTCCGGCATCCAGGCCGGTGAGGGGGCGCAGCTCGGTGACATAAAAGGGGTTGGGCAGAAAACGGGCGTCGAAAATCAGGTCGGCCTCCATGGGCACCCCGTGCTTGAAGCCGAAGGAGGTCACCCGCACCTCCATCCGGCCCTCGGATGTGCCCGCCCGGCCGAACATCTGCCGTAAGACCCCCTTCAGCTTGGCGGTGGACAGGTTGGTGGTGTTTACAATCTTGTCCGCCCGCGCCCGCAGGGGGGCCAGCATCTTCCGCTCCAGGGCGATGGCCCCCTCCAGGCTGTCGGCGTCCTCTGCCAGGGGGTGGGCGCGGCGGGTCTCCTTATAGCGCTTGATGATGGTCTCGTCGGCCGCGTCCATAAAGAGGATGCGGTAGGCGCACTTCATGGCCTCCAGGGCGTCCAGGGTATGAAAGAGGCCGTCGAAGTTGGTGCCCGCCCGGACATCGGTGACCAGGGCCACCCGGTCGTACTCCCCGGAGCCCGCCATGCCCAGCTCGGCGAACTTGGGGATCAGGGGGGCGGGGAGATTGTCCACACAGAAGTAGTCCATATCCTCCATAAAGGAGGCCGCCTTGCTCTTTCCCGCTCCGGACAGGCCGGAGATAATCACAAATTCCATTGATATCACTCTCTTTTGCAGTACATTTCAGGGGTCAGCCCCGCTCCTTCTCCACCAAGGGGATCAGCACGGCCAGAATGGCCTCCCCCAGCTCCTTCGGGCCGACGCCCTCCTGGAGCACCGTGCAGGGCTCCAGCTCCGGAACAAAGCCCCGCTCGGAGCGGCCGTCCAACCGGGTAATGGACAGCTCCGCCCCCCTCAACACAACGTCAACCACAGAGGAAGCCGCCTGAAAGGCTTTCCAGCTCCGGATACCCGGCTGGAACCAGTAGCCCTTGGCCTCCGGGTCATATTGGATGCGCCCCGCTTTCAGCTCCTCTAGCAGGTCCAGCACCGCCGCCCCCAGCTCCTTCGGCTGGGGCGGCCAGGGCAGCTTTCGTGCCTCATGGGACGCGCATTTGATGCCCACAGTGGGCACCAGCAGGGTGGTTTTCTCCCGGACGGCGTAAATGCCCACCGGATATCGTTCACTCAGTTTCATCTCAGCACCTTAACCTCCATCTCCAGCTCCACGCCGGTCTGCCTGAGGACTTCCTCCTTCACCTGGTCTACCAGCGCCAGCACATCCCCGCAGGTGGCGCCCCCCCGGTTGACTACAAAGCCGGCGTGCTTCTCCGACACCTGGGCCCCGCCCACGGTGAGCCCTTTCAGGCCGCACTGGTCGATGAGGGCGGCGGCGAAGTGTCCCGGCGGCCGCTTGAACATGGACCCGGCGCTGGGCAAGTCGATGGGCTGCTCCTCCCTGCGCTTTGCGGTCAATTCGTCCATGCGGGCCTTGATGGCATACCCATCCCCCTGTTCCAGGCGGAAGCGCGCCCTCAAAACCAGGCATTTTCTCTGGGAAAAGATACTTTTCCGATAGCCGAAGCCGCACTCCGAGACAGGGAGGGTACAGACCTCCCCCGCCTCATCCAGGAAGGTGACTGATTCCAGCACCTGGGCCATCTCCCCGCCATAGGCCCCGGCGTTCATGGTGACCGCCCCGCCTACGCTGCCTGGGATGCCGCCGGCGAACTCCAGGCCGGTGAGTCCCCAATGCAGCGCCGTTTTGGACAGTGTGGACAGCAGCGCAGCCCCCCCCGCCGTCAGTTGGGGCGTTCCCCCCTTCGGAGCGGGACAGAAGCAGATCTCCTCGAACTCCCCCGCCAGCTTGACGATGAAGCCGGGATAGCCCCTGTCGGCCACCAGCAGATCGGAGCCGTTGCCCAGGAAAAAGGGCTCCACCCCCAGCTCCGCCGCCGTTTTCAGGACGGTCTGGACCTCTTCCATGGTCCTGGGCAGGGCCATCAGCGCCGCCGGCCCGCCGATGCGGAAGGTGGTGTGCTTCGACATGGGCTCGTTCACCCGCAGCTCCATTTCAGGACAGCGCTCCCGCAGCAATTTTTCCAGTCGTTCCATAGGCCCTCCATCATCAAGATCGTTGTATCGTTTGATTATAGCAGATTTTTGAAGAAATTAGAATAGGGGAAACAAAAAAACTCACATCTGTATCATCAGCAGAGCAGGTCTTCTGCTCTTGCCCTGCATTCCACAGTTTTCCTGAATTTATGAGATGGGTGTGCGCAAAGTTTAAAACACTCTTGTTTTCCCCGTCACGATTGTGTTATAATGTATTCAAATACCAAAGGGGTGAACAGCATGGGAACTGAAAAAGACCGCAAAGACACACAGCAGGCGATTCTTTATGAGCTGCGCCGCCTGATTAAAAAGAGCGGCAAGGACTACACCAACGAGGAATTGTGCAATCTGATCGACACCATTGCAGAGGCAAAGGATCAGGAAACCTGAAAATACGCAAGGCCCGGGCTTTTGCCCGGGCCTTAAAACGTTATACCAGATTACACAGCAGGGCCGCGCCGACAACACCAGCGTCGTTGCCCAGGGAGGCCTTCTCGATGCGGACATGGTGATCCTTGTCGAAGCAGCCCCGCCAGACCAGCTCCCGCAGGGGGTCCAGCAGCAGGTCATCCTCGGCGTTGCTCACGCCGCCGCCCAGGCAGATGACCTCCGGCTGGAAGATGTTCACCAGATTGATCATGCCGATAGACAGGCCCTGGAGGTAGTTGCCCAGCACCCGTCTGGCGGCCTCGTCCCCCAGGCGGGCGGCCTGGAAGGGGGTGCGGCCCTGGACCTTTGAGGGGTCGTTGTCGCACAGCTCCCACAGCTTGCTGTCCCGGCTGCGCTCCATCTCCAGCTGAGTGAGCTGGATCAGGGCGGTGGCCGAGCCGTACCGCTCCCAGCAGCCCCGTCCGCCGCAGCCGCACAGGATGCCGTTGGGCTGGATAATCATGTGGCCGATCTCCATGCCGGCGTTGGCAAAGCCGGTGAACAGCTTGCCGCCCACCACCAGACCGCCGCCGATGCCGGTGCCCAAAGTGACCACCACCGCCGGGTCGCAGCCCTTGGCCGCGCCCGCCCAGTACTCGCCCACGGCGGCGCAGTTGGCGTCGTTGCCCAGGTAGACGGGCACGTCCCACTCCCTCTGGAACATCTCCCGCAGGGGGACGTTTTTGTCCTTGAAGGGCATATTGGGGTTCTGGACGAACAGGCCGGCCTTGTTGTCCACCGCCCCGGGCAGGCCCACGCCCACTGCCTCAATTTTGTCGAAGGGAAGCTCCCCCACCTCGCACAGCCGGCGGGACATGCGGGCCAGCTCCTTGCCAAACTGCTCCGCCGTCATGTCTTTGGCTACGGGGGTGCTCACCTTGTTGAGGATGCACCCTGCCTCGTCCACCAGTCCGGCCACCAGGTTGGTGCCGCCTACGTCAATGCCAATGTAATACATCAGTTTTCTCCTCCTTCCAATTGTTCCTGAAACAGCTTGTCCATCCGGTCGGTCAGCTCCTGGGCCGCGTTGTGGCCCATCTTCCGGTTGCGGTTATTCATAGCGGCCACCTCCACGATGCTGGCCAGGTTTCGGCCGGGCTTTACCGGGATGGTGGCGGCGGGCACCTACACGCCCAAAATTTCGCTGAAATGGGACTCCAGGCCGAAGCGGTCATATACCGCTTTGTCGTTCCAGGGCTCCAGGTTGACCACCAGGTCGATCTCCTGGTTCAGCTTGATGGCGCCCATGCCCAGCAGGCGGCTGATGTCGATGACCCCGATGCCCCGCAGCTCCATGTAGCCCCGGATCAGGGCAGGGGCGGTGGCCAAAAGGGTGTCGTGGCTGGTCACCTTGATCTCCACCGCGTCGTCGGCCACCAGGCGGTGGCCCCGCTTCAGCAGCTCGATGGCCACCTCGCTCTTGCCCACCCCCGACTCGCCCTGAATCAGGATGCCCTCGCCGTAGACCTCCAGCATCACCCCCGACTGGGTAATCTGGGGGGCCAGGTGGCTGTACAGGCTGCTGATGAGGGAGCTCATAAACACAGCGGTCCGCTGGGTGGAGCGCAGCACCGTCCGCCCGTGTTTGTCCGCCATCTCCAGGCGCTCGGGATAGGCCTCCAGCCCCCGGGTGAGGATCAGGGCGGGCACCGGATAAGCCAGCAGGCGGTCAAACCGCTCCCGCCGCTGCTCCGGGGTCAGGTCGTTTAAATATGTGTGCTCTGTCAGACCGATGAGCAGCAGCCGCTCGGTGTCGAAATGCTCAAAAAAACCGGTCAGGGGCAGGCCGGGCCGGTTGATGTCCAGGGCCCGCAGGGGTACGTTCTCATAGTCGGGGGCGGTACGCAGAATCTCCAGGTTGAACTCCTGTATGATCTCCCCCAGTTTTACACTTTTTTGCTGTTCCGACATAGCTTCCGTCTCCTCTCCAGTGCGGTGTTCTCCGCAGTTTCGGGGGTGCGGCCGCCCCCGATTATTTCCTTCTCAGTATAAGCGAAGGGGGGGGTTCTGTCAATCGCTTCCGCCCAATTCTCCCACGGACTTTTTGAAAAAAATACTTGCATTTCCGGGGAATATCTGTTATGATATCAGTCGAAGCTTTTTTGAAGGTAATTTTCCAAGGTTTCAGATATTTCTCATAGCGAGGAGGTTAGCAACATGGCCAAATGCGAATTTTGCGACAAGGGTGTGACCTTCGGCATCAAGGTTTCCCACTCCCACCGCCGCTCCAACCGTACCTGGAAGCCCAATGTGAAGCGGGTTAAGGCGATCGTGAATGGCACCCCCACTCACGTCTACGTCTGCACCAGATGCCTCCGTTCCGGTAAGGTCACCCGCGCTGTGTAATGGAATATGGCTCATAAAAAATCTCCTGTGTATGGCACAGGAGGTTTTTTATATTTCCGGAAGCTCATGGCAACAGCATTGGAACGATTTACATTCAAAATACAGAATCCCCCCGCCACCGGACTTTGTCCGGCGGCCCTCCCCCCTTTGGCAAGGGGGGCTTTTCGGCGCTGGCTGGTCTGTTTCTCCTCCAAAGGCCCCCTTGCTAAAGGGGGCTGGCATTTGCGCAGCAAATGACTGGGGGATTCCCTATTTAACGCTGTTGCTCTACTGGACACCATCGCGGAAGCAAAGGATCAGGAGTAAGAGAAGGCCGCCCGCCGGGCGGCCTTTTTATGTCGGCGTTTTACTCTACAGGCATCCGCTCTGAGACTGCTCTGTCGCAAACGATACCTGATTGCTTTACTTATTTAAACATATTCGCCACCCGCTCCACGGCGGTTTTGGTGGCGCCGGCGTCGCCGAAGGCGGTGAGACGGATGTAGCCCTCTCCGCTGGGGCCAAAGCCCGCGCCAGGGGTGGTGGCCACATTGGCCCGGTCCAGCACCTGGTCGAAGAAATCCCAGGAGCCCACGCCGTTGGGGGTCTTCAGCCAGATATAGGGGGCGTCCACCCCCCCGAAGCAGGTCAGGCCGGCGGCGGTGAGGCCCTCCCGGATGACCCGGGCGTTTTCCCGGTAGTAGTCGATGTTGGCCATGATCTGGGCCCGGCCCTCGGGGGTGTAGATGGCGGCGGCACCCCGCTGGACCACATAGGGCACGCCGTTGAACTTGGTGCACTGGCGGCGGTTCCACATGGTGTTCAGCTTCGCGCCCCCCCGCTCCAGCTCCATGGGCACCACGGTGTAGGCGCAGCGGTTGCCGGTAAAGCCGGCGGTTTTGGAGAAGGAACGGAACTCGATGGCGCAGGTGCGGGCTCCCTCGACCTCAAAAATGGTGTGGGGCACGTCCTCGCTGGTGATAAAGGACTCATAGGCCGAATCGTACAGAATCACCGCCCCGTGGGCGTTGGCGTAGTCCACCCACACCTTCAGCTGGTCCTTTGTCAGCACCGCGCCGGTGGGATTGTTGGGGGAGCACAGGTAGATGATGTCGGGAATCTCCTTGGGGGGCTCGGGAGAAAAGCCGTTGGCCTCCACGCAGGGCATGTAGATGAGCCGGTTCCACTTGCCCAGCTCCTCCTGATATTCCCCGGCCCGGCCGGCCATGGCGTTGGTGTCCACATAGACGGGGTACACCGGGTCACACACCGCCACCACGTTGTCCACCCCGAAAATATCGCCGATGTTGCCGCAGTCACTCTTGGCTCCGTCGGAGACGAAAATCTCGCTGGGCTGGATATCTACCCCACGGGCAGCGTAGTCACCTTGGGCGATGGCCTCCCGGAGGAACTCATAGCCCTGCTCCGGGCCGTAGCCGTGGAAGCCCTCCGCTGTGCCCATCTCGTCCACGGCGGCGTGCATCGCCGAAATCACCGCAGGCACCAGGGGACGGGTCACATCGCCGATGGACAGCTTGATGATGCTGGCCTGGGGGTTGGCCTCATTATAGACGCGAATCCGCCGGGCCACCTCGGAAAAAAGGTAGCTGCCGGGCAGCTTTAGAAAGTTTTCATTGACCTTGACCATAAATATCCGCTCCTCTACTGATTCAAAAACCGTGGCACGCGCCAGCTGTTTTCAGGATTATACCACAACCTGACCTGGCCGTAAAGGGGCAAAATGGCCCGTATCAGGGGGGCTTTGTCCCCTCGTCCGCCCTGCGCACCGAGGTCTCGTCCAGCACCCCTATCTCCACCAGCTTTTGGAGCACCGGCTCCCACACCCCCGTTCTGGTCCACAGGCGCAGGCGGTCAGAGACGCACTTATGCCGGCCGTAGCGGGCGGGCAGGTCCTTCCAGGCCGCGCCGGAGCGCATCCAGTAGAGGATTCCGTCCAACATCAGCCGGTTGCTTTTGAAAGCCCGGCCCCGGCCGGACTTCTCAGAGGGCAGCAGCTCCCGCAGCTGCTCCCACTGGCTGTCGGTCAGCTCCCAGGGCTCCTCCTCCGGGGCCAGCCTCAGCTCCTCCAGAATCTCCCGGTGGATGACGGCCTCGGGGCGGGTGTCCTTCATGTGCTCCACCAGGGCGGGGATGGAGGCCTTTACCGACTCCAGCATGGCCAGCACCTCCTGTTCCTCCACGGGGAAGTCCCCCGCCTCCCGGGCGGCCTCCAGGATGCCGTCCCGGAGCAGGCTGTCCCCTCTGGCGGTTTCCCAGTCCTCGGTGGGCCGGGGCGCGGTCCAGCCCATGCCCGCCTGAATAGCCGCGATGGGCACGTCCAGTGCCCGGGCGATTCTGGCCACCGTCTCCGGCCTGGGGGTCATGGCCCCCCGCTCATACAGCCCCAGGTCGTCCCGGTGGACGCCGCACAGGGCGCTGAGCTCCTCCAGGGTCAGGCCCCGCTGCCGGCGCAGAGCGTTGATCTGCAGCCCTACCGTCATAGCGCGCTCTGCGCCCGGAGGGTGCGCATGTAGGCCAGTACCGGCGACATGGACGCCTTGGCGGAGCGGACAATGGCGCTGATGTCGCTGTCATAGAGAACAAAGTCCTCCGGGACCTGGCGGACCACATAGTACCTTCTGCTGGCCCCGTTCTCCCCCAGGATGATGCGGCCCTCCACAACGCCGTAGAGCTCTTTGAGAAGGGTCAGTACCCCGTCGTAGAGCAGGGCATCGCTGGGCTGGGCGGCGGCGGGGATGGCGGGCTCCAGGGCGGGGACGGCCCCCTGGGTCAGCTTGTCCGCGGGAACGTCCAGCGCCTGGGCGATGCGTTCCACCACCCGGCGCTTTGGTACGGTGACGCCGTTCTCGTAGCTGGAGATCGCCCCGCCCGTCATGCCGCACAGCTGGCCCAGCCGGCCCTGGGTGAGGCCCCGCTTCTTTCGGATGGCCCGGATATTCTGGCCGATGGTCATGACACATCCCCCTTTCCTCAGCCGCCCACCAGGATGGCCATATGGGCCAGGGTGGCGCTGTCGTTTTTGAACAGCTCCTCCCGGAGATTGGACTGCCGGACGCTGTTATGGAGGAGCGCCCGGCTGACCTGGACCAGCACATGGGTGAGGCGGGCGCGGCTGACCTCCTTCCCGCAGGCACAGACGGCGGCGAAGCGGTAGAAGCTGTATAGATTGCACAGGTTCACATAGCTTTTCCACAGCTCCTCCGGGCTGTTCAGAACGGGGAACTGGAGGTGGAAGGCCAGGGAAACCATCAGATTTTCAAAAAACCACTCCGAATGGCCCATGAGCTCGTCCAGCTGCTCCTCCAGGGCCTGGTAGCGGCCGCCCTGTATGACAAATTTCCGCAAATCCTGTTCCTTCCAGTTTTCGTTTATCACTTCCAGCATTTCGTCCCGGAAGGCGCCCGGTTGGGGGAAGGCGGCCAGCAGGACATGGAGGCCGTTGGCCAGAAAGAGCTGCCGGTTCCGGGGCATCCGGCCCATCTGATCGGCCACAGCGGGGCTATGGAGCGTCACCACTGCGCGCTCCAGCCAGTCCTCCAGGGGCTCGGCCTGCTCCCAGTCCAGGGCTTGGAGCTGCTGGGTGAGAAGGCCCAGGAGCAGCAGACGCTGGGACAGCTTCAGGGACCGCTCCTGAAGCACGTCGATGAACAGGGAGCGGATAGGGGCAAAGTGGGCGGACGCCTCATTTTTCGGGTGGAAATACCGCACATCGTTGGGGTGCAGGGGCTCCTCGACAAAGTCTACCCCCTCGGGCAGGTCCCACAGCAGGGCCAGCACCCCCTCGCAGGCGGGGGAGAGGGAAAACTCCCGGGCGTGGGCGGTGTAGACCTCTTTCCGGGGAAAGATGCGGCAGACACGGGGCAGGGTATCCGGGCCGCACTCCAGCTGGAGGGCACACAGGCCGTCCTCCCGGAGAAGATGGCACTTTCCGGCGGTGTCCATGGAAAATTCCGCGTACATATTATCGTGCTCCCGCTCCCGGAGGCGGGGCATCCCCTCAGACAGCTTCTGCTTCAATTCATCAGTGCGGGCCGCACGCTTGATGGCCAGGTAGTCCTTTTTGTTAAACTCAATTTTCCAGCCGGCGCAGCAGGTGTCCTGACAGGCGGAGGCCAGGCAGTGAAACTCCTTATAATAGGCGGGCATCAGGGCGGTTTCCAGCTTGATGGTGTCGTGCATGGTGATTCTCCTTTCTTTCCTGCGTTTGAGAAAAAGGCCCGGCCGGGGCCCCTTTTTCAGACGCAGGAAAGGGGCCGGGCACATGCCCGGCCCCCTTTGCGCACAGGTAATAAATTTCGTTTTGCGGCTGCGGATTAGCCCAGCAGCTGGAGAACGCCCTGAGGAACCTGGTTGGCCTGGGCCAG
>ERZ779626.1249-NODE-1249-length-11588-cov-7.259083_pt1 | contig 11588 bp, 7 predicted proteins | sample MGYA00514209_ERZ779626 | MGnify/ENA primary metagenome ERZ779626 (study PRJEB29562, sample SAMEA4376713) | mouse gut metagenome | isolation source: Cecum | study: EMG produced TPA metagenomics assembly of the A DSS colitis mouse model was used to assess the...
GCACTCTGCTCCGTCCCCGTATTTTTTTATCCGCGCCGCGATTTTTTCGATCTTGATTCGATACAACGCCATCTCGTAAGGCTGCAACGTCATGCGCAGCAACTGCCCTTCTTCGACGCGGATTTCGTCGCCTTTGGTCGGATGAATTCGCGCGATCCGATACGCGTTTTTGCAGAACGCGCGCGCCGCGTGATCAAATGCGTATTCCGTTTCCCGATCCGCGCTGTTGCGGATCCACAACAACGCGTCGTCTCCGTCCTTGGCATAATATCCGTACACGCCGCCGCTCGCGGGCGTCACGCCGAAAAACTGGCTGTTGCGCAAAATACGGAAATTCTTTTCCGCCCACTGCAACGCTTTCGCGGCGATTTTCCACCGCTTTTCGTCGAACAGTTCGGGACTGAAATACAACTCCGCAAAGCCCGTGCCGCGCATCATGCACGCATACATGTACTGTTCGAACTGCGCATAATCGTAGATGACGGTCGGATGTTTGTCGCTCGGCTTTTGCAGATTGCTCGTCAACGGCGGATTGCAGTTGCGCACCGCGTAGGTCGGTTCGTGATTGTACAGATACGCGACCGGAAATTGCAATTGCCGCACTTCGAAGAAATCGCGGTATCTGCCGTCCCGATAGTTGAGACACTGCGCGAGATTGTCGCCCTTGCCTTCGTATCCCATATCCGAACTGTTGTTGATCCATACCGCGTCGCACCATTTCAAAAACCACGGACTGCAATGCGCGTACGACGTAATATTCAAAAAGACGTCCGCGCGCGCCGCGCGAATCCGCTCGAAGCCCTTGATCCACTCTTCCCACAGATAGGTATAGAAGTACAATCCGTCTCCCTTTCCCTTGGGATGCCCGTGTCCGCGCGCGCGGCACGGCGTGATCGCAAAGCCGTCGATCTTGAAATAAGACACGTTGTATTCGTTGCAGAATTGCGCCATCCGCTCGCACAAATCGCGGATATAGCGCGGATTGGCGGTACAGATATCATGCGACTGTTTGCAGACCGGATAGCCGAGTTTTGCCAGATGCCCCGCGTAGCGCACCGTTTGCGTCGTATACCCGCCGCGCGGACCGAACCACACGCCGAACGTCGATCCCAGCGATTGGGTCAAGTCGCGTTCGTTGCGGAATCCGTCCTTAAAACTCGTCTTATCGAATTCCCAAAACGCAGGTCTTCGATAATCCGCCCATCCGTCGTCCACGACATAACAGTCCAACGGTCTCAGTCCCGCATTCGTCAATCCGTCGGCAACGTTGAGAAAAGATCGGACGATCTTGTCGGACGTGATGTCCAGCATATGATCGTACCAGCTGTTGAATTGTATGCGGAATCGGACCGGTCGCGCAATCGTCGCGATATAGCGGAAAAAGCGCGCGCGCATGCGATTGAATTCCGCGCTCTCGCCCGCGCCGATCACAAACGGCACCGTGCGGTACACGCCCGTATCGTCGGCGATTTCGCAGAACTTGCGTCCCAGATGATACCGCGACGCGCCATACCCCTGTTCGATGCGGTTGTCCGCCATCGGGAATTCGCCGCCCAAAAACAGATCGCCGATATAATACGGCTGTCCCATCGTCGTGATCGCGGCGGGGATCATAACGCGCTTTTTGACTTTGGGGATCGTCCAAGAAAATCCGTCGTGCGCCGCCATGCAGTCGAGCGTGATCCGATCGATGCGCACGGACGGCGCGTCGCAGGCGATTTCCAACGTCTTGCGCAACACGCCGCTCTGCAAATCCGCCGCATAGCGCAATCGCACGCGCCACTGCACGCCGTCTTTGTCCGCGATCAGCCCGACGCCGTCATCGTAGACGTCGCGCACGCGCATCTCCTCGCACGCGACGCTCGTCTTGCCGAACGCGCGCTTGGGACGGTAATATGTAATGGAAAATTCCGATCCGCGGCATTCCCGAACCGTGCCGGTCAGGCGGTTTTCGATCGTCGCGCCGACGATTCGGTCGCCGACGATCGACAGTTCTTTTGCGATTTCCGCGGTTTCGAATCTCATATATCCCCCCGATCCGTCACGTGCGGTTGGACAGTTTGAACACGTCGTCCGGTTTGCCCAAAATCAACACGTGATCCGCCTGTTCGAACACATAGTCCGCAGGCGGCGTCGCCATCAGATGATTGCCCTTTTTGATCGCAAGCACGTTGATCCGGAATTTACGCCGAATGTCCAACTCCTGCAACGTATGCCCGATCCAATCCTTGACGACCGCGATTTCGAAGATCGCGAATTCCTGCGTCAGTTCGACATAGTCGAAGATGTTTTTGGCATTGTGCCGAATCGCAAGTTTTTCCGCCATATCGTGTTCGGGATAGACGACTTCGTCCGCGCCGTTGCGTTCAAGAAATTTCGCCTGCATATCGCGGTCCGCCTTGGATACGACGTACGGCGCGCCCAACTCTTTGAGCAGCGACGTGACCTCCAACGACGCTTGAAAATTGTCGCCGATCGCGACAAAACAGATATCGAAGTTGTTGACGCCCAATCCGCGTACGACGCCTTCGTTCGTGCAGTCGCCGATCATCGCGTTCGCGTACAGCGGCGCGAGTTCTTCGATGACGCGTTCGGATTTGTCCACGATCATGACGTCGTTGCCCAATTCCGACATTTTGGACGCGAGATGCCGTCCGAACCGACCCATGCCGATTACCAAAATAGATTTCATGCTTTTCTCCTTTGTCAGCCGATCATGATGCGCTCGATCGGTCTGTCGAGCGGCGGATTGTCCCGTTTCTCCGCGAACGCCAGCGCGAACGACATCGCCCCCAAACGTCCTACGAACATCAATCCGATTACGATAAGTTTGCTGCATACCCCCAGCGAGGAAGTAAGATTGAGCGACAGTCCCGCCGTGCCGATCGCGGACACGACCTCGAACAGCGTCTCTTTGAGCGGCGTGCCGTCGATCGTCGCGATCAAAAAGGTCGCCAGACAGATCGTCGTCAGATAGATCGTCAACAATCCGTTCGCGCGACGTACGACGTCGTCTTCCAATCTGCGTTTGCCGATGATGATGCGATTCGTGCCGCGCGCGCCCGCGTACAGCCCGAGCAAAATGACCGCAAACGTCGTCGTTTTGATACCGCCCGCCGTCGATCCGGGCGATCCGCCGACCAGCATCAGTCCCATCGTCAGGAACTGGCTGGAATCGCGCATCGTCGTCATATCCACGCCCGCAAATCCGGCGGTGCGCGGCGTAATCGACTGGAAGAGCGCCGCCATCATCGCCTGTCCCGTATTCATGTCGCGGAACGCGTAATTGCGTTCGAGCGCAAACAGCGCGATCGCCGGCAACACGATCAAACACGCGGTCGTAACCAATACGATTTTGGTCTGCAAATTAAAGCGTTTGAAGCGGAACTTTTCTCCGAATACGTTGCCCCATACCAAAAATCCCAATCCGCCGATCACGATCAACGCCATGATCGTCAGATTGACGACGACGTCGCCCGACAGCGATTGTAACGACGTAAACTCCCCGCCGTATCCGCCGAGCAAATCGAATCCCGCGTTGCAGAACGCCGAAACAGAATGGAATATCGCATAATAGATTCCTTTCCCCGCGCCGAATATCGGGATAAATCGCGTACACAGCAACAGCACGCCCACGCTTTCGACGATCAAAGTGCCGATCAAAATGCGCCTGACGAGCAGCACGACGCCCGCAATGCGCATCGTACCCGCGGATTGCATGAGAATCTTACGCTCGAATACGCCGATATGCCGTCTGAGAAAGAGCGAAAACAGCGTCACGAACGTCATAAATCCGATGCCGCCGACCTGAATCAACAACAAGATCACGATCTGACCGAACGTCGACCAATACGTCGCCGTATCGTACACGATCAAACCGGTCACGCAAGTCGCGCTCGTCGCCGTAAACAGCGAATCGACGTACGGCGTCCACACTCTCGCGCGCGACGCCCACGGCAGCGCAAGCAAAAAGCTCCCGATCAAGATCACGATCAAATATCCGATCGCCAGCACTTGCGCGCTGGTCAGTTTGTGATTGTATTTGCGGATCGTGCGTCCGATTTTTTTACGGCGTTCCTGATTCATGCCTCGACATTCCACAGCGGCGTCGACAAATACCGCTCTCCCGTATCGGGCAGCACGACGACGATGCGTTTGCCGCAATTGTTCGGATCGCGCGCAATCTGCGTCGCCGCCCACAGCGCCGCGCCCGACGAAATGCCGACCAGCACGCCTTCCGTCCGCGCCAACAGGCGCGCCGTCTCGTACGCGTCTTCTTCCCGCACGGTCACGATTTCATCCGCAACCTTCGCGTCGTAATTCTTCGGTACGAAATTCGCGCCGATGCCCTGCAAATTGTGCGCGCCGCTTTGACCCCGACTGATCAGCGGCGAGCGCGCCGGTTCCACCCCGACCACGCGCGTGGCGGGATCGTACGATTTGAGACGCGCGCCCGCGCCGCTCAGCGTGCCGCCCGTCCCGATGCCCGCGACGAAGATATCCGGATTGCCGCCCAGATCGCGGCGGATCTCCTCGCCCGTCGTTTCATAATGGATCTGCGGATTCGCGGGATTGTCGAACTGTCCCGCAAGTACCGCACCGGGCGTCTGCGCTGCCAATTCCCGCGCGCGATCGAGCGCGCCCTGCATGCCCTGCGCGGCAGGCGTCAGCACGATCTGCGCGCCGTACGCGGCGAGCAGTTTGCGCCGCTCGAGCGACATCGTCTCCGGCATCGTCAAGATCACGCGATATCCGCGCGCCGCGCCGATCGCCGCAAGCCCGATTCCGGTATTGCCGCTGGTCGGTTCGACGATCACGCCGCCCGCGCGCAATTTGCCTTCCCGCTCCGCACGGTCGATCATCGCGACCGCCACGCGGTCTTTTGCGCTGCCGGCGGGATTGCGCGATTCGAGTTTTGCATAGACGCGCGCCGTCAACGACGCTTGCGCGCCGTAACGTTCCAGTTCAAGCAGCGGCGTATTGCCGACCATCTCTTCGATACTGCGGATCAGACTCATACCGTTTCCCCTTTGCGCCGACGGCGTAAAAGTTTTTCTATATTATATGCTTTTCAAGCCTATATTTCAAGTCTTTTGTCCACATTCTCCGCGATCCGACTCCGATGCCGACGATTTGCCGCGGACGCAAAAAGACGCCGCGCGCTCGGACTCGGAGTCCGGATACGCTTCGGCGCCGCTTGTCCGCCGTGTATGCCGAAGGCGGCTTGCGCCGCCCGTTCGGTTGTTCGATTTACGTCTGATCCTGAATTTGCAAGAGCACGACGCCCTGTTTGGCTTGACAGACCGGACATTGCGTCCAGGCTTCTTTGGACGTGGCTTCGTAGCCGCAATCGCCGCATTTCCATTTAATCGGCTTTGCCTTTTTGTACATCGTGCCGTTTTTCATCTGATCGTAGAGCTGTTCGAACAACTTGCGATGGCAGGTCTCGACCTGAATCAGATTTTCAAACAACCCCGCGATATCGGCAAATCCTTCTTCCCGCGCGATCTTCGCCGCTTCGGGATAAATGCGTTCCGCCTCAAACATTTCGTCCGTCGCCGCGAGACGCAGATTTTCGAGCAAATCCCATTTTTCGCGGAACGGATAGCCCGCGCAAATATCGATGTTCTCGATCGGTTGCGATTCGTCCGCCGTCTGGATAAACGTGTACAGCATGCGGGCGTGCTGGAATTCGTTGTACACGACGTCGTCGATCAGATCGGCGAGCGCCTTAAATCCCTGTTTACGCGCGCCGTATTCGATAAATTCGTACCGCGTGCGCGCCTGACACTCGCCTGCATAGGCGCGCGCCAAATTGATATAGGTCTGACTGTCTTTGAGTTTCATACGTAATCCTCCTGTGGCGGTAAGGATTGCCGATCGCAACGGTTTCTATACGGCGCGCGTGCAAATCGCACGACGGCGGCGCGCGCGGCATATGTTGTGGATATGAAGACTCTGAGTATTTGTATGATTGTACGCGACGAACACGATGTGCTCGACCGCTGTCTGCATTGCGCCCGACAATTCGCCGACGAGATCGTCGTGCTCGACACCGGCAGCACGGACGACTCGCGAGAAATCGCGCTGCGCTACACGCCGCGCGTATACGACTATGTATGGACGGACGATTTCGCCGCCGCCCGCAACGCGGCGTATGCGTACGCGACCTGCGACTATATCATGTGGCTGGACGCGGACGACGTCGTGCCGCCCGCCAGCATCGACGAACTGATCCGACTCAAATCTCGCCTGCGCGACGAAGACGTCGTCATGCTGCCGTATCATACGGCGTTCGACCGATCCGGCAAACCGTCCTTTACGTTTTGGCGCGAGCGCATCACCCGCCGCACCGCGGGTTTTTTCTGGACGGATCCGGTGCACGAAGTCATCGTGCCGCGCGGCAATATCGTGCGCGTAAACGCGCCGATCGAACACCGCAAAGCGCACGTTCGCACATCCGAACGCAATCTCGACATCTATCGCCGACTCATCGAATCGGGCAAGCCGCTGACTCCGCGTCAGGTATTTTATTACGGATGCGAGCTGTACTATCACGGTTACGACGCCGAAGCGATCTGCACGCTGGAACGCGCTCGCCGCGATCCTGCGACGCACGGAGACAACCGCTTGCAAGCATGCGTGCATTTGAGCGAACTGTACGCCCGCCGCGGCAATCCCGCGCTGGCGCGCGCCGTACTGGAACAGGGACTGTTCTATGCGTCGATGCCGTCCGCCGAAGCGCTGTGCCGACTGGGCGATCTCGATCGGCTCGACGGCTACTATGCCCGCGCGGAACTGTGGTACCGCGCCGCGATGCTGCATGCGCAAAGCCCCGCCGACGGCATCGGATTTTCCAAACTCGACTGCGCGACCTATCTGCCGCTGATCAATCTGGGCGTATGCCGCTATTATCGGGGCGACCTTGCCGAAGCGATCTCGTGCACCCGTCGCGCGCTGGAATTGTGTCCCGACCACCCGACCGCGCTCGCCAATTTGCGCTGCTATCTCGCCGCCGCGCCGCAAACCGATCCCGAGACCTGATCGCTCCGCTTTCGTCGCGGCGCCCGCCTTGACGCGCTTGTTTACATCGATCTGCGCGCCGCTCGCATAAAAGTCCCCGCGCCGTCACGACGCGGGGATGCATTTGCTTGTAATTACGATTTCGCCGATCAACCGATTCCCCAGAACCGATCAAAGAACTGTTGCAATCTTTCGATAATCGCCGCCTTTTTCTTTTCGCGTTTACCGTCGAATCTCGACATCGGCGGCATGATACGATCCAGATCCGTACCGTTCCGCTTCATAACGCCGTCGCGGAAACAATTTCGAACAAAGTTGCGCGTTTCAACGTCTTTTAAATTTTCTTCGGCAATGATCGCCGAAAGCTCTTCTTCCTTTTTGCGCGCAACGAATTCTTTCCATTCCAACAAAACGTCTTCCGCGTCGTTAATCCCCGCGATAAAGTTTTCGATAAGCGCTTTTTTACTGCGAAGCTCCAAAGTCGAATCGATCGCCCGATTGATGGAAATCAAAATTTCCTTATCCGCGCAATGCCCGTCGTGGTACTTCTTCACCAACAATAAAATATAATCGATATCGATTTCCACCTGCTGGATCAGTTCGATTTCGAATACGATGTCGTCGGTTATGTCTTCTTTCGTATATTCTCGGCGACGAGCGCGCCATTCTTCGTACAAATCGTTATACCGACCGCGATAATCTTGCAAATCGCGCTCGCAAAGGATTTCGTTTCCGCCGAATTCGTCGAACGAGATTAGGATATTTCGTATGCGCAAAATAGCGCCGAACAAGGCGATAAAATCTTTTTGTGCTTTTTCGCCTATGATTTGCGGTTCGGTCAAAGGATACTTCCGCGTAAGCTCTTCGATCAGTCCGACATATCCCTGCTTGTCTTTGTACCCGTAATAATAATCCTTGTAACTCTTCAATACGCAAATTCCGCCGGCATTCTTATCGCCGAACAACGCGACGGCATCGTCCGTACGTTTTTGCAAATTGCGGAAACAAACAATATTGCCGAACGTCTTAATCGAATTCAAAATGCGATTCGTTCTGGAAAATGCCTGCAAAAGTCCGTGCTGTTTTAGGTTTTTATCCACCCAAAGCGTATTGAGCGTGGTTGCGTCGAATCCCGTCAAAAACATATTCACGACGATCAACAAATCGATTTCGCGGTTTTTCATCCGCAACGAAATATCTTTATAGTAGTTCTGAAATTTTTCGCTCGACGTGTCGTAATTAGTCTTGAACATTTGATTGTAATCGCGAATCGCGCTTTCCAAAAAATCGCGCGACGTCCAATCCAGATTTGTCGTATCTTCCGAGTTTTCTTCTCCCAAAAGTCCGTCCGGTTCCTCTTCGTTGGCGCCGTAACTGAATATTGTGGCGATCTTCAACTTACGGCTCGGATTTTCGTTCATTTGCCGTTTGAACTCGTTATAGTAAAGTTTCGCCGCCTCGATCGACGCAACGCAAAAGATAGAATTAAAGCCGGACAAATGCAGTTCTTGTTTGATTTCTTCCACTTCTTTTCTGCCGTTTGCCGACGCAACGGCCGAAATATTGGTAAGTGCATGAAATGCGTAACTCTTTTCGTTACGAAACGTTTTGCGATTAAAATTCGTTAAGATATAATCGACGATATCGTGAATACGCTTGGGGGCGTTAAATGCTTTCTCTCTGTCAATATCTGCAACTTGCTTATCGTCTATATCGGGTTCTGCTTCCTTGAAGGTCTTAATATAGTCGACGCGAAACGGCAAAACGTTTTTATCGTTGATTGCGTTCACGATCGTATATGTATGCAACTTTGCGCCGAATGCCTGTTCTGTCGTTTTCAGGTTCGCGTTCCTGTTTCCCGAACCGGCGTTCACCGCAAAAATAGGCGTGCCCGTAAACCCGAATAAATGATATTTTTTGAACGATTTCGTAATGGCAACGTGCATATCCCCGAACTGACTGCGATGGCACTCGTCGAAGATGATCACGACGTGCTTTTCGAAGATAGGATGTCCCTTGTATTTTTTGATAAATACGTCCAGCTTTTGAATGGTTGTGATAATAATGCGCGCGCTCGGGTTTTCCAGTTGCTGTTTGAGCGCCGCCGTACTTGTATTGCTGTTCGCCGCGCCTTTTTGGAAACGATCGTATTCTTTCATCGTTTGGTAGTCCAGATCCTTTCTGTCTACGACAAACAGCACCTTTTCGATATAATGCAAGGCGGTCGCGAGCTGCGCAGTCTTGAAGGACGTGAGCGTTTTTCCGCTTCCCGTCGTGTGCCAAACATATCCGCCGCCGTTCAGCGTCCCGTATTGCTTGTAATTGTTGGAAATCTCGATTTTGTTTAATATTTTTTCCGTCGCCGCAATCTGATAGGGACGCATGACGAGAAGCTTGTTTTCCGAAGAAAATACGCAATATCTTGTCAACACGTTCAGGATCGTATGTTTGCAAAAGAACGTCTTCGCAAAGTCAATCAAATCGGGAATGATTTGATTGCTTTCGTCCGCCCAAAACGAAGTGAATTCAAAACTGTTGCTCGTCTTTTCCTTTTTCGCGTGTTGCGCTTTTTGCCCGTCTCGGATATGATTGTCGCGCGTGGTATTGCTGTAATATTTGGTATTCGTGCCATTGCTGATCACGAATATTTGCACATATTGAAACAAACCGCTTTCCGCCCAAAAACTTTCGCGCTGATAGCGATTGATTTGATTAAACGCTTCCCGTATCTTGACGCCGCGCCGCTTTAACTCGATATGCACGAGCGGCAAGCCGTTTACAAGGATCGTGACATCATAACGATTTTTATAAGTTCCCGCATTGTTTTCGTATTGATTGATGACCTGCAACTTATTCGCATGGATATTTGCCTTTTCGATCAGCGCGATGTTTTTGGTCAACCCGTCGTCGCGTTTGAAAGAGATACGGCTATCGCCTTCCTGAATCTTTCTTGTCTTTTCTACAATGCCCTCGTTTGCATTTGCGATATATACCGCAAAAAACCGCTGCCATTCCGCATCGGTAAAGCGTATTTCGTTGAGCGCTTCCAGTTGCACGCGCAGATTTGCAATCAAGTCAGCTTCGGTATGAATCGGCAAATATTCGTATCCCTGTTTTTGCAACAACTCGATCAAACCGCGTTCCAGCTCCGCTTCGCTCTGATACAATTCGGCATTGCGCCGGTCGGGAATATATTCGGCAACGACGGTGCTTTCGCTCGATTGCGTGACGATATGATAACAAGCCATACTTTTCTCCTTTGTTTATTGCGCCAATTCCTTAAACGTAAGCAGTTGATCGCGGTAATATTCGTATTGTTTTTTCCGCGCTTCGATTTCGGCGGGTAAACCTTGTGAAATATCCGTTACAAGACTGTGGAATTTATCCAAAATATTTGCAATCCGCTGCTGTTCTTCAAGTGTCGGTAAAGGTATAGAAATTGACTTTATCGATGGCATACTTGCATGTACTACCTTTGATTTAATTTTACCATAACTTTTTTGCCGTTGTGCATCTGTTGTCGATAAAGCATACGCTAAATATTTAGAGTTTTGATTATGCTTCATAACCAATATGTCACCACCCGCGAGACATTTATTGTCGCCCAAATATGTACAAGATTTTGCAATTTCTTCCACACTTTCACCTGTTATGGCAAACAAAATATCTCCTTTTTCAAAATATTTTTTCGATGATATTTTTAGCTCGTTCGTGTGCGATACACAATTATCAAACCAAATATCGTAAGTCGTATAAATTTCGCCATATCGAACGCACTGTATACCTTCTGATGTTACTTCATCACGCCTAATACCTGCACCTCGATACATTGCTGTTGCTATTTCTCCCAGTGTTTTATTATCCGATTTTTGTCCTAAGATTAAACTATCCCGATAAAACTCATACTGTTTCTTTCTCGCTGTAAGCTCTGCTGTAAGCTCTGCTGTAAGCTCTGCTGTAAGCTCTGTGAAATTGTCCAAGATGCGGACAATTTCACGCTGTACTTCAATCGGCGGCACAGGAACAATAAAGCTATTCATAATTTGCGCATTAAGATTATTTATAGTAGAAGAATTAAGAGCAACATTGAGATGTTGTTTAAATAAACCACTCGTCAATATATGAAACATAAAGCGGCTATCAAAATCTTTTGTAATTCTTATTACCCCCATAAAGCCGCCAAATGAACAATCTATATCTTCTTTAATATAGGCTACTTTACCTATATGAGCTTTACTTCCGCTTCCTGCACATATCAATATATCATCTTTTTTCAAATATTGCTCTTCTCTAACTTTAACACTATTGTCGACCACTTTTACATCAACCAAATTTAATGTATTGTAATCAAGCGTTATATTATTTGCTCGCAAAACTTTAACCCCGATTCCATCTTGGCGTTCTTGTCCTTTACTATAAGTTATACCTCTAACAAATACGGCAATGGAAGCAAAAGTTTTATATTCTACCCCGTCGGGACATAGCTTTTGTAATAAATTTTTAAGTTCGCTCATACTATTTGTCCTCTTTTGGCTTACTGTTTTGTTTCAACCATTCAATATAAG
>ERZ779626.1253-NODE-1253-length-11561-cov-25.132192_pt1 | contig 11561 bp, 19 predicted proteins | sample MGYA00514209_ERZ779626 | MGnify/ENA primary metagenome ERZ779626 (study PRJEB29562, sample SAMEA4376713) | mouse gut metagenome | isolation source: Cecum | study: EMG produced TPA metagenomics assembly of the A DSS colitis mouse model was used to assess the...
CCCCAGGGCGAGATGGTTGTCTCCATCCCCCTGACGGAGCTGCACCCATTTCCTACGGGGGTTTGGAATATCCTATCCCCCTCGCCACCATCGGCAACAGCGAGTGGCGGGGCATGGGGCAGGGCTACTTGAAATCCCTGTTCGCCCTGGGCTTCCAAGCGTTCCTGATAATGGTGGTGACGGGCATCTACGCCGTCCTGGTGCAGAGCATCGCCCTCTCCGCCGACGTTTCCGGGGCGATATGGGGCTGTATGGGCTATACGGTGCTGCTGTGCTTCTGCCTGTTCAAGACCGGGAGCATCGCCAAGGCCGTATTCGCCGCCCACTAAAGGAGGCTTGATAATTGAGGCAGTACACATTAGCATCACTTTTCGACGGCATAGGGGGCTTTCCCTACGCCGCTTCTTTTTACAATATCACGTCCCTGTGGGCAAGCGAGATCGTCCCGGCCTGCGTGTCGGTGACGAAACGGCACTTCCCGGACATGGCCCACGCCGGGGACGTGACCCAGCTCCACGGCGGGAAGCTCCCGCCTGTGGACATCGTGACATTCGGCAGCCCGTGTCAAGGGCTGTCACTGGCAGGCCAGCGCCGGGGGCTGGCGGACGAACGCAGCGGCCTTTTCATGGAGGCCATACGGATAATTGATGAAATGAGGGAGGCGACACATGACAGATACCCAAGGTTCGCGCTGTTCGAGAACGTCCCCGGCGCTCTGTCGTCCGCAGGAGGACGTGACTTTGCGGCTGTGCTGCAATCGTTCACAAAGGCCCAAATTCCAATGCCTTATTCTGGACGGTGGGCAAACGCCGGGATGGTACGAGGCGGAGGCGTTGATCTCGCTTGGTGCGTGTACGACGCCCAATATTTCGGCACAGCACAGCGGCGCAGGCGCCTGTTTCTTGTCTGCGATTTTGCAGGAAAATGTGCCGGAGAAATACTCTTTGTCCCCAAAAGCCTGCGAGGGTATTTTGAGGCGGGCGGAACGCCGCGGCAAGGACTTGCCGCCTTTGCTGAAAGCCGCCCTGATGCAGCAGGCGGGCAACTGGTGAGGCCCCCAGCCGTCACGATGCGTATTCGGTGCGGCTGTGAGGGCGGGGGCAAGGGGCCTTTGCTCCAAGTGGAGAAAAGCGGAACACTGGCGACGGGGAACGACCAATACCTGTTCGCCCCGCAGACGGTAGAGATATTGAACGATCAGGGCGGGGCGTCGCTGACGGTGGAACGCTCCGGCCTCTCTCCCACCCTCCGCAGCCAGACCCACGGCAATCTGCCGGTGGTGGCCGCTGGCTTCGACTTACAGCAGATCACCAGCAAGACCAACCGCTCCACCCTGCGGCCCGTCCAGCCCACCCTATGCGAAGCGGGACAGCCCCATGTGCTGACGATGGCGACGGGGCAGGCCAACGCGGAAGTGCTGGCGGACATCGCCCCCACCCTCAACTGCAACCACGAACAGCCCCTTTTGGTGCATCCGCAGATCGCCGGGACACTGTGCGCCTCCGGCGCTGGCCTCTCCCGGCCCGCTGGCATGGGGAGCGAAACCGACTTCTGCATCACCAGCGCGGGCTTCCGCTACAAGGCCGGGAGTGCGGCGGGGAGCCTGGGCTATCAGGAAGAAACCGCCCCAACGCTGCTTGCCGGACAGCAAAGCGGCGTATTGAGTTCTTACTACGCCGACCTAATCGTGCGCCGCCTGACACCCCTGGAATGTGAGCGTTTGCAGGGCTTCCCGGACTTCTGGACGGAGCAGGGCGGTGGGCGGGGCATCAGCGACACCAGCCGCTATCAAATGCTGGGAAATTCTATCGCCGTCCCCTGCGTGGCCTACATCATGCAGGGCATCTATCACGCTCTGGAAAGGAGGAATTGACCCTATGGCCTATGTGTCCGTCCCCAAGGACTTGACCCATGTAAAAAGCAAGATGCTGTTCGGCCTGACGAAACGGCAGATCGTATGCTTCGGCGCGGCGCTCCTGATGGGCTTGCCGCTCTTTTTTATGCTCCGGGGCAGCGTCCCCACCAGCGCCGCCGCCCTGGTGATGATCTTCGCCATGCTCCCCGGCCTGCTGTTCGGGCTGTATGAGAAGCACGGCCAGCCGTTGGAGGTGGTGATCGGGCAGATCGTCCGAAACCGCTTCACCATGCCGAAAGTCCGGCCCTATCAGACCAATAACCTTTACGCCGTGTTGGAGCGGCAGCGTCAAATGGAAACGGAGGTGAAAGCGGTTGTCCAGAAAGCAAAACGGCGGCAGGCCGGTAAAGCTGTCCCGCGCCGAAAAGCGGGAGATACAAGCCATCATCCGCAGGTATAAGGGCGACGGCAAGCCCCATACCGCCCAAGAGAGCATCCCCTACGAGGTCATGTATCAGGACGGCGTTTGCAGGCTGAACCAGCGTTCCTACTCCAAGTGCATCAAGTTCTCCGACACCAATTACCAGCTTGCCCAGCCGGACGACCGCACGGCCACTTTTGAATACCTCTGTGACCTCTATAACTATGTGGACGCCTCCATCCACGTCCAGTTCTCCTTTGTCAACCGCAGGGCAGACCCGGCGCAGTACGCCCGCAGCTTCGAGATCACCCCGCAGGGGGACGACTTCGACGACATCCGGGCCGAGTACACCGGCATCTTAGGCTTCCGCCGCCCGCCCCCTGGGTTCATGTTGGAAAATGCTCTTGTCCGCTGTGCTGACCTCCGCCAGCCGCACCGTTGCCGGGATCACCGCGTCCATCACAGGCAGGTGTTTCCCGAAGTTCGATTTGACGGTGGCGACAATATCCTTGCGGAAGTTGGTTTCATTCGCCATTGTCAGGAACACGCCGCCAATCTTCAACCTGGGGTTGATCTGCCGCTGGATGCTCCGCACCGTGCCCACCAGCTCCGTCATGTCCTCCGCCGCCAGATAGTCCGCCTGGACAGGGATAAGAACATAGTCCGACGCGGACAGGGCGTTGATGACCAGCATAGCCGCCTGCGGCGAAACAGGCGGCTATGTATGGGCATGGAAAAAGCCGTCTTTCCCATGCAGAAAAGACGGCTTATCCAGTCGGGCGATATGTGATTTTAGGGGGCTGTTCAAAGGGCGGTGCTGTACCGTATGTCCGCATTTCCCGGTGTTTCGTCGTATCAAAGCTCATCCCTTGGTAGTAAATTCGTAGTAATTGGGGTGGTCTGTTGTCAGGAAATGCGGCGTAATGCGCTGTTTCACAAGGTTTTGCCGGTTCTCACAAAATAATTCTATTAATTCTCCATACTCTTCGTACAAAGATTCTATTTTTGCATTATACATAGCATAATCCTCGCTTTACACCATGTACTACTGCAAATATTCGCGTGCTTTTGCTAATCTTTTTGCAACCATTTTTGTGTGTGAAGTGCTATGCGTAATTGCTTCTTCAAACTCAGGATCTGCTTTTAATGCACTAATTCTATCTTCTTGAATTTTTCCCGTTATTAATGTCTTATTTTCATAATGCTCACCCGCAACTACCGCAAAAACACAATCAAACAATGCAACATTTAACTCTCCTTTCTTTGTTGCGAACTGTTCTCTTGAGATTCCTTCACAAGCAGTTAAAAAAGAAATAAAAAGATTTTTGCAATATTCTACTTCTTGAGTCGAGTAACCCATTGCCCTCTTTGCAAAGCGATTAATGAAGTTATTCATCGAACCGCTGTAGTTCTCTCCATCACACAGCAAAGCGAAGGATCGTAAAATAATTTCAATATCTTTAAATTTTCCGTCCTCTGGTCTGCCATAGAAATTTTTCCAGATGCTATTTTGGTTAAGAACACTTAGCATTCTGAAAAAATCTGAGTAATATAAACATGCTCTGATTTCTTGACTGGTAAGATTTACTCCACCTGTGTTCAGACGACTAAAAATTTCAAAAACAGAACTGTCATCTTCCTTGGGCTCATTTTGCCGGATAGCCATACAACGCATGGTCATAAATTCAAAATTGGATTTATAGATACCCAAGGTACTACAACGCAACCCATCTAAAAGATTTTTTTCGCCTTCCTCAGATTTAGAAAGCTGCAACTTAAAATCTTGGAAGTATGCGTCATCAAATAAAACAGAATCTGGAATTCCGTTATTTTCGTCAAACACCTTTCGTAATGCAGCACGTTTCTCGGGCAACGGAAATCTCTGCTTAATAAAATAGTAAACAGATAATAAGCGTTGCTGACCATCAATTACCAAAAAGCTATTTCGAGCTTTTTGATATAAGAATATTTGTGGGATGGGAAGTCCCAAAATAAGCGACTCAATAAAACGAGAGGCTCTTTTCTTGTCCCAAATATAGTTGCGCTGAAATACGGGCATTTCAATCGCCCCAGAATCAATTAAATTAAAAATAGTTGTGATATTAAAGTCGTTGGGAATAACACTAATATCGTACTGCGTAACCGCCACCCCATTCGCGCTTTTTGTTCTAAGTTCATTGCCCATAATGTCCTCCTTACTATTGTACTCGCAGTACATATTCAATATGCATAATCTTTATGCTTTGAGCAATTCTTGCGTTAGGTTTCGAAATACATCTTCCAAATCTGTTTTAATTTGACACTCCCAAAGCACAATGACTTTCCAACCGTCAACCTCAAGCGCCTGAATATGCTCTTGATCCCGTTGCCTTGTTCGCTCAATTTTAGGCCCCCAATATGCTCTATTTGATTGACTTGTATGAGCATACCGGCTTCCACAATCATGGCCATGCCAATAGCAGCCATGAATGAATATTGCAATCTTTTTCTTAGTGAACACAATATCGGGCTTTCCGGGCAGTTTCTTGTAGTTCACCCGATACCGGTATCCCATCGCAAAGAGGCGTCGGCGTACCATCATCTCAATGCTAGTATCCTTGCCCTTGATGTGGGACATGATTTTACTTCTCCGGTCAGAAGAAATCGTATCGGCCATTATACAGTCAAATCTAGCGGCAAATCAGAAATATCCTTTAACCGCTTGCCCTGAACAAGCGTTTCCAAAGTTTCAACTGCATCTTCAGAGCCCACTTCTTTGACCGCACGAATCAGTTCATAAAGGGCAAAGTGATACACACAGTCAATATCACCTGTTCCCAAGGCGAGAGAGGCAAGCCGGTTTGGCATGGGTTCCGCCGTAACTACAACGATATGAGGCAGGTGTCCCTTCCTGTTCCGAATCAAATTCAGTGCCTCAGTTCGGCTATTCTGGGCCCGATCACTTCTCATTGTAAATTTAGCTGATACACTTGCATGCAGTATAGGTTTACCGCCGTTGGCTTTCCGAATATCTGCCATTTTACTTACATCTGTGTCAACGATACGCTGAGCAGCGTTGATTTCATCATCTTCATATAGATCACGATAAACTACTACATCTGGTGCCACTAAATAATCGTTTCCCAGAGCCGCTGCCAGCTGAGCGTTCTGTGTAGTAAGTGCATTTAAGTACGCAAGATGTTCATACTGAGCAAAATCACTTGTCTTCAGTTTATTGTTATTTCCAAGCTGAAGAATTGTCCAGTGCCCTGGCCGTAAATTCTGAAGCTGCGGGAAAGTTTCACGCAAAAAATCCATTGTAAGGATTTCGAATTGTTTGCCAAGTGTTTGCCCAGAAATCTTATCTACTGTATTTACAGTATGATGATGTTCATTAACTAAAATATCAATAATTTTCCTGGAGATTGCTTTTGAACCCCGACTACTGGTATCTGCATTCGATGCTACACCAGCTGAAGTCAATGTAAGGGTGTTCGTCTCAAATAACCGCTCGTGAAAGTGAAATCTCGCATTCGCTATTAATGCATCCATGTTCAAGACACTCCTTTATCTCTTCACCAACCGCTTGCGCTACCGGAGGAGGAAATGCATTTCCAATCATTCGGCACGCCACAGTTTTTCTTTTTCCGAATGTCCATGTGTCCGGGAATCCTTGAATTCGTGCCATCATGCGGCTTGTAAGCCGGGGCATCCCCTCAAAATCTGGTGCTGGCGCTTCACTCGTAATCCCTTTCCCATCAACACCAAGTTCTGCCCAAGCATTGCGCGCTCTTGTCGGACCCAAATCCGGCCCACCGTGCTTTTTAGAGCCACCTACCAATGTAGGAGCAATTTTATTAGCTTTAGCTGCCCAGTCTTTTGCACCCGGCCAACCATTTTCAGCCATTAAATCATACAATGTTTTTCCCACGGTAGGGGCACTGCTGGGATCTTCATCTGGGTAGGAAAATACTCCTGCCTGATCGCTGCGTATACCGACAATAACAACCCTTGGACGAAGTTGTGGAACTCCAAAATTTGATGCGTTCAATAACTTAATTTGTGTCTTATATCCCAATTCCTGAATAGATTCTAAGATATGTGTGCGGTATTCATGAAAACTTGAATCTAAGAATCCTCTAACATTTTCTAACATGACCGCACGGGGCTGAATTTCCTTGATAAGACGGATTGCTTCCGGGAACAGGTCGCGCTCATCATCTTTTCCTAGCTGCTTACCTGCTACTGAAAAAGGAGGACACGGCACTCCACCCGCAAACAGATCTACACCCCTATAAGGGCGTCCATCAAAATCGTGCACATCCGCACATATAACATTCCACTCAGGCCGGTTATCTTTTAAGACTTTACAATAATCAGCTTCATATTCCACTAATGCTACATGAACAAAGCCAGCCATAGCAAGGCCAAGAGCCTGCCCTCCAGCTCCTGCACATATTTCAACACAAGTCAACGGACGCTGCATATAATTTCTCCTCACCGTTCTTTTGCAAATTGCCTGCACAGCCATCACTCGTCTATAAACTCTACAATCTCACCTATATCACATGATAAGGTTTGGCAAATCCGATGCAGACTTTCCATTGAGACATATTCATTCTTTCCCATTTTGGCTAGTACATTGAAACTGATTCCTGCAGCGTCTTTTAGCTCTGTTCGCTTCATTTTTTTATCAACCAGCATCTTCCATAGCTTGTCGTAACTGACCGGCATAATCAATTCCCCATTCACTGTCGAATTGCTTTATATTATACCATATCACGCACATGATAGCAAGATAATCTCACGAAAAAGTGAGTGCACGGAATTTGGCTATGACTCAACCCTATCTTTCAAAGCATCATTAAACGCAGCGCCGATTTTATACCTATCAATCCAACAATCTTTTCTCTGTCACGGCCCTCAGGTATAGTTCCGGCTCACCGTTCAAAATCAGCTCGGCATATGGTAGCTACTCATAAAACAGTATCAATCAACAAACTGAAATAGGGTAGCTGTCATACAGGGTGCAGGAAAAGACGAGTGAGAAGCGATTGCTTTTTACCCGTCTTTTTTCTGCCTGTTACGCAGTAGAAACGCGATTTTGACGATAAAGGTATAAAACCCTTAACTTGCCTTAAATGCGCTCTGAAAGCCGCATAAAATCAAGGGATTTTTATCTCTAAATGCGAACATACAACAATGAATTGAGAGCGCAAGCGGTCTATCCGATTGCGCTCTTGATTACCCCATAGCAAGGACAGGGAAAACCGTCAAGGACGCGAAGCGCGAAGTTTATCCTTGACGGCTTTCTCTGGCTTTGCTACTCGTTACCTGTCAAAACGGAATTGCAGGATAGCTTTGATAAGCTGTGTTTTCAAACGTTCTTGAATATCGTCGTTGATATGTCCCCGGTATTTTGACAGATACTTAATGCGTGGACTGTAATGCTGTAAAACAAGTTCAATCGCTTCTGGCTCTCCGGCAATCGCTTTTTCAATGACTTCAAAGGGTACCAATTTTTTGTTCCTCATCTTTTGACTTTAACCATTCCTTTCTTAACTGATTCAATGCTGCGTGCTTCCAGTAATTCGCTGTACTTCTGGAACGTCCATATTCATTCCCGATTTTTGTATCGGTATAGCCCAGAAAGAAATACATCAGCAAGACAGTACGCCGCTGTTCTGGAAGTTTGGAAAGAACATTTGCTAACCATTCACTTGCAACAATAATCTCCTGTCCTTTCACGACAAAGACAGTTGGCTTGTCATACTACTCAAAGTAATTATCTGTTGTAAACGGTTCAAAGGACGTTTCGGACATCAGATAGTCAAGTGATACTTCGTGCTTCTGTTTCCGTCCAAAATCGCGGTATGCACTGATTGCCGCATTACGGAGAACAATCTTACAAAAAGCAGCAAAAGAATATTCGACACACTCCATGAATTGTTCAGAATACTTCATTGTTTCATCACCCCCTTTCTTCCCAGTAGGGGGCTACTACAACAAACGCCCATGCAGCACAGAGCTACATAGGCGTTTGAATAATGCGATTTATAAAAGTATGTATGATGTACTGATAGTTCATATTCATGGGCAGAAATTTCCGTTGTGTTGGTTAGGCTTTTTTTAACGAGTTTGATAATGCTTGTATAATGGCAAGTAACATAATAAAACCTCCGTCTAAAAAGAAAAAGCCGATAGCCGCTATATTTCAAGCGTGCTATCGGCTCTGCGTCTGTGCGTCTGGCTCTTTAATAACTGATATATTTAGGTGTTTTACATTGATTAGTGTTTCATGCTTACATTTCGGGCAAAATAGTGGAAATCGTTCAAGTACCGTATCTTCTCGTACTTTTAACCGTGTTTTATTACCACAGATGGGGCATAGTATCCAATTATCTAAATTCAATAACACCACCTCAATCCTCAACTGTAAATATTTCTTCGATTGAAACTCCAAAGACTTTCGCTATATTCCATGCGAGTACCAATGAGGGATTGTATTTTCCTTTTTCGAGATTGCCTATTGTTTCGCGACGAACTCCGACTTTAGAAGCAAGTTCTGCTTGTTTCATGTCAAAACGCACACGATATTCTTTTATCCTATTTTTAATCATTATCTGCCCCTTTTCGTTCTTTCCATTCCAAAATAATAAGTGCAAGAGTAAATGCAAAGATTGTAACTGCAAAACTCAATCCAAAGGACATAGCGGCATCCTGGGCCGTCTGAAAACGGTGTGCCTATTCCCTGAGGTGTTTGAGGATCTGGAGCCTGCCGGTAGCCCGTATGGAGAGGTTCCCCGCAGGAAAATCGGCCACATCCGCGCAGATTATGACGGATACCGCTGGTGGAGCACTGCCTGGCCCCTTCATGGGAATCTGGCAAAGGCAGAGGTTACAGCCGAGATCGACCGCACCTATGAGGCGCTCACCGCAAAGGATGCACTGGCGGATCTGGATACCCTGCGCCGGTTTTGCTGGTCCCATCCGGAAGCCCAGTGCAGCCCTAACGCGGACGATGAATTCAATTTCTACCTTATGGGGGAGCGCTGTGACTTCTGGGTCAGGCTCATCACCAGGGAGAAGGACTACAATATGTACCTGCACGCCTACGCGAAGGAGGTCGCGAAATGAAAAAATACTTTGAATACTTAGAGCAGCTGCGCCATTCCGGCGTCACCAATATGTTTAGCGCTGTACCCTACCTCCAGCAAGAGTTTCCCGAGCTGAGCTATGACCATGCCCAGGCCGTCTACATTCTGCGGGAGTGGATGAGGGGCCACCGTGACGGAGGGGATGGCCAATGCTGAAGCCGTACCGCACCATCGACGATGTGCTGCGCTCCACCTGGGCGGCCGCTGAGCGGCCCGGGGCGCAGCCGTCCACAGACCGGGTGCTGCGCTCCACCAAATTGGAGGACAGTATCTACGCCGACCTGCGGGATGGCGATGACGGTCTGGAGCAGGCCGAGGGAGAGGCGGCAAAAAAGCTGCCCTCCTTCCCGGCGCTGTCCCGGGACGTGTTTCAGTCCTTCTATTCTCTGATGCCCAGAAAAAACGACCATGAACTGCTGACCACAGCCGCCCGGAAGTTCAACAGCCCAATTTTGGAGCATATCACGCAATGCGAGGACTATTCTACGCTGAAGGCGGTGTGCGAGGGCCGGGAGCTGCCCGCCTATGAGGCGTCATCCGAGTTCGTGGCCCGCACCGCCGGGGAGCTGGACAGCCTGCTTTCCAGCATCGGCGGGGAGAAAAACGCGCTGAACACCCTGGAAAAGCTGGAGCAGGGGGAACAGCAGGCACAGCGGAAGCTGGCCGGCTTGCTGGAGCGGATGCGGGCCGCAAAGGAGCTCGATCCGCTTTTGGAGCGATCCATCGTAGACGCCGCCAACCAGGCGGAAGGCAAACGCCGCCAAGTGGAGGCCGTGGGCAAGCTGGTTGACGCCAGCGCCGCAAAAAGCAGCGAAGATGTGGCCGGGCTGGTGGCCGGGGCGGTGAGCGCCGCCGCTGAAAAAGCGCAGGAGGTTCAGGCTATCATCGGGGCCTGGGGCGATGAGCCCGGCAACCTGGAAAAGAGCGAGGCCAACGCCGAACTGCTGGCACTGGTACGCAAAAGCCCGGTGCTGAAGGATATATCCAAGTACCTGGGCCGGTTCCGGGAGATCTTCGCCCAAGGAAAACGCAACGGCTATGCCTATGGCCGGGGTGAAAAATACTCCCTGGAGCTGGGTCGGGATCTGTCCCAGGCTCTCACGTCCGAGCTTGCCATGCTGGCCTCGCCCCTGACCATGCCGCTGTTCCTGCGGAAGTACCAGAGGGGGCAGATCAAGCAGTATCAGCGCCGGGAACCCATCTACAGGGGTATGGGGGATATCATCTGCTGTCTGGATGAGTCCGATTCCACCAAGGGCGATCCTGCCGCATGGGGGAAGGCCGTGGCGCTGACCCTGCTGGAGATCGCCGCAGACAGTGGGCGCCGCTTTGCGCTGATCCATTTTTCTGGGCCGGGCAGTTTTAGAACTGACATATTCCGGCCCGGGGGCTATACCATGGCGGATAAGGTGGACGCCGCAGAAACCTTTTTAGGCGGCGGAACCGATTTCCGAACGCCCATGAATGACGTCCTGCGTCTGATGGATGAGGAGGGTTTTGAAAACGCCGATGTTATTTTTATCACCGACGGCGAATGCGAACTGCCGAACGTCTATGTGGAACAGCTCCGAACCGAGCAGGCCGCCCGGCGGTTCACTGTCACCGGGGTGCTGCTGGACAAGGGCGGCCCAGGCATGGCGTTCAGCCTGGAACCGTTCTGCCAAAATATCTACCGCACCAGCGAGCTGCTGGGGGATGAGATCGTACGGGAGATCGTGGCAAAACGGACATGAAAAATTTGATTTGAGGTGATTGCAGCATGATCGTTTATATGACTGAGATGGCTGAAATGCCCGCCAACTGCGTGGACTGCGTCATGAGGGAGTGCGCGCTGCCCCTGAAGGCCAGGGTATACACACCGACGATCAAAAAACGCTACACATCCAGGCGGCACCCGGACTGCCCGTTCCTTGAGCTCCCGGGGCGGACTGAGACGCACTGAAATTGGCACGTTGTCAATAAATATGGTTGCGGACACTGATGGAACCGGCTATAATAGGACTTGCCGAAGGGATGGAGATGTTTTATGCGTACCCTGTTTCACGGAAGCCGGACCGAGGTGGAGTATCCGAAGATCCAGATTCAAAAATTCCATAAGGGAACCACTGATTTAATCCCCCCAATGATAGAACATGTGATAGAATAAGGA
>ERZ779626.1254-NODE-1254-length-11558-cov-5.224202_pt1 | contig 11558 bp, 10 predicted proteins | sample MGYA00514209_ERZ779626 | MGnify/ENA primary metagenome ERZ779626 (study PRJEB29562, sample SAMEA4376713) | mouse gut metagenome | isolation source: Cecum | study: EMG produced TPA metagenomics assembly of the A DSS colitis mouse model was used to assess the...
TGATCGTTCATGACTTTATCTGTTCCTATTTAAGCCGCCTGTTTAAAGGGAATCTCATAATCAAACAACGGCGTCTTCACCATACGTTCCACATCCTCCTCCATGTGTCCGGCAGCCCCTTCCACCATATAGCCCACACAGTCTATGAGACGAACCGACACCGGAATGTCACCGCTCAAAATCACGCTGGCTGCCTCGTTAGGAATGAACTTGGGCTCCGTAGTGGTGATGGTCTTGCCCCCGGCGCTCTGAGGCAGTTCGTCCTGTGCCCTATTTTTGGCATGTTCATCTTCCATAAAGGGCAGCACCATCTCTTCCATGAAGCGCTTGATGAAAGTGGACTTTCCGGTTCGCACCGGTCCAAGCACTCCTATGTAGATCTCACCGCCGGTTCGGTTTTTGATGTCGCTGTATAGATCGTAGGTGCTTATAGCATAATTCTCCATAAAAAAACCTCCTGCATATACTGGTATATGTATATGTAGGAGGCATTCTTGTTATGATTATGGGGCTTCTTAAAAAACGGAAATCATTCAATCCAGTATGTATCATCACCGTAATTCTGAATACAGCATTTAGGCGGAGTTTGCTTTACCACCTGATAAACATTATAGCAATCCGGATAGGGGCTGATAAGCCCCATTATTGAAAGCCCAAACCAAAAACCACCCCAATCTTTCCATTCAATAGGGGTAAGCCAGAACAACGCAATGGGCACAATCCCCAATAACAGCGGCAGCAATGACATTAAGATAAATCGCCATTTTTTCAGCGGGTAAGATACCAGCGCAACTGCCGCAAAAGACTTTGGATGAAAGCCTATATACACAGCTGCATTTAAAGGATATACAATAGCGTGCAACCATTCGTGGGCAAACAGTCCAATAAAGCCTGCCACAAACCCGCCAACAAAAAATATAGGGTCTATAACTGTTTCCCCTGCAAGGGAGGTTTTAATAAAGATCGATAAAAAGATTATCGCAAACGGAGCAAGAGCAAAAGGCAATGCTTTTGTCATCATCTCTTTCAACGTAGCAGGCAATTCCATTTGCTTCGCTTTGCTATCCAGATATCCCTTTTGATAATCTGCTATTTCACCCTTGATTATACCAACCCATTTTATGTGTGCCATTGCTATCGCTTCCTCCAGTAGAATCTGCTCTCCATGCCCCGCCTCTGATGTCTTCAAATCAACCGTAATAACTCAATTATTCCCCCAGCACCAGATTCGCCCGGTTCTGAATTAGCTCTGCCGCCTCCTGCGAACTGATGCCCCCGGCAAAAAATGCACTCGCCTCCTCGCTTATGATCTCGAATAGGTTCTTATTCTCGTAGAAATACAGATGCTCTGTCATCTCACGCAGCAGTTCCGTTTCCTCCGGCGTTACAGACGCAATCTCCTGCCACCCTTCAAAGTTTTCATCATAGTCATTGCGCCATATAAAATGGGACCCCGATTCCTCATAACTGATCTGCTGTTGAAACTTATCTTTCGTCACCACAAACCGGTCTGTAAAATTGTCAGATCGACTTGTATAAGACAGACAGAACTCAACAAAACCCCATGCCTCCTCCTTATGCTCCGAAGCGCTGTTTATCCCCAGCCAGTCGTACAGTTTCGCAGGGTAGCGAAGCTCCCCGGCGCTGTTTGGAAATCCGGCAATCTTTCCTTTACCGGAAAAGGCAGATCTGATACAAAAATAGTCGTCCAGACAATTCATTTCTTCTACCACTGCCCGGAGCCGGCCTGCGTGAAACAGCTCCGCACGCTCCCCTCTTTTGCGGACAAAGTTCAAATCTCTCAACTTATCCAGAGTCTCCAACAGTCTGACAAATTCTTTCCCCGCAAAAGAGCTGCTTCTGCTATTTTCGTCTATATAATGATCCATCTCCGCTCCTGAGAGAATCTGAAGCAAAAAATCTCTCTGCGAGTACATACTAAAGTCAATGCAGACATCCTCACCCTGCATTATAAATTCCACCATTTCCTGCGGCGTCATAACTTCCTGCTGTATGTCCTCCGGAAGAATCACGACATCCACGGCAAAGCTTAGAGGAATCCGTGATATTTTGCCGTTCTTTGTAATCAGATCCAGAATACCCGGAAGAATATCTTCTGCGGATACTTCTTCCGCGTCTGCCAGATAAGGCATCAAATCCTCCACCGCTCCCTTGGCGGCCAGCTCATCCATGTTAAAAAAAGACTGCCGTTCCAGAAAAATGTCAGGCCCCTCCCCTTTTAGAATTTCCAGCTGAAAATCCGGAACTGATTTTTCTTCATATTCTTTCACAGTAATATGGCATTCCGGGTAAATCCGATTGTAGGCCATAACTACCTGATCAATCTTTGACGCCAGAGAATCGTCATACCAGACGGTGCCTGCTATTCCCAATACCAGCTCCTTTTTCTCGGAAATCTGAGAAGCCGGCACTGCCTCCAAGGTCAGCCAATAATTTCCCGACTCCAGTGTGTCAAAAACATACAGCAGAAACCCATCTCCCTGCCGGCTGACAGCCTGCACATATTCAGCTTTTATATTCATATCCTGCCATTGGAAAAGCGCTTCCAGAGAACCGTCCGTCAGGTCTATCTGCCACATTCTGTTCTGGTCCACCATATAAAGCCCATCCGAATAGCCGCTGAATATGAACAAGTCCCCACCTGTGGCTACCGTTTCTTCTGCAGACGCATAATCCACGCGCAGCGGCTCCGCCTGCTCCAGCTCCGCTTCACTCATTTTCTGCAGCTTGCTCAATTCATAAAGGCGGATACCTTTTTCTGCCCCCACCTCCTTGCCTTTCCAAAAAGCATATATTCCCTTCTCACCTGCATTGGCAAGTCCATAGCATATCTTGTTCCCCTCCGCGGTACTTAGGTCCACGGGCAGGGTGAAACGTCCCTGATACTCTCCGTTTTCATCCCAGCACAGCACAATGCCCCTGAGCGTCAAACCGTATAGCTTTCCGTCAGGCGCCGCTGCCATATCATAAAGCCTGCTCAGTCCCTCCATACCCTCCGTCGCATCTACGGAATAGATTTGTTCCATCTGGCTGTCGCGCTTCTCCAACGTAAAGGATCCATACCCATCGTCAGTATAATTCTCTCCCCATAGAAAATACATACATCCGTCTTGTCCAGCTGCCATTCCCATCACAGCCTTCTCTTCCCCGAAAGGCAGCTGCTGTTCTTCCTGCCCTTTTTTCTGGACATAGCTATTATCTTCATAAGATTCAGTTTCCGAATTATAAGTATGTGTATAATAATATATGGAATTTTCGGCCATACAGATCTTTCTCATCTCCGTCTCGCCTCCGGCATACTCGAAACGGGGAGACAGCGCATACCCTTCCGGCAATTCCCAGTGTCCCTCCTCTGTCTCACTGCCAACCACCGCGGTTTCGTCTTCCGTCCCAGTGGACTGAACCTCCGATTCATCAGACTCTTTACCGCAGCCCCACAGAAAAAGAGCCGACATTGCGAAACATATCATTCTGGCTAAACGTTTTTGCATACACTACCTCCCTGCCTCAATTCCCTCTATCACTTAACGCCCACTGCCTTTATCTGACCGATATTTTTCAGACCTGAAATACTTATAAGCGGGCATAGCAACCACTATGCCCGCTTACACAAAATACTATCTTACTCTTCCTTCTTGTCCTCTGCAGATATTTCATCGGACTTCCCCATATTGTCCTCCAGCTTCTTAAGGGCACGGGATGCAAAGTCCCTGCCGCCTACGCCGAAGGCGATGGCAAAGGCGATGGCCACGGCCGCCACCAGCATCCTGAAGGCAGTGTCCACGATGTTCGCGGCAATGCCCAGCTGGCTCAGAACCATAAACGCACCTACTACAAGGATCGCACATTTTGCCACTACCGCATAGCTTGCAAATCCATTCTTGCGAAGTGCCTTCTCGGCTACGGTTCCCGCGATGAAGCAGATCACCAGAATCAACACGGCGCTCAGAACGGCAGGCATATAGCCTATGACTGCTGCTCCGATATTGGTCAGCACTTCAAGCTTCAGGACGTTCACGCCCTCCACTGCAAAGAAGATCACCACCACCGCATAAACCACGCCGCCCACGAACTTGCTCAAGCAGAAGGAATGCTTGTTGTTATTGTCGATGAGCTTGGTAAGCTTAGCGTCCAGACCTGCAGACGCGATTAGCCGGGTTACGATCTGCCCCACGAATTTTCCGATCATGCAGCCGATGACGATGATCACCAGACCGATGAAAATGTTGGGGATAAATCCAAAGATCAGATTCAGCATATGTACCGCCGGATCGGAGATCACGCTGATCTTCAGCACGTCAAGCGCCATCACGATCATGGGAATGAGAATCAGCACATACACGATGTAGGCCAATGTATTGGAAAGCTTGTCCGTATTGGCAACCTCGATGCCCGCCTTCTCCTGCAGCTTGTTCACATTCAGCTTATCGAACAGATGCGCCAGAAGCTGACGTACCAGCTTCGCAATAAAGCACCCTACGATGAGCACGATGGCCGCCGCGACGATGTTGGGCACATAGCCCCACACATTGTTCAGCAGATTGGTGATGGGTGACGAAACCTCCCTCATTACCAGAGCCGAAAAGATTCCCGGCACGAAAAGCAGGAAAACAAGCAGATATACCAGCTTTCCGATGAACTGTTTCGTGCTTCCGGCCTTGCTTGCATCGCCCTCCGAGGAGTCAAGCTTTCCCAAGAGCTGGTCGATCTTTCCCTTTCCAAGCAGCTTCATAACCAAGGACTTCACGATACTCGCCACCACGAAGGCTATCACAAGAATCAGGACGGCGCTGATCACCGACCACACCCCGGAACCTATGGCAGACACGATCGAAGAAATAAATTGTGGCATAGCATTTCCCTCCATCTTATATTTTTTGACATCGCTCCCTATCCCCCTGCTTCAACAATAGGCCGAAACGGCAAACTGCCGTCGCTTCTTGAACCTCTGCGCCAAAACCAAAAGTCGAAACAATGTCCCTTCATTTCCATATTATAGCACATGGAACGAATTATCACAATATTATTTTATGGTATAATGTCGAAACAAGAAAAGCATTGTTTCGACTTCTGATTCCATGTGCGCCAGAGCGCACGAAATTATGGTATAATGTCGAAACAAGAAAAGCGCTAAATATCTGATGGCTTCATCCCATAACTACTCTCTTGTAATTTTTCTTGCCCCGCTTTACCACGATTCCTTCTCCGGAGAGCTGGTCAGGGCCGTATAGGGCTTTCACATCGCTGACCTTTTCATTGTCCACGGTGACGCCTCCCTGCTCCACCGCCCGTCTTGCCTCGGAGCGGGATGCGGTAAGGCCGGCCTTCACTAAGATCCCCAAAATATCAATGGTTCCGTTCTGAAAGTCCTCATCCTGCAGCCGGCAGGTGGGCATGTCGGCCCCCAGAGCAGCCCCGGAAAAGATGCTTCTGGCGCTCTCCTGGGCTTTCCGGGCCTCTTCCTCGCCGTGCACCATCTTGGTCAGCTCGAAGGCCAGGATTTCCTTGGCCTGGTTCAACTGGCTGCCCTCCCATCCGTCCATCTCGTCGATCTGCTCGATGGGCAGGAAGGTCAGCATCCGCAGGCATTTCAGCACATCCGCGTCCGCCACGTTCCTCCAGTACTGATAGAACTCGAAGGGAGAGGTCTTTTCGGGATCCAGCCACACTGCCCCCTTCTGTGTCTTGCCCATCTTCTTTCCCTCGGAATTTAAAAGCAGTGTGATGGTCATGGCATAGGCGTCCTTTCCCAGCTTGCGCCGGATCAGCTCCGTGCCTCCCAGCATGTTGCTCCACTGATCATCTCCGCCGAACTGCATGTTGCAGCCGTATTTCTCATAAAGCTTCAGGAAATCATAGCTCTGCATGATCATGTAGTTGAACTCCAAAAAGCTCAAGCCCTTCTCCATGCGCTGCTTGTAGCATTCCGCTGTCAGCATCCTGTTTACGGAAAAATGCACCCCGATATCCCTGATAAATTCAATGTAGTTCAGATCCATCAGCCAGTCCGCATTGTTCACCATCAGGGCAACGGAATGCTTCTCTTCAGAAGCTTCCCCCTCCGCCGAAGGGGCCCCTGCCGAATCCCCGAAATCGATAAAGCGGCTCATCTGCCTCTTGAAGCACTCGCAGTTATGCTCTATGGTCTCTCTGGTCATCATAGTGCGCAGATCGCTTCTGCCCGAAGGATCTCCGATCATACCCGTGCCGCCTCCTATGAGGGCAATGGGCTTATTGCCCGCCATCTGCAGCCTCTTCATCAGACAGAGGGCCATGAAATGCCCCACGTGCAGGCTGTCCGCGGTGGGATCGAACCCGATATAAAAGGTGGCCTTCCCGTTATTGATCAGCTCCTTGATCTCTTCCTCGTCGGTGAGCTGCGCCAGCAGCCCCCTTGCCTTCAACTCGTCAAATACCGTCATTTTATCCTTCCATGCCTTTCCGTTATTTTGATTATCATTATTTTCAATATTTTCTTTTCAATACTTTTCCTTCAAATTACTTGTTTGACATTAGCTTCACCATAGCTTGATTCAGCCCGTCCACGGTGAGCTTGTACATGGGGAACAGCTCCTTCACCGCCGTCTCCGCCTCCCGCCAGGGAGCCCGTCCCGGCGCCATCTTAGGATTCAGCCAGACAATTTTTTTGTACTTGCGCTTCAGCAGCTGCAGCCATTCATAGCCCGACAGCCCTCCGTTGGGGCCTCTGTAGTTCCCCGTGGAGGAATAAAGCTCCTCCGGGGCCATGGCGGCATCTCCCACAATGATCACCTTGTAATCACTGCCCACGTTTCTAAACATCCACTCTGTATCCACCCAGTCCCCGTTCTCACATTCCGGCGTCTTGTACATCTTGCTGTAAATACAGTTGTGGAAATAATATGTCTTTACATCCTTATAGTGATTGGATTTGTGCACCGCCTGAAACAAGTCGTTCAGCAAACTGCTGAAGGGGATCATGGTCCCTCCGGAATCCATCAGCAGCAACAGCTTTACCGCGTTTTTCCGGGGTTTTTTCATGACGATCTGCAGGCAGCCGCCGTTGCCGCAGGTCTTGTCCACGGTGCCGTCGATATCCAGCTCCGTCTCAGGAATGTCCAGCCTGCTGGAAAACTGCCGGAGCTTACGAAAAGCCATCTGGAACTGTCTGTTGTCCAACACCCTATCGTCACGGAAATCCCTATATTTTCTGGCTCCTACCACCGCAAATGCGGACTGGTATCCTGTCTTGCCTCCAACCCTGACACCGCCCACATTTCCTCCCGTGTTGCCGAAGGATGTCTTGCCCATGGTACCGATCCAAAAACTCCCACCGTTGTGCTCGCTGTCCTGATCCTTCAGCCGCTGCCGGAACTTTTCCTCCACATCTTCCTTGTCTATCTGAAGGTCCTCCATCTGATTCAGGTGGTTCCGGGCCTCCTCCTGAGCCAGCTCCATCATATCGGACTTGTCCAGCCAGCGAAGCATCTCCTTGCCAACCTCCGTATCCCTCTGGGCAGCCTTAAAGCATTCGTCGAAGGCCATATCGAATTTGTCGAAATCCGTCTCGCTTTTCACCAGTATCATCCGGGCCACATAATAAAACTGTGTCAGGGAGCTGCCGCAGAGTCCCTTGTCCAGCGCCTCCTGCAGGGTCAGCCACTCTCCCAGCGTCACCCCAAGGCCTTTCTCCCGCAAGGTCTCAAAAAATTTTATGAACATACGATGAAGCCCGCCTTTCCGTACTCTACATTATTTCGGATCTCCCATCACAGATTCGGATCCTGCCTCACCAGCTGCAGATCCTCGTCCTTCTTCACCACCACGCCTATAAAGGGAAGCGCCTTCCTTATGGTATCCGCACAAATCCCTCCGATCTGCAGGGCGTTGATCCAGTCGATAAGTTCGGAGGTGCTGGGCTTCTTGCGGATGTCCCTGATGGCCCTGATGTTATAAAAGACCTCCATGGCGTTCTTGAGCAGGTTTTCCTCCACCTCGGGATAATGCACCCGCACGATCTCTTCCATCAGCTCTCTGTCGGGGAAATCAATATAGTGGAAGATACAGCGGCGCAGAAATGCATCCGGCAGCTCCTTCTCCGCATTGGAGGTAATGATCACTATGGGGCGCTGCTTTGCCTTCACGGTGCGCTTGGTCTCGTTAATGTAGAACTCCATCTGGTCCAGCTCCCAGAGAAGGTCGTTGGGGAACTCCAGATCCGCCTTGTCGATCTCATCTATCAGAAGCACTACCTGCTCCTGACTGTCAAAGGCCTCCCCCAGCTTTCCCAGCTTGATGTAGCGGGCGATGTCGTTCACCCCCTCCTCACCGAACTGGCCGTCGTAGAGACGCTGGATGGTGTCATAGACATACAGCCCCTCCAGAGCCTTGGTGGTGGACTTGATGTTCCATATGATCAGCCGCTTTCCCAACGCCTTGGCAACCGCCTCCGCCAGCATAGTCTTGCCCGTTCCGGGCTCCCCCTTGATCAAAAGAGGCTTCTTTAGCGCAATCGCGATATTCACGCTGGCCATCAGCTCCTCGCTGGCCACATATTCTCCCGTTCCCTGAAATCCCTGCCCTTCCATATTTAAGTCACGCACCTTTCCCTTGAATTTCGTTCCTTTTCATGTTACGATATTCTTGGTCTAAAATCAAGCCAAAACTGTTGACATGCCCCTCATTTATAAAAGCGGCGGCATACCGTTAAGAAGCGGTATGCCGCAGATTATAATATTTTATTTTTACTGAAAATGCAACTACAAGCATTTCCACTGCAAACGGAGGTAAAACACATGATAAAAGATATGCTGGAAAACAAGAGAACTGTTTCTTTTGAGATATTCCCGCCCAAAAAGGACGGGGAATTCAAGGCCGTGTTTGAAGTGCTGGACGCGCTGGGGAGGCTTTCCCCCGACTTTGTCAGCGTCACCTACGGAGCAGGGGGAAGCCGCTCCGGAAAAACCATTGAGATCGCATCCTATATTCAGAACACTCTGGGCATCGACGCCATAGCCCACATGACCTGCGTGGGCAGCACAAAGGATGCGCTGCTCTCCGTCACGCAGGCCCTGCGGGAAAAGGATGTGACCCATATTCTGGCCCTGCGGGGCGACCGTCCCAGAGATATGAGCGACGAGCAGTTCGCTTCCAGAGCCTTTGCCCACGCCAGCGACATGATGGATTTTCTGCGGGAAAATACAGATCTGTGTATGGGCGGCGCATGTTATCCCGAAAAGCATTTTGAAAGCTTCAGCATGGAATCGGATCTGAACAATCTGAAGAAGAAGCAAGACGCCGGAGCCAAGTATTTCATCAGCCAGATGTTCTTCGACAACGACTATTACTATTCCTTTTTGGAAAAGGCAGGGAAAAAAGGGATCACTGCCCCTATCTGCGCGGGCATCATGCCCATAACCTCCGCAAAGCAGCTGGGCACCACCATCACCTTGTCAGGCTCCAGCATCCCCAAGGCCCTTTCGGATCTGGTAGCCGCCTATGGCGACAGCTCTGAGGATATGAGAAAGGCAGGCATCGACTATGCCATCCGTCAGATTCTGGATCTGCGGGAAAACGGCGTGAACGGCATTCATATCTACACCATGAACAAGGCCAAGATGGCCGCCGAAATCATGGCAGCCCTATAGATCCGCAGCCCAATCGAGCGTCTCCTCTCGCAAAAAAGAACGGCGATAAAGTACGGCAGACAGCCCATTCCTTTATCGCCTTTTTTGCGCCGCGCCTTCCCGGCCGAGAAGCTTTCACCCCTCTTCGGGCCAAGGCAGGTCGAACACTTCAATTTTCTTATCCCGGAGCATCAGCTCCTTCACCGCCTGATCTGCACTCTTTCCCTCAAACAGCACTGCGTTCACCTGCTGGATGATAGGCAGCTGAACATTGTATTTTTCTGCAAGCTTCATGGCCGCCTTGGCGGAATGGACGCCCTCCACCACCATGTTCACCTCCGCCATAGCCTCCTGACAGGTCTTTCCCTGACCGATGAGAATTCCTGCACGCCTGTTCCGGGAATGCATACTGGCGCAGGTGACGATCAGATCCCCTATGCCCGTGAGGCCGCAGAAGGTCTCAAACTTCCCCCCCATGGCAGTGCCGAGTCTGGCGATCTCCGTGATGCCTCTGGTGATCAGAGCCGCCTTGGTATTGTCACCATACCCTAAGCCGTCGGCTATGCCCGCCGCCAGCGCCACCACATTCTTCAGGGAGCCTCCCAGCTCCATGCCCAGTATGTCCGGACTCACGTAGACCCGAAACACCTCGTTCATGAAAAGCGTCTGTATATACTCCGCGGTGTCCTTGGACGCTGCCCCTACCACAATAGTGGTGGGAACCCCTCTTCCCACCTCCTCCGCGTGGGAGGGACCGGACATCACCGCCACGTCCGCCTGAGGAATTTCCTCCTCGATGATCTGGGACAGCGTCATAAGCGTGCTCTCCTCGATCCCCTTCGCCACGTTCACGATCTTCTGTCCCTGAGCCACCAGCCCCTTTAGGCGGTGAGCCGTCTCCCTCACATAGGAGCTGGCCACCGACATCACCAGCAAATCCTTTCCTGCAACGGCCTCTTGGTCCTCGGCGGTAAATGTGATGCTCTCGTCCAGTTTCACCCCGGGCAGCATCTTGTGCTCCCGCTTCTCCTTCAGCATTGCCACCTCCGGCGCAAGCGCCGACCATACCGTGATCTCATGCCCGTTTTTCCAAAGCAGCGTTGCCAGAGCGATCCCCCAGCTGCCCCCTCCCATTATGCCTATCTTTGCCATATTCCCTCCCTTTACGCTAAGCAAGACTCTCGGCCTGCATTCCCGCACCGAGCCCTCTGTCGGCCCGTCAATTCTCCGGCTTGTTCTTCTTGAACAAATAAGTCTTCCTCTCGTTCCCGTGAATCAGACGCCCTATGTTCTCCCTATGCTTCCAATACGCCAGCGCAGCCAGCGCAAAGGCCAGAATGTACATTTCTATGAGCTGCTCCTGTGTCATTCCGGCGAACACCCCCAGCTGCCCGCAGACCACCATTTCTATCACAAGTCCCAGATACACCAGCAGAGAGCCAAGGGATACATAATGGGTGGTAAGAAAGATCCCGAAAAACACCAGCACGCCCATCACAATGAAATACGGATGAAAGGACAGCACCATCCCGGCGGTGGCGGCAATGCCCTTTCCCCCTTTGAAGCCCATGTAAAAAGGATAATTATGGCCCAGAATGGCGCCGGCGCCGGTATAGAGGCAGAGCAGGTAGATCATGTCCGGATGGCTGCCGCCGAACACAAGACGGGTGATTCCCACCGCCGCCATGCACTTCAGACAGTCCCCTGCAAAAACTATGAGCCCTGCCTTGGTTCCCAGCACTCTCAGGGCGTTGGTAGTCCCGGAATTACCGCTGCCGTGCTGGCGGATATCGATTCCATGGGCCCTTCCATAAAAATACGCGGTCTGGAAAAGTCCGAACAAATAACCTATCAGTACGCACATTACCCTTACCATAACCCTATTTCTCCTTTTCGTTCCTTTCTCTTATGATGAACCGCAGCGGTGTCCCC
>ERZ779626.1255-NODE-1255-length-11548-cov-5.673192_pt1 | contig 11548 bp, 9 predicted proteins | sample MGYA00514209_ERZ779626 | MGnify/ENA primary metagenome ERZ779626 (study PRJEB29562, sample SAMEA4376713) | mouse gut metagenome | isolation source: Cecum | study: EMG produced TPA metagenomics assembly of the A DSS colitis mouse model was used to assess the...
GAAATATCTGTCTGTTCTGCTCAGGCAGTTTGTACCATTGCTGCTTTTCGTACTCCGTTGAAAAGATTTTAGCCTATTGGTACAGCTTCTCATTTTATCACTGGCGCTGACACCTCCCCGCCCTATGACAGCGGGAAAAACAGGGGCACAAAGGCCAGTATACCAATATAGCTGAATACTGTCAGTGGCCAGGTATAGCGGACATAGTCGGAGAACCTATAACCCGCCACTTGGGTCATAGTGATCTGAGACGCGGCCAGCGGCGTACTGCACGCCACGCTGGCGGCAAAGGTAATGCCCAGGCAGAACGGCATGGGCGCGAAGCCGTAGGCACCGCACAGAGACAGCGCGACAGGCAGCACCACCACAATGGCAGTAGAGTTGGTGATAAATTGGCTGATCAACAGGGTGAGTAACACCAGTACAGCAAAAATTAACCATGGGGAGGCTGTTTTCCCCAGCAGAGCGGACACCGCGCCTGCCATCAGCTCGCCCGCTCCGGAAGCGGTAAAACCCGCCGCCAGGCCCAAACAGCCACCCAGAAAGACCACGCACTCCCAGTTTATCTCTTGCAGAACGCTCTTCATATCACAGCAGCCGAAAACAAAGCACAGCACCGCCGCGCACATGGCGGTGAGGGCGGTGGACAAAAAGCCGGTAACGTATGAGATCATCATGGCCACTACAATGAGAAACATGGGAATCAGCTTTCTCTTGTTCAAGTTTTGGTCCATTACCGAGGCCACCTTAGACTCCTCCAGCTCCATCTCCTCCTCCGGCCGGTCTCCCCAGATGCGCTGTCCCCGGCGGAAGCCGACCAACTGGAGCCACAGCAGATAGACTGCCAGCAGGCACAGTCCGGGACCGGTCAGCTCCCACATGCCCATCTCTGTGCCTGTCATTTCCCGCATGATGCCGTTGGCGGTGAGCTGGGGGGTACAGCCGATCAGGGTGCAGGTTCCGCCATACATGGCCGCGCAGGCAATGGGAAGGCACAGGTCTTTGCGCTTCATTCGGAGGTCGGTGCGGCAGACGCTGTCAATGACTGGGAGAAAAGCGGCAATCACCGCGGTGTTGGCTAGAAACATGGCCAACAAACCGGTGACTGTACTGCCCACCAGCAGAAACATCCTGGCACTGCCCCGGGACCAGCGGATGACTCTGCGTCCGATGAGCTGGGCCGCCCCCGTTTCAAACATAGCCGCCCCCACCACCATGGCCCCTACCATCAGTAACACAATGCTGCTAGAGAAGCCGGAAAACGCCTGCTCAAAGGTGCACACCTTGAACAACACCATCAGCAGACAGCCCAAACAGGCCACCACAGGGTTAGGTAGCCACTCCGTCAGAAACAGTACCACGCACGCAAGCAAAATCACAAGGCCAACCACAGCGGGCGTCATGACAGTCACCCCTCCTCTTTTGGAATGGCTTATGTATTATGCAAGTTTTATTCCAAGTTAAGGAGCTTCCGTGAAAGATTACCCCAACAACCAGCGCGATCAAATGCACAGGCCGTAAACATTGCCGGCAAAGCAAAAAATTTCAAAAACACCCCATATATTTAAGATTTTTTATGCTGTGCATTGACGTATGACCTGTGGGAATCGGAACCGGGGCGCGCAATTTTTTGCACCTGATGGGACACTGCCCCCAGGCAAGTGCAAAAAATTGCCCTGAGAAAAGGAATCGCCCGGTCCTGTTCAGAACCGAGCGGTCTCTCTTCTTCAGCTTCACCATATTCACTCCTGCCCCGTGAGCCCCAGGTTCTTCAGCTTGTACTGCAGGGTGCGCTTAGAGATGCCCAGGTACTCGGCGGTTTTCCCCCGGTGCCCGCCGAAACGTTTTAGCGCAGAGCGAATCGCATTGGCCTCCTGCTGCTCTAAATAGGTCTTGAACACGGTCTTTGGCATGGGCGGGAGAACATCTCCGTAGTCCGCTATCTGCTGGGTGATGCGCATAGGCAGGGCGTCAGGGGTCAGCGGGCCGTCCCCCGACAGGGCCACGGCGCTCTCCAGGGCGTTTTCCAACTCCCGGACGTTGCCCGGCCAGTCGTAGCGCATGAGGGCCTGGCAAAAGGTGGGGTCGATGCTTTGCACCCGCTTATCCAGTTTTTTTTGAAAGCGGGCTAGGAACATCTCCGCAAGGGCCGGAATATCTCCCTTCCGAAAGCGCAGGGGCGGTATATCAATACGGATCACATTTAGGCGAAAATAGAGATCCTCTCGAAAACGACTTTCGGCCACTGCCCGCTCCAAATCCTCGTTGGTGGCGGAGATGATCCGGGCCTTCAGCGGGATAGACTGGGACCCGCCTACCCGCTCAAAGGTTCGCTCTTGGAGTACATTGAGCAGCTTAGACTGAAGATTCAACGGGAGCAGGCCAATCTCGTCCAGAAAGATGGTCCCCTCCTCGGCCAATTCGAACTTCCCCTTCTGAGTTTGAGACGCGCCAGTGAAGCTCCCCCGCTCGTGACCGAAAATCTCGCTCTCCATTAAATTCTCCGGAATAGCGGCACAGTTGATGTGGATGAACGGCCGCTTAGCTCGGGCACCGGTGTAGTGAATCTGCTTGGCCAGGATGCCCTTCCCCGTACCGCTCTCCCCAGTAAGGATCACGGAGGTGGGAATGCTTCGCACCCGCTCCACCGTCCTGCGTATGTTCTGAATCTGCGGGTCGGACCCCAGAAACTCCAGATTTGTCCCCTCGGGCGAAGACGCTTTGGGCTCCAGGACGGAGGCCGCCGCCAGCAGCCGCTCCGCCCTGGCCAGCAGATCGTCAATGTTGTAGGGCTTGGTGATATAGTCTGCGGCGCCCATGCGCATGGCATCCACCGCAGTCTCCACGCTGGCGTAGGCGGTGATGATTACCACCAGGGTGTCCGGGGCGTGGATGCGGCACTCCCGGAGCACCTCCATACCGCTCTTGCGGGGCAGGTGCATGTCCAAAAACAGCAGGTGGAAGTGCTGCCTGACCAGCTGTTCCAGGGCAGTCTGCCCATCGCAGGCGGTGGTCACCACATAGCCGGCGGCGGAAAACTCCTCTCGAAGCGCCCGCAGGGTGATCTGCTCATCGTCTACAATAAGAATATGCTTACGTTGCTTTCCTTTGTTCATTGGAGGGCCACCCTTCTCAGCCGCAGGGGAGGGTCACGGTGCAGGTAGTTCCATCCCACCGCATAGACTCAATCCGAATGGCGCCATTGTACTGTTCCACAATGCGCTTGACCATGAACAGCCCCAGGCCGGTACCATTGGGTTTGGTGGAGTAATATGGGTTGAACAGCATGGGCATGTCCTCCTCAGGAATGCCGCAGCCGTCGTCGGTAACAGTGACGTGTATCCGATTGTTCTCCCGGTCATAAAAGCTGGATATATCAATGCGGCCCTTGTCCTCAATAGACTGGAGGGCATTGAGCATGATGTTAATGAAAATTTGCTGCATGTCGGAATTTTTCGCTTGAATCAGGGGGATGGGCTTGCCGGGCATGTACCGCACCGTAATCTGACGGTACGCCCGCTGGCGGTGGAGAATCTGCACACAATTTTCCAGCACCTCGTTGATGTTGACGAAGGTACAACTGTTCTGCTTGCCCACCTTGCCGAAAGACAGCATCTGCTGGATGGTGTCGTCGATGCGCTTTACCTCCCCCACAATGGTATCCAGCAACTCCCCGCCGCTCTCTCCCAACTCGCTGCTCCGCTTAAGCAGGGTAACGCAGCTGCGAATGTTCATTAGGGGGTTCTTCACGTCGTGGGACAGTCCCAGAGATATCTCCCCCATAGTGGCATAATGCTTGAATTGCTCAAACTCGTACTCGCTCATCTGCTTCTTTGTAATGTCGGTACCCACTACTACCACGCCGCTGGGCCCGCCTTTGCTGGAGGTCAGCGGCGACACCGTCATCTCCAAAATACGCTTTCTGCCGTTGCGCTCCGCCACCGCATTGTAGAGATATTGCTTTGTTCGGTCCTTCATGGCCGCCCGTACCGCCCCGGCCAGCTGCTCCCTGCCTGCGGGCAGCAGACAGTCCAGAATGGTCTGCCCATGTCCTCTGTCCAGCAGCGTTCCCGCCGCCTGATTGGCCTCCAACACATTGCAGTCTGAGTCCAGAACCGTGATAATTTCTTGTGTGCTCTCCATCACCCGATCAATATAGTTCCGCTGCTGGAACAGCTCGTTGTCAAGCAGCAGCCGTTTATAAGAGATGTCGGAAAACAAGCAGTACCACGCCACATCCTTCTCATCAAAGGGGCCGCTGAGCCGGCAGTGGAGGAAAAAAATCACATAGCCGTGTTCGTTGACCCGGATGGGATAAACCAGAAAATGGGTCCCCTCATACTCGTACAGGCGGTAGGGGTAGTCTTGAACCTGGAGATCCCCGGCGTGAGCGCGGACAAAGGACAGGGCCCGCTCATCCCCCACGCCGCCCACATCGCAGCAGTTGTCGACCCTGGCGTGCCCCGATTTGGACAGGGACATTATGCCGAACCAATCGGTGCCCATCAGCTGGTGGAGGCGGTAATCGTTGTAATATCGATCTATTGTGTCTTCTGATATGCAGCCGTCATCCCGAAAAAACATAGGTTCTCCTTCCTTTCGCGATTTGGCCGCCGGTCCCCGCCCACAGTGGGACCGGCGCAAATTTTTCTTCAGTATATCAGGAACGGGGCATTTCCGCAAGTCTGATCCCACCTCAGAAAGGCGACAGCACGCTTCGCCGTGGCGGAGCGTGCTGTCTGGGTCCGAGGGCAAACGAAGCGCGTTACTTCGCGGCTCCTTTATCCCGCAGGGCGGCAATCTGTTCCTGGGAGTAGCCGGCCTGAGCCAGGATATCCTGCGTGTCGCGCCCCACGGCACCGGTGGGCTCATACCGTCCAGCGGTATCGTAGGCGGAGAACTCCACCGGGATGGTGGGCATCTGCACCGTCCGCCCGCTGGCGAAGGTGACGGGGACCACAAAGCCGTTGGCCACGGCCTGGGGGTCAGTGGCCAGCTCGCTGAGGTGGCCGATCTTGCCGATGACGATGTTCAGCGCGCCGATGCGCTCCACCCAGTTGTCCCGAGTGTCCTGCATAAAGCCCTCCCGGAAGATGGGCATGGCCTCGTCCAGATGCTGCTGCACCGCGGCAATGGTGTTAAAGCGCTCATCGTCCACCAAGTCCTCTCGCCCGAAGAGAGGCATCAGCTTGCGGTAAGTGTCGGCGTAGTCCACCACGCCGATCATCAGCCACTCGCCGTCCTTGCACTGATACTGCCAGCCAAAGGGGTTGGCGGGGTGGTCCTTGTCCTTGGGGAAGGAGTTGCCGTACTGGGTGGACACCACACAGGCGTTGTTATACCACACGGAGGCGCCCATCAGGGAGGAGGACACAAAGGTGCCATTGCCGGTCTTGGCCTTGCCAATGACGGCGGCCAGTACGCCCGCGCACAGGATGGAGGCCACCATGGCATCCCCCGCCCCGGTAGGGGCCAGGAAGGGGAAGTTGCCCTGGGTGCCCCAGTCCAGCATAGAGCCAGAGCGGGCCCAGAAGGCCACGGAGTCAAAGCCGGGCTTGGCGGCATCGGGACCCTTGTAGCCGTAGCCGGAGAAGTGGACATAGATCAGGCCGGGGAACTGGGCCTTAAGCGTGTCATAATCAAAGCCCAGCTTGGTCAGGGCGGGCAGGCGCATGTTGCTCAGGAAGATGTCCGCCTGGCCGATGAGCTTCATCAACGCGGCCTTGCCGTCCGGGTCCTTCAGGTTCAGCGCAATAAACTTCTTGTTGGCGTTGGGAACTGTGAAAAAGGGGTTCTCGTCATCGGTGATGGTGCACTTCTGGTTGCGGCCCACCACACGCCAGGCCTCGCCGGACAGGCCCTCCACCTTGACGACCTCCGCGCCCCAGTCGGCCATCATGCGGGCCACGGCGGGGATGGCAAAGTGAGTACCCAGCTCCACAACCTTCAGGCCCTCCAGCGGTTTTCCATTGGACATATTATTCACCTCATGATTTTATTTTATGTATCAGGGACATACTCAGCGAGGACAATAGCCCATCTCCTCAATCTGCTTCTGGCTGGCGCGGCCGGACAGGAAGTACAGCACGCTCACCACCACCATCAGCACCGCGAAGCTGATCCAAGCCAGACGGTAGGTGCCGGTGATGTCGAAGATCAGCGCCGCCACGGTGGGACCAATGATCTGGCCCACGTTGCCGGCCATATTCATCCAGCCGTTCAGTACGGGGAACTCCTTGTCGCCGAAGTTGCTGACAGTGAGTAGAGCGGGAATGACGGAGGGGATGGCGCCGCCAATGAAGTAGCAGGCGATAACACCCTTGGAGAAACCCATGTTGATGGCGCACAGGGCCAGGCAGACAAACACGCCCGCATAGAACAGCGGCGCGATGGCGCTGGTCCGTTTGATGTGGATCACGTCGGACACGGCGCCCAGCACAAACTTACCCACAATCAGGGTACCAAGAGCGGAGGAGTAGACCAGGGCGGCCTGCGCGCTGTCGCCGGTGACGTCGGTGAGGTAAGCCACGCACTGGCTGGTCATGGCGGAGGCGCCGATCATGGTGATCATAGCGGCAAACCACTGGAACCACCAGCGGGAGGTCTTCAGAGCCTGCTTGCCGGTGATGCCGGTCTTCTCGGTGGCCACGCCGCCAGCCGCCGCCACCTCCTCGGGGGACGGGTCGCCCACACGGGTACTATAGCCCTTGTCGCTAGGATAGCTCACCACCAAGATGATGGCAATGGGGATCATGATGGCGTTGATGCCGGCCATGGCCAGATAGCCCGTACGCCAGCCGCTGTTGGCGATAATGGAGCGCATCAGGTTCACCCACACCAAGGCGCCCGCGCCGCTGCCCAGCATTCCGATGGACATGGCGGTACCCTTTACCTTGGGACCGAACCAGTTGCTGACCATGATGCCCACGGGCAGATTGGTGGCACCCGCCCATCCGAAGCCCTGGATGGCAAAGAACAGGTACAGCTGCCACAGGGAGTTGGAGAAGGACATGCCCACATAGCACAGACTGCACAGCGCCACACATCCCACGATGGCCCATTTAACCTGGAGCTTTTTAAACAGCTTGCCCATGAAGCTGGAGCCAATCAGCATACACACGGTCATCAAGGTATTGGTCTGGGTAAAGGCGGTGCGGCTGATTTCCAGCTCTTCACAGATGGGGGTATAGAACAGGGAGCTGCAGTTGGACTTGACAACGAAGCAGATAAACATCATCATGAAACCACAGAACAGCATGACCCATCCGTAGTAGAATCGTCCGTCCACTTTGAAAATGTTCTTGTTCACGGCAAATTAATCTCCTTTTCTAAAGCAGTTTCTCTCTCTCCGGGGGAGTTCACTTGCCCTGGAATACGGGACGGCGCTTCTCGCAGAAAGCGTTGACCGCCTCGTGGTGATCCTCGGAAGCGGCACAGATGTACTGCGCGGCCACCTCGCCCTGCATGCACAGATTGAGGCCGGGGTAACAGGTGTCGTTGAGCAGCTTTTTGATCTGCCCGTAAGCCACGCTGGGCCCGGTGGAGTATTTCCTGATATACTTCTGCACGGTTTCCTCCAACTGGTCGGCGGGGACGGCCTTGGTGATCATGCCCCATTCCGCCGCCTCGGCACCGGTGAATTTCTTGCCGGACATCATCAGCTCTGCGGCCTTCACCGGTCCCACGCTCTGGGTCAGCATATAGGTGATGCCGCCGTCAGGCACATAGCCGATGTTCACGAAGGCGATCACGAACTTGCAGTCCTCTGCGGCAATGGAGAAGTCACATGCCATCGCCATGCTGCACCCCACGCCGGCAGCGGCCCCCTCGATCCACGCAATGGTAGGCTTGGAAATGGTCTTGAGCCGCATAATCCACTCTCCGCCGATGCGGATGCCCGCCTTTGCTCCGTTGATGCCCTTGTCCAACCGCTCTTTCATGGCCTTTACGTTGCCGCCAGCGCAGAAGTTGCCGCCAGCGCCCCGCAGCACCACGCAACGCAGCGTAGGCTCTTGCTCGCAGTACTCAATGCAGGTGATGAGGTCCCGGGTCACCTCAGCGGTGACCGCATTCATCTGGGCGGGGTTATTCAGAGTAATGTAACCCACACCGTCCTTCTCCTCGAAGAGCACGTTCTCAAAGGTCTTATCCAGCATAGCTGCCTTCCTCCTTTCAAATTCCGTCCCGGCCTCTTACTTCTTCAGTTTGCCCACCAGCGCGCCGCCGATGCTCATGCGCTGGATCTCATTGGTGCCCTCAAACAGGGAGAAGATACGGGCGTCGCGGAACAGTTTCTCGATGGGGTACTCCCGGCTGTAGCCGTAGCCGCCGTAAATCTGCATGGCCTCATGGGCGCACTTCATGGCCACATCAGCCACATAGGCCTTGGTCACGGAACCCAGGCGGGAGTCATAGATTCCCTGATCAATGAGCCGGGCGTTGTAAATCAGCTGCTGACGGGCGGTCTGCACACCGATCTCCATGTCGGCCAGCTTGAACTGAATGGCCTGCTTCTTGCCGATGGGGCTGCCGAAGGCCACCCGCTCCCGAGAATACTGCACCGCCAGGTCCAGGGCCCGCTGGGCCACGCCCAGGCCGGGGGCCATGCCAGTGGGCCGGGTGCGGGAGAGCACTTTCATCATCATCTTGAAACCAGCGTTCTCCTCGCCGATGCGGTTGGTCATGGGGATGCGCACGTCCTCAAAGACCACGTCGGTGGTGTTGGAGGCCCGCAGGCCCATCTTATCCTCATCCTTGCCCACGCTCACACCCGGGGTATCCCGGGGAATGATAAACAGGGAGATGCCCCGGTTGCCCGCCTCCGGGTCAGTGGAGGCGCCGATGGTGTAAATGCTGGCTAAACCGCCGTTGGTGGCAAAGCACTTGCGGCCGTTGATGACATAATAGTCCCCGTCCCGCACAGCCTTGGTCTTGGTATTGCCCAAATCGGAGCCGGACTGGGGCTCGGTCATGCAGTTGGCGGAGATTTCGCCGGCCGCCAACCGCTCACCGTACTCATGCTTCTGTTCCTCGGTACCGAACAGCAGTACGGGCTTGATGCCGAAGGTGGAGGCGGAGAAAGAGCACGCAAAGCCCGCGTCCACGTAGCCCAGGGCCTCCCGGACGTGACAGATGGTTTCGGCGTCCAGACCCACGCCGCCGTACTCCTCGGGCACGTCCATGGCAAAGAAGCCCATCTCACCCATCCGCTTGTGGATCTCCATGGGGTACTCGCCCTTCTGGTCAATCTCCGGCACGATTGGGGCCAGCTCCTTGTCCAGCATCTGGCGGACCATCTTGACCAGTTCCTTTTGTTCGTCGGTCATCAGTTGATACTCAAACATTGACAAACACCTCTTACTCTTTTTTAAATTTGATTTTCCTGCGCTGTAACCAACCGTTTTTATTTATAGAGCAAGTATTGTGCCAAGTTCGGCAGACCCCATTTCCCCAGTCGCTGCAGGAGTTTTTGCTGGCCTCTCTCAAACGTGCGGCGCATGTTTTTGCACCATGCCCAAGCGCATCCCAATCCTCCTGCAAATTTTTGCACCTTTGTCATAAAAAGCGCGCCGCCGTGTTTCCACGGCGGCGCGAATGCCAGAAACCATTTTCCACCCTGCCTTCAGTCCATATCTCCTCATTGGCTTGGGTCAGATATTCCCTCATTCAACAGCTCTCGCAAGGCCCTCTTGGACACCTTTCCGTTGCCGTCCAGGGGGAGCGCGTCCACAAAAATCACCCGGCTGGGCTTTTTATAGCTGGCAATGTTGTGCTTGCAGAACGCGATAATGTCCTCCGCCGACGGATGGGTCCCCGCCTTGGGAACCACGAAGGCCGCCACCCGTTCCCCCCACACGGGGTCTGGCTCACCCACCACACCCACGGCCTGAACGCAGTTGATCATTTTGGCAATGCAGATCTCCACCTCTCGGGGGTAGATATTCTCACCCCCGCACACGATCATGTCGTGTTTTCGGTCAACGATATACAAGTAGCCGTCTTCGTCCCAACGCCCAATGTCCCCGGTACGGTGGTAGCCATCCTGGGTAAGGCTCTGCTGAACGTGGCTGCCGCTGTAACCCTGGTATAAAAAGGGGCTCTTCACCAAAATCTCTCCGATTCCTCCCAGCAGAGGCTCTCCGCCCTGGCTGTCCTCCAGCCGTACGCTCACCTCCGGCAGCGGGCGGCCCACCGAGGCCAGCTTCCGGCGGTCCAGCCTGCCTTCCGCCACCGCCCGGTGATCCGTCTCGGTGAGCATGCTGATGCAGCAGGTTTCCGTACTGCCATAGGCCATCTCCAATGTGCAGGGAAGGTGCTCCAAAGCCCGCTGAATCTGGCTGGGGGCCATGGCCGACCCGGCATACACCAAGCGCTCTGTCCTGAAACTGCTCAGCCGCCCGTCCTCCAACATTTTAGTCAGCAGGGTGGGCACCACACTCACCCGCGTAACCTTTTCCTCTTTCATGGCCTGGAGGAATTCCTCCATCTGGAAATGGTCCATCAGCACCAGTTTGTTCCCCAGACAAAGGCTGATCAGGGCAGAAAAGCCCGACAGATGGAACAGGTTGGCAGAAGTCTGGTATACCCCGTTCTCCGGCCAGCCGGAGGCCGTGCTATAGGCCCGCAGATATTGGATCATACTTCGATGGGTGTGCAGCACTCCTTTGGGCACCCCAGTGCTCCCGCTGGTAAAATACTGGATCGCGATTTCGTCTATCCCGCGCTTCTCGTCAATGACAGGGCGGTCATAGGCAAAAAATTGGACGCAGGACTGGTATTTCAATCCCCCCAGCCGCATCCGGGGAATCTGGAAATCGCACAGATCCAGCGATTGCTGCAACAGCCCCCAAGTGTCTCGATCATAAAAGATGAGACCGAACCTCTCCTGAATCAACAGCGTGGACAACTCATAGGGGGACAACCGCCAGTTCACCGGACAGGCGGTAACCCCCGCCTTCAGACATCCCAAAAGCGCCTCCAGACAGAGAATGGAGTTGTGGGCAAGCAGAAGAACTTTTTTCTCCCCCGGGTCCAGCATGTTCCGGAGCATTCCCGCAACCTGGGTGCTGCGCACCTCTAAACACCCGTAGCTGATCCGCGTCCGATTGCACACCACGGCGGTCTTTTTCCAGTGTTCCCGTGCCGCCCGCTGAAATAAAGCTTCTAATCCCATCGTCCTTATCACCCCTTCCGTTTGTTACCGGTTGGCTGCAACACAGGAAGGGTATCGCAAAACACCACAATAACATCATACACGCTTTATCCACGTTTTGCAACAAGAATTCCATCCCGTAAAAAATATTAATCATCGCGAATAGAACTGTCCGTCGATATAAAAATAAGTTTTTCAGCTCATGCCGCTCCCGGCTCACAAAACGGAACGCCAAAAACCACTGCGTCAGCGGCATATGGGTCTTGTGCAGGACTGTCACAGTCCTGCACAGCCTGTCGAAAAGCGGCCTGCCAGGGAAATGTCCAGGCAGGCCGCAAAGCATAAAAGATACATATGGGCGGAAAACAGCAGGAAAGAGAGAGGAGATAGCCGTTT
>ERZ779626.1257-NODE-1257-length-11535-cov-3.937021_pt1 | contig 11535 bp, 7 predicted proteins | sample MGYA00514209_ERZ779626 | MGnify/ENA primary metagenome ERZ779626 (study PRJEB29562, sample SAMEA4376713) | mouse gut metagenome | isolation source: Cecum | study: EMG produced TPA metagenomics assembly of the A DSS colitis mouse model was used to assess the...
CCGCCGAAAAACGCTATACGCTTATGCCCGTATTCGCAAAGGTGCCTTACGGCGAGCGCGATTCCGTACGCACCGTCGCAGCCGACGAATGCGGCGCGCGGCGTGTCGTAATGCTCGTCAAAGGCTACTACGGGCAGACTGCCCGCGTCGATTTCTCTGACGAGCAGAGCCGTCTTTTCCACGTGCAGCAGAAACGCGCCGCAGTATGCCTTTTTTGCGTTCTCGATTTTAGATGCAAAGCTCCAGTCGTGGTCGTCGGGACTTTTCAAAACTATCTCGACGTCGTAGCCCGCGCGCGAAGCTTCGAGCTTAAAGCCGAACAGCAGGTTGTATTCGAAACGGATTTTATCGAGCGCGCTGCACTGAATTACGGCGGCGAGAGTACCCTTCGAGTTGGACTTTTTTCTGCCTATCTCGTAACCCATTTCGACGGCGCATTTCAAAACCGCTTCCTTTGTTTTAGCGTTGACGTCCGTTGAGTCCGTAAGCGCCTTGGACACCGTGCTGACGGCGCAGCCGACAGCGTTTGCAATATCCGTAATCGTTACTTTCATACGAGCATTATACACCCAAAGCGTACGCTTTACAAACGAAATCAGTTACCTTTGTAAAATTCGTTGAGATTTATAATCCAGTCCTTACCCTCGATATGGGTCGCTTCGCCCTGATAGGGAACGGAATACTGCTCTATAATAACGTAATTTTTATCGGTAACGCGGATTAAAGCGTACTGCCCCTCGGTTTCGTTGCGCATATACGAGTTGCGGAAAGAAATGTATTCGCCCTTCCAAAGCGACTCGCCAGAAAACTTCTGATGCTCGTGCCCGCAGAGAACGAACGACTGCTTATACTTTTCGAGCGTGGATTGAAGCTCGGTATTGCCCGAGTTGGGCGAGTGCGTGCCGTACACGGGGTGGTGAACGACGACGAACACGGGCTTGTCGGGGTCCGCTTTGGTCATAGCCGAAAGCTGTCCGTCGAGCCACTGCGCCTGCTCCGCCGTATAAGTATCGTTGGCGTGCGCGCCGATTACCACGAAATTGTATCCGTTTACCTCGGTGACGTTATCGATAGGCTTACCGAATTTCTGAATATACTGATAATGCTTGTCGTTGCCCTCGTGGTTGCCGTAGGATACGACCATGGGGGTTTTGCTGCCCACTCCGTCAATAGTGTACTGAATAAGCGTATCGTAATTTTCCAAAAACCCTTCGGTAAAGTCGCCCGAAATTACGACCGTATCGATATTGTTGCCCGTCACTTCAAGCGATTTCGCAAGTGCCTTTGGATAGTAGTCCCTTACCTGCGCGTCGCAGACGCTGCCGAAATGCAGGTCGCTGACGGCGGGGAAGGCGAGTTTTACCTCGCCGTATTCGCCGTAAACTTCATTTTTTTCCGTATCGGGCGCGGGCGGCGCAATAGTTTCACTGCCGCACCCGACTGTAAATGCCGAACAGATAACCGTAGCCATAGCAATCAAAACTCCTGTTTTAAGTTTATTCATAGCTCACCTCTTTTACACGGTTTTGAGGCTCAACAGCTCGATTGACTCGACCGTAACTTTAAGGTCGGGCATAGCGTCGGTATAAGCCTTGCCGGGGTCTATGCACATATAGAAATCCATGGGCGAGGTGCCGTCGGGAAGATTGTCCTTGCTTACTTTCCAGAGGAAGGTCTGTTTTTCGCCAGTCATTATGCAGGTGGTTTCAACAGCCTTGACGCCGCCGTTCTGACACTTGAACATAATTTTCGTGTCCGCGGTGCCCGTGAAAGTGATGCGGTAGTAAGCGTAATTTTTCGCGTCTGCGCTAAGCTGATTTCCGAACATTTCGTAGGTGCTCTTGCCCGCGCCTACGCTTACCGTTTTACCGTCGATTGTATAACCGCCGCTCTTTGCAACGAAGGGTCCGTCGAGAACGATTTTAGACGCTTCGTCAAGCACGCACCAGCGCGCGTATACGGTGAGGTCCGCTGCGGGGAACGCGCTTATATCGTAAGGCTTTGTAAACGCGGTATCCTCGTACCAGCCGCCGAAAATGTAGTCGCCTTTTACGGGGTCTGCGGGGCGCATATCCTTATCGATTATGCCCGTTGCCGTGCCCGTTATAGGCGCAACCTCGCTTCCGCCGTTCGAATTAAAGGTCAGAGTTACGGATTTGTTTGCCGTATAGCCCGCGTAAAGCACGGTTTTGCCCTCGGGCATAACGCCGAAGGTGTAAGCCTTTGTGCAATTCTTATCCTCGAACCAGCCGCTGAAAGTATAGCCGGGCTTTTCGGGAACGGCAGCGGGTGCGGTTACTTTTTCGCCCGTTACGGCGAACGTGGGGTCAACCGCGGTGCCGCCGAGAGTATCGTAGAATATAACCGACTTGTACGCTTCGTCGTCGGCAAGGGTGCGATAAAGTTTAAGTCCATTGATTTTTACGGTTGCGTCGCCGCCCTTTACGCCGGGCTTAACGAACATATAGAAGTTCATCGCCGTCTGTCCGTCGGTGAGATTTTCGGGCTTTACCGTCCAGATAATTCTCTGCGCTTCACCCGTCATTTTATAGCGCGATTCCACCGCTTTAACGCCGCCGTTCTGGCACTTGATTAAAATTTCAACGTCCTTCGTTCCCTCTATATCGAAAACGAAAGTAGAATAAGCCTTTACGTTATAGCCGATTGTAACGCCGACGAGCGACCAGGTATCCTTGCCTTCGAGCGCCTTGACCGTGGTCACGCCGCCCTCCTCGGTTACCTCGTAAGCCGCATCGTCGTTGGCCGTCCAGCCGTTTAACGAAATGCAGCTGAGCTCTTCGATTTTCAGCCAGCGCGCATAGAGAGTTATATCGCGGTTGGGCATAACGAAATCGAAAGGAATGGTGCACTCCTCGTCCACGCACCAGTAGGCGAAAAGTCTGTCCGCCTTTACGGGGTCTGCGGGCGGGGTAAGCTTTTCAAGCGGCTTCGCCTTATAGGACGCAACCTCGCTTCCGCCTAAGCTGTTGAAAGTGACGGTGTAGTCGTCAACGCGCCATTTGGCGTAAAGATTGAAGCTTTTTCCGTCAAAGGTATAGGGAAATTCAAATTTCTCGGTAAGACCCGAGTCGAGATACCAGCCGTCGAAAACGTAACCGTCCATAACGGGGCTTTCGGGCGCCTCTACCGTTTCGCCGTTTTCACCCGAGAGGCTTTCTACCGACGAGCCGCCGTTGGTGATAAACGCAATCATATAGCGCTCGCCGCAAGCGGTAAGTACCGTCGCAAATACGAAAGCCAATGCAAGCATGCAAACTATTAAAAGCTTGCTTAAAGTTTTTGTTTTTTTCATTTTGTCCTCCGTTTTTTTCTTTATTATAATATACACGGAAGATACTTGTCAATAAATTTTCGAAAATTTCCATATAACGGGCGTTAAATATGCAGTATTTTTCGAAATAAAATACAAAATAAAGTTATACCCGTGCGTTTTGCACGGGTATAACTGAAATTTTCGAAAAATTATCGTTTTATTCCTGCTCCTCCGCGGGGGCGGGATTTTTCTTATAACGCCTTACGCTTACTATGAAGTGCAGCAGCGACCTTAGCCCGAGCACGCCGATAAAGAACAGCAAGCCGTAATAGTAGACCTGCGCGCCAGTGAAAGCGAACGACATACCGAAGTCGAACGCGAACGCAAGCAGACCGCTTATAAGGAAGAACGAGCCAGAGGATTTGAGATTGTTTATAAAGCTCTTGACCGCGGGGCACTTTGACATAATGCCGACGCCGCAGCCGATTAGCGCGATTACTACCCAGGCTATCGACGAATAAAGCAGTATCATTAAAAGATTAATGAGATAGTTTACGGAAAGCATACCCGCCGAGGCGTTGTTGAAGGAAACGAAAAAGCCGTCCACCTCCGCCCGCGCCGCTTCGCCGCTCTGCGAGCTTGTAAGCGAAACGTCGCCGAGCGAGCTTAAAAAGCTGCTTATGCCGCGAAGATAGCCGTCGTTACTGTAAAAGTAAGTGAATGCAATGTCCGACAGTACGATTAGATATTTTTCGCTTTTAAGCTTGCCGTCCGCGCCCGCCTGCATATAAGTGTTGAGGTAATAGGTGCGCATGGTGGGCGCTTTACCGTAGGATTCGGCGCGCGTAAGCTCGGGATAGTAGTGCTTGAAATACAGCTCGTAAACGGCGTTATAGTTGCTTTCGGGCGCAACCCCGTCCGTAAGCAGAGCTTCGCACTCCTTTTTGGCTTCGGCGTTGCCCTTGGTTAAAAGCCACTGCACGTAGCCCGCCACCTTTTCGGCGTCGAGCACGAGCGCGTTCGGGGTGTAGTCCATATATACGACGTAGCCCTTTTTATCCGCTTCGGGAAGGGTCAGATACTCCTCGTGCGAGAGCGTAATATCGCCCTTTTTATGCTCGCACTTGAAGTCGTTATAGTTAGTTTTGGAATTGCGGGTATCGATAATCAGGTCGTAACCGTTGACGGAATATTTTTGCCTGTCGGCTTCGTTTTCGAAGGTATTTACGACAAACCCGTCCGTAAGCTCGCCGCCGAAAAGTCCCGCGTAAGCCGCGCCGTCCTTTACCTCGATATTAAGCCTGTCCGCGCCGTCGGTAAAAGCGTTGTATAAAAACGCCGTATACTCCTCCGATTTACCGTAGTACGAAGGAAACGACGCCACGCTGCCGCCGAAAAGTCCCGCAAAAATCATAGCCATTGCGAGAAGCAAGCCCAGAAGCACGCCGCCGAAGCCGCGCTCCTCGCTTTCCGCCGCATATCGGTGCGCAAAAAAGCTACCGAAAAAATATTTCAACCAATCAACAAAAGACATGTTAAAACCTCGCTTAAATTATATCAAAACGCAAAATTAAAGTCAAACGATAAAGAGCGGCTTGAAAAAGCCGCTCTTTGTTGTCTGATGCAAAATTTATGCTTTTGCTTCGGTTGAGAATTCGAGATTCATAATGGTGAGCGTACCCGTAGACTCAGCCTTGTCGATGTCGACGAACAGAATTACGGGAAGCTTGGAAGCAAAATCCTTGCCCGTAACGCCCGAAATATCAACTACGAACACGTCCTCGCCGCCCGTAAGGGTGAACTTGGTTTCGCAGGTATCGAAAGGTTTAAGAGAAATAGTCGTGCCCGCAGTTCCTTTAACGGTGATTTTAACCGTCTTCATATCGCCGAGTGCCGCGCCCGTTACGAACGCCTGCATGTTAGCGTACTGCTCGCCCTTCTTGTCGTAATTAACGACGAAGCCGTTCTCACCTTCCGTAATCGTATAAGCGCCGTTGGGGCTCTTGTCGTACCAACCTGCGTTAGCGGTTTTGTTGTCCGCGGTTACGGTGTTTACTTCCTCGTAAACAGAAGAGAAAGCAGCCGATTTGATAGTATAGCTCATACCGTTGCCGTTATTTTCCGCATCCCAGTTGAAGAACATTCTGATAGTGAAAGGCTGCGTGCAGTCAACGGCGGAAAGGTCTTTAAGCTTGCAGTTGATTTCAACGTCGCCCTTCTTGTCCCTGATTTCTACGGCTTCGAGAAGGTTTCCGCACTCTACCTTGAAGTTTTTGAAATCACCGTTTACGACGACCTTGAACACCTTCATGGTTTTAAGAGCTTCGCCCTTTACGTCAACGTCAAGACCGTTGAACATTTCCGCTGCGGTTTTGGTAGCTTTAAGCGAGCCGTCGTTATTTACGGAAAGCTTGTAGTCGCCCTCTCTATGAGCGTACCAACCGGTAACCGCGGTGTTGGTAGCGGTTATTTCGTTGACCTCTTTTTCGGGAGCGGGGATTTCGTCCATAGTGAATTCGAGGTTCTTGATTGTGAACGTGCCCTTTACGTCCTTGGTGCCGGGGGCAACGAAGATAAATATGGGAAGCTGAGTTGTATAGTCAACGTCGGCAACGCCCGAAATATCGACGATTATATCGTCAACTCCGCCCGTAAGGATAAATCTTCTTTCAACCTTGTCGAAGGGTTTAACCATAAGCTCGGTGCCCGCGGTGCCCTGAACGGTAAGCTTGACGCTGTTGAAATCGTCGATAGCCGCGCCCGTAACAAGCGCCTTCATGATAGCCCATTCGCTGGACTTCTTATCGTAATCCACCTTGAAATCGGTTCCCGTCTTGGTTATCGTGTAGACGCCGTCACCGTTATCGTACCAGCCCGCGTTTGCGGTCTTATTCGTTGCGGTGATAGTGTTGACCTCTACCTCGGGTCCCGTCTTGACAATATTGTATTTTTCGTCTATATCGTTTTTGGTAATCTCGAACTTGTCCGCCTTAAAGGTACCCGAGCCCGTGGCATTGTTACCTTCGAGGAATACGAGCATACGCGACGCCTTATCGATATTGAGCGAAGAAATATCCCACTCGTATCTGCCGTCGGCGTTGTCCATAGTAAAATGAACCTCCTGCTTGGCAAGGTCGCCCACGTACTCGAACGCAAGCGTTACCCTCGGGTCGTTACTGCTGGTCGTGAACGTGCCCTCGATTACGAGAGTTTTCAAGCCAGCGAAATCAGCCGCCTCGTAAATGCCCATATTGTGCTTGAAGTACTGCCACTGGCTACCCGTCTTTTCGTAGGTAACCGTCATAGGCTCGCCTCTGGACTGGGAAATAACGTAGGGCGACTCCTCGTCCTCGTTTACGCCCCAAAGCCCGTCGAGAAGGTTGAGGGTGTCTGATTTCTTGTTGTCATCCTCCTTGTCCTCGCCGCAGCCGACAGCCGCGAACATGGGAACGGTGAGAGTGCAAGCCGCTAAAATTGCTAATAATTTTTTCATTGTATCCTCCAAAAAATTTTTTATCTCTTTAATACGCTCTGCTCTGTATCGTAATCGAAGAGCTGAACGTGCTTGGTGTCGAAGCCGATTTCTATTTCGTCGCCGCTTAATACGTTGCAGCGCGCGCCTGCGCGGACGACCACGTCGCCGTTTACGCCGTCTACCGAGCAGTAAACGAGGGTCTCGTTGCCCAGCTTTTCGGTTACCTTAACGGTAGCCTTGACGGTAGCGTCCTTGAACTTTTTGTCCGCTCCCGAAACGAGGCACACGTCCTCCGCACGCACGCCGAGAACGAACTGACGCTGATTGACCTCCTCGCAGGTGATACGCTTCTGCGTAGCCTTGTCTATAAGCAGGCTGTTCCTGCCGAACTTGGCGTACACGGGGTCGGTCTTTTCCTCCTGCGAAAGCATTACGTCGATAAAATTCATTTGCGGCGCGCCGATAAAGCCTGCAACGAATTTGTTGACGGGGAATTCGTAAAGGTTGTCGGGCGTGTCTACCTGCTGAATAAGTCCGTCCTTCATTACTACGATACGCGTACCCATGGTCATGGCTTCGGTCTGGTCGTGGGTGACGTATACGAAGGTTGTCTGAAGCTCCTTATGCAGCTTTATTATTTCGGTGCGCATCTGCGTACGCATCTTGGCGTCGAGGTTGGAAAGAGGCTCGTCGAGAAGGAAAACCTTGGGTTCGCGCACGATAGCGCGACCGAGCGCGACACGCTGGCGCTGTCCGCCCGAAAGGTTTTTGGGCTTTCTTTTGAGGTAGTCCTCTATTCCGAGAATTTTTGCGGCTTGCGTAACCTTTTGTTCGATTTCCTTTTTGGGAACCTTGCGCAGTCTGAGACCGAACGCCATATTCTCGAATACGGTCATATACGGGTACAGCGCGTAGTTCTGGAAAACCATTGCTATGTCCCTGTCCTTCGGCTCGACGTTGTTTACGCGGCGGTCGTCGATATACAAATCGCCCGAAGAAATCTCTTCGAGACCCGCTATCATTCTCAGCGTCGTGGATTTTCCGCAACCCGAAGGTCCGACGAAAATTACGAACTCTTTATCGTGAATTTCAAGGTTGAAGTCCGTAACCGCCGTCACCCCGCCGGGATAGGTTTTGTAAATGTTTTTCAAAGATATGCTTGCCATTTTAATTCTCCTTTTTGAATTGCAAAATTTCAAAAGCTTTTTGCATCTCGGGCAGCGAACAGAACGTGCGCCACACCGTTTGTTTTTCGTAGTTAGCCAGCATCAGCAGGGTTACGCCCTTATCGATACCGACGTAGCCGTCGCTGACCCAGCCCGTGTCCGCATTGTACGCGTCGACAAGTCCGTATTTGCCTATCAGGCGGGGCTGCGAATAATAATGCCGAAGCGCGGCTAAGCTGATTTCGGGCGTGAACGGCATAGAACCGAGCGCGCCGCACGGGGGCACGGTGCCGTCCGAAAGGTTTTCGGTGTTGCCGTTGCCGCTGGGCTGAGCGCCTATCCTGCCTTTATAGCCGTGCTCGGTCTCGCACGAGGTAAGACCCCAACCCTCTTTATAGCCCGCGTGTAAGTGCGCGTGGTCGAGGCAGAACGCGCGGTTCGCCTCGGTTGCAAGTACCGTATTTTCGAACCAGTCGACGCCGAACGCGTCTTTCTTGCCCTTAAAGTCCAAAAACGCGTGCGAGAATTGGTGCGTGAACAGGCTGCCGAACCAACTGTATATAAATTCGCGGTCGCCCCAGCTGCCTTTCAGTCGTGCAAACGAGTTATACGCTTCGAGCGCGATTGCGCTGCCCTTAGGCGAGCCTGCGGCAAGGAAGTAAAGAATAAGCTGTTCGGCGTATACGTCCCAGTAGCCGTCGAAGCCCTTGCCGTAATGCGACGCCATATAAAAATACTTCTTTTCCTTGCAGTAGAAATATTCCCAGTCGCACTCCGCGTAAAGCTTGCGCGCAAGCTCTAACGCTTTGCCGCCGAAGTATGCGCCCGCCGTCAGCGCGCCCGCAATAAACAGACCCGTGTCCATTATCGAAAGCTCGCTGTTGCGCGAACGCGTGCCGTCGGTCATTTTGTAAAAGTGATAGTAAAAACCCTTTTCGGTTTTTAACCTTGCGTGAGTTTCAAGCGTCTTAATACATATCTCTTCGCCTTCTTCGCGGGATATATAGCCGAAGTCGCACCCCACCGCCATTGCCGCAAGCATAAATCCGCTTGCCGCTACGGAGCATTCGTTGTGTTTTTCGGGGTAAACGTCGTGCGTCAGTCCGTAGGTTAAAGGCGATTTGTCGAAATTGTCGTAAAAATAATCAAAGCAGAACCTTCTTTCGCGCTCTATTAAGTTTGAATCCACACTAACCTCTAAGCGGCCGTAAACCCTAAGTTCGTCAAGCCGAGCAAAATATTTTCATTTTTCATAACGTCGTCCCATACGCCGTTATTTTTGAAATTGGAAAGCATTAAAAGGGTAATTCCCTTGTCTATACCGATACAGTCCGACGCGTACCAGCCGCGGTCGAGATTGTATGCGTCGGCAAGTCCGTACTTGCCGTTCAAAAGCCTTAAAGTCTGATAGTATTCGAGGGCTTTCAAGCTCTCTTCGGGCGTAAACACCACCGAGCCGAGCGCGCCGCACGGCGCAACCGTTCCCTCTATTTTGGAATAGTTTGCATCGGCAGGCCAGCCGCGGGGCGAAGCGCCGAGATGTCCGCTGTAACCGTCGGGGGTGTCGCATGCGGTAAGCCCCCAGCCGCCCTTTGCAAAGGTTTCTATTTCCGTCTTGTCGCGGCAAAATTCGTACGCCGCCTTGGATGCGGCAACCGAATTTTCGTACCAGTTTGTGCCGTTTTTGTCCTTATAGCCCGAGAAGTCTATCCAGGCGTGCGAGAACTGGTAGGTGAATATACTGCCGAACCAGCTGTATATAAACTTATTATCGCCGTAATTTCCTTCGTTACGCGCAAAGTCGTAATACGCCTTGTCGTCAATCCTGTATTCCTCGTTGGGACTACCCGCGCCGAGAACGTACATCATAAGCTGCTCGGCATACCAGTCCCAGTTGCTGAGAAGGTTGTGCGTTTCTCCGTGGAAGCCCATTGTAAGATAGGTTTTGCTGCCCTGCTTACGCTCGATAGCCTTCCAGTTGACGTTGGCGTACAGCTCGTCTGCAAGCTCTTTAACCTCGCCCCCGAAGTATTCGCCCGCGTGAATTGCGCCGCAAAGAAGTATCGCGGTATCCACCGAGGATATTTCGACGCCGCTTACGCGCTTGCCCGTGTCCATATTAATGAAGTGAGCCAAAAATCCTTCGTGCGCGACGTCAGCGTCCTGCTGCAACGCAACGAGCGTGCGCAGCGTTTTTTCGGCGCGCTCCTCCGCCTCGGCATGGGTAACGAAGCCCTCTTCGACGCCGATTACGTAAGCCGAAAGTCCGTATCCGACCGAAGCCGTTGACGCGCTTTTCGATTTGTTGGGATAGCGGTCGGCAATCAGTCCGTAGGTCTGCTCTTTTAAAGAAACCTCCTCCCAGAAGAAGTCGAAGCTTCCGCGCATTTCGGCGTCTATCGCCGTTTTATATTCGGCGTATAAGTCCTTTTTGCAGGCGGTAAAGCATAGCGCGCAAATTGCCATAATGATTGTAATTGTTACAGATATTATTTTTTTCAAAGCTTATTCTCCGGTTATACCCGCCTTGTCTATACCTTCCGTGAAGTGCTTCTGCGTGAAGAAATAGAATACCAAAAGCGGTAAAATACTGAGCAACGTGCCAGCCATATAAATTGCCTCGTTGACGGTTTTGCCCGACGCGCCGCCGACGTCGCCGAACAGTTCTTTATACGTCGCCTCGAATTTTTCAAGCTCGAGGGGAAGCGTCGTAACGGCACCGCCGAGGTAAATAGACGTCAACACCGTTTCGTTGTAGTACCACACCACCGACAAAAGCAGCGACAGCAGTATCGCGGGCTTCGCCGCCGACAGTCCGAGACGAATGAAAATCTGGAAGGAATTTGCGCCGTCTATCTTCGCCGCCTCGACAACAGAGTCGGGTATGCCGCGGAAGAACTGATAGAATATAAGCACGAACACCGCCGATTTTATGCCCTGTCCCAAGGCAGCGGGAATTATGAACGTGAATACCGAGTCTACTATTTTCAGCTTGGAATATATGAGCAGCTGCGGCATCATTGTCAGCTGGGTGGGAATTATGAAGGTAATTATTATAAGTGCGAATATCACTTTTTTGCCGCGGAAGTTGAAGCGTGCAAGTCCGTACGCCGCAAGACAGCAGCTTACCGTCTGGAATATAGAAGGTAAAAGCGAAACGTAAACGGTCTGGAAAAGAGTGTTCCAGAAGTTGAGCACGCGCGAAGCTTCCGAATAGTTCTGGAAGTACAGCGACGTGGGCAGATAATTTACCATGGGGTTGGTTACGTCGGAAGGGCTCATAAGCGAGTAGCCGAGCATATACAGTATGGGGTAAACGTAAACGAAACCGAAAAGTATAAGCAGCGAATAGCTTACGAAGCACTGCAAAAAGCCCTTCTTTTCGCCCGTGCCGAGGAAGTACGATTTTACGCTTTCCTTGGTGAGCGACTTTGCCCACGCTTTGGTCCTGGAGGGCAGCGCCTTAAAGAACGCGGGCAGACCCTTGAAAAACGCGACGAACCGCGACGGGAATTTTTTAAACCAAAGCCCTATATCTTTAAGCCAGCGGACGAATGAACGGTGCTCTTCGTCGCCCTTGAATCTGAGTATGATTTTGGTATAAAACCAGTCCCTTATAT
>ERZ779626.1259-NODE-1259-length-11510-cov-29.593889_pt1 | contig 11510 bp, 10 predicted proteins | sample MGYA00514209_ERZ779626 | MGnify/ENA primary metagenome ERZ779626 (study PRJEB29562, sample SAMEA4376713) | mouse gut metagenome | isolation source: Cecum | study: EMG produced TPA metagenomics assembly of the A DSS colitis mouse model was used to assess the...
TTTCCACTATGGGCATTGGCGAACTGATCGGGCTTGGGATAGAAACCATGATCGTCAGCTTGTGTATGAAAATCATGTCCGTCCTCATCACCGTCGTTTTATATGGGCGCATGATAGAGATATACCTTTATATTTCAGTGGCTCCGGTTCCCTTTGCCACTTTGAGCAACCGGGAATGGGGCAGCATCGGCAACAATTATATCAAAGGGCTTTGCGCCCTTGCGTTTCAGGGATTTTTCATTATGGTCTGCGTGGGCATCTATTCGGTACTCGTTGCCAGTGTTGCGGTGGCGGGCAACCTGCACACGGCGCTCTGGTCGGTGGCGGCATATACCGTTATCCTTTGCTTCAGCCTGTTCAAGACAGGTTCGCTCAGTAAAAGTGTGCTGAATGCCCATTAGCCAGACCGGAATTTTAATAACAGCAGGAAGGAGGAAATGCCGGAATGAAATCATTTCCGGCCAGAATGCTTATGGCAATATCGGTAGCAGTGCCCAAAAATTTAAGCGGCATCAAGACAAAGGTGGCGATGAACCTTACCAAACGCCAGCTTATCTGCTTCGGCGGCGCAGCGGCTGTGGGAATCCCTTTTTACCTTGTGACAAAAGGCGTATTGGGAACACAGGCTTCGGCGCTCATCATGGTAGCGCTCATGCTGCCGTTTTTCTTTTTGGCAATGTATGAAAAAGACGGGTTCCCGGCAGAGAAGATTCTGTACTTCATGGTACGGCAGAAGCTGCTCACGCCGGGGATTCGCCCTTATAAATCGGAAAACCTCTACAAGCAGTTGGAGGAACGGGAGAAATTAAAGAAGGAGGTGCGTTATCTTGAAGAAAAAGCCGCAGGGCAGCAAAGCCACGCCAAAAACGGGGCTTAATTTTTCAGAGAAGAAACGGTTACGGGAGCTAAAAAACACCCTTGCCGGGAATGACAGAAAACAGGAAAAGCCGGATACGGCGCAGAAAACAATCACATTCAAAAAGATGTACCGTGACGGCATCTGCCAGGTGGCTTCCGGCTGTTACACAAAGATGGTCGAGTTTTTTGACATCAACTATGACCTTTTGGAGATAGAGGATCAGGGCGAGATTTTAGAGCAGTACAGCAGGCTCATCAATTACTTTGATCCGTCCATACGGTTTGAGCTGTTTTTGTTCAACAGGCAGGTCAACGAGCAGACGCTGATAGACCAGTTTGACATTCCCCTGCAGGGCGATGATTTTGACGACATTCGTGAGGAATACACGGAGATGTTGAAGAAACAGGCGGCAAAGGGGAATAACGGGATTATTAAATCAAAATACCTTATTTTTGGCATTGAGTGTAAGGGGTACAAGGAGGCAAAGGCGAAACTGGGCAGCATAGAAGCCGATGTTATAAAGAATTTCCTAAACCTCGGCACCCATGCCAGAAGTCTTGACGGGAAGGAGCGCCTGCGTGTCCTGCATGAGTATTTCAACCAGGACACAATGGAGCCTTTCCGTTTTTCTTTTAAGGAACTGTCGGAGTCGGGAAAGAGCGTAAAGGACTACATAGCTCCTCTGGGGTTTGACTTCCGTTACCCAAGCCGCTTTAAGTCGGGGAGGATGTACGGAAGCGTCCATTATCTCGACATCATTGCGCCCAGGTTCAATAACGAGCTGTTAAAGAAGCTCCTTGACATTGATGATAACCTGACGATCACGCTCCATATGCAGACGATGGATCCGGTGAAGGCAATCAAGATGTTAAAAGGGGCGCTCACCAATATCCAGAAAATGAAGATCGAGGAACAGAAGAAGGCAGTACGCTCCGGTTATGACATGGATATACTGCCCACGGACATTATCACTTACGAAAAAGACACTTTGGAACTGCTTGACGATCTGAACACCAGCAACCAGAAAATTCTCAAAGTGACTTTCCTCATTACCTGCTATGGCAGGAGCAAGCGGGCGTTAGAGAACATCACGCAGCGGGTGTCGGGCATTATCCAGCAGGCGAACTGCAACCTGCGGTGCTTGCAGTATTTACAGGAGCAGGGGTTGATGGCGAGTGCGCCCATTGGCTGCAACGATACGGGGATTGAGCGTGTGCTGACTACAAAAAGTACGGCGATTTTGGTTCCGTTCTGTACGCAGGAGCTTTTCATGCCTGCCCCGGCAATCTACTATGGCCTGAACGCACTCAGCAACAACATGATCATGGCAGACCGGAAAAAGCTGCGGACACCCAACGGGGTAATCCTCGGCACACCCGGCTCCGGGAAGTCCTTTTCCGCAAAGAGGGAGATTTTATCCTGTTTCCTTATGACGGAGGACGATATTATCGTCTGTGACCCGGAAGGAGAGTATTTTGCCCTTGTAGGCGCTCTGAACGGGCAGGTGGTAAGGCTTGCCACCAATTCAAAAGACTATCTGAATCCGATGGATATCCAGCTTTCCCACAAGAATGACCGGGAAGCGTTAAAGCTGAAATCGGATTTTATCATTACCCTGTGTGATCTGATTGCCGGAGGGAAAAACGGTCTGGAGAATGACGAAAAGGGCATCATCGACACCTGCATCAAGCATATCTATGATGATTATTTTGAAAATCCCATGCCGGAGAATATGCCCATACTGGAAGATTTATATAACGCCCTGTTAAAGTATGAGCCGAAGGACGTTGCGCCGGAATTACGGCAGGAAGCGAAGAAAAAGGCGGTGCGGATCGCCAACAGCCTTGTTTTATATGTGCATGGCTCTCAGAATTATTTCAACCACCGCACAAACGTGGATTCCCAGAACCGTATCATGTGCTTTGACATCAGGGATTTAGGGAACCAGCTCAAAGAGCTTGGGATGCTGATCGTGCAGGATGCGGTCTGGAACCGTGTGTCGCAGAACCGGGAGAGGAAGATCGCCACAAGGTACTATTGTGATGAATTCCATTTGCTTTTAAAGGAAAGGCAGACAGCAATCTATTCCGTGGAGATTTGGAAAAGGTTCCGGAAATGGGGCGGCATACCTACAGGCTTGACGCAGAACGTGGGCGATTTTTTGAAATCGGAGGAGATCGAGGGCATACTCGGTAACTCCGATTTTGTCTACCTGCTGAACCAGAACGCAAAAGACCAGGCGATACTTGCAGACAAGTTAGGGCTGTCGGAGAAACAGCTTGCCCATGTGACCAATTCCGAGCCGGGAAGTGGGCTTATCCTGTTTGACAACGTGGTAATCCCATTCGTGGATAAGTACCCGTCCGATACAAAGACATTCAGGGTGATGAACACGAAACCGGAGGAAAGCGTGAAACAGGGGGAAAAAGAGTGAAAATCGGGCTGATTGACGTGGACGGACACCGTTTCCCCAACCTCTGCCTGATGAAGCTGTCCGCTTACCATAAAGCAAGGGGCGATATGGTGGAATGGTACGATGATAAAAAGCATTATGACCTTGTTTATATGAGCAGGGTATTCACGGATACTTATTCCAAAGATTATGCGGGGAGCGTAAAGGCTTACCATGTCATAAAAGGCGGCACGGGGTACGGCCTTGACAACAAGCTGCCGGATGCCGTGGAGCATTCGCACCCGGACTACGGGCTGTACCCGCAGTTTGCAGGCACAGCCTACGGCTTCCTTTCCAGAGGATGCCCCCGTGGGTGCGGGTTCTGCATTGTGGGGGAGAAGGAGGGCAGAAAGACGGTTGCGGTAGCTGACCTGGATGAATTTTGGGGCGGCGAAAAAGAGATCAAGCTCCTTGATGCCAATATTTTAGCCTGCCCGGATTGGGAGCGGCTCTTAGGGCAGCTTGCGGACAGCGGGGCGGAGGTGGACTTTACGCAGGGGCTGGACGTGCGGCTGGTTACGCCGGAGAAAGCGGCGTTATTGAATAAAATCCATACAAAAATGCTGCATTTCGCATGGGATAACCCGGAGGATGACCTGATACCGTATTTTAAGAAATTTTTGGAACTGACAGCGGTAAAGGACAAGCGGAAAAGGCGTGTCTACGTCCTTACCAACTACGGCAGCACCCATGAACAGGATTTATATCGCATTTATACGCTGCGTGACATGGGGTATGACCCGTATGTGATGATATATGAAAAGCCGACAGCGCCGGAGGAAACACGGCGGATGCAGAGGTGGGTAAATAACAAATGGCTGTTCCATTCTGTGAAAGATTTTAAGGATTATGACCCGAACTATATGAGGAAAGGAAAGCAGGCGGAAGGGCTGGCAGCTGGACGGAGGTGAGGATATGGGAAAAGGAACTGCAGCCGCATATATGGCGGGAAATGCCATACTGTACCATGCTGATTTTTTAGACGTTGCGGGGGATATGGAAAACAGCAGCGTGGATATGGTCTTTACTGACCCGCCGTTTGAGCTGACGGGAGGGGGAATGAAGAACGGGAAGCTCAATTATGAAGGCGGGGAGGTATTCTCCAACTGCGGATTTAGCACGGAACACATAGCGTTTGGCAGATGGATACCGGAGGTGTACCGGATATTGAAGAATGAGAGATATTTTTATGTGATGAGCAATGACCGGAATATCTTCCCAATCCACACAGCCTGCATGGACAGCGGCTTTACATTCTGTGAGCTGCTGGTGATGGATAAGAAAATGACAGTACCCTCGTCCTATTACCCGAAACGTGCGGAGTTTATCGCCATGTACCGGAAAGGCGGATACCGGAAGCTGCGCTTTACAGGCTCAACGGTTCTGGAAGCCAGACTGCCGAGAGGGAGGGATAAGCGGCACCCAACGAAGAAGCCAGTACCTATGATCGAGCATCTGGTCAGATGCTCCACACTGGAGGGCGAGGTATGCCTTGACCCGTTCATGGGAAGCTGCCCGGTGGGGGAAGCGTGCATAAAAACAAAACGGCGGTTTATCGGGGCGGAGATAGAAAGAAAGTGGTTTGAGGCATCGCAGGACGGGATCAGAGAGGCTGACAGCAACAGGTAGATATGGAGGAATTTTAATGGCAGAAAAAAAGAAGAAACAGCGGGCTGAGTTTGCGGAGGATAAAAACGCTTTTGCCGGCAGGAGTTCCGCAAAGGAAGATACTGGCGCAAAAAGAGCGAAACAGAAGCAGTCCGGCGCACACCAGCCGAGGGATGCCGATACCACTTCTGGACATGATGTCCAGAAGTCCGGGCAGGCAAAACCGTTTGTACATGACGCTGATTATTCCGCAAAGCAGAACAGACCGAAGCCAGAGGGCAGACCGGACTATGCCGATGTGTGGGATAATCGTAGCAGCTTTCAGAGTGATACACGGAAAAATACAGGGGAGAAAACAAAATCCAGTCAGAAAAAGCACAGGCAGCAAAAGCAGTTCCAGAGAGAAAACAGTTTTGCGGGAAAGAAAGAGAAACCTGACGGTGGCAATGCTGACGGTAAGACAGAAAGCAGTTTTTCCAAAGAGCAGAATGTCTTTACAGAGCAGAACGCTTTTATGGAGGATGGCGGTGAACAGACCGGGGATACAATGGAATTTAAGGACGATTACCACCGCAGGGATACTTACCACCAGAGCGAAAAAAAAGGCAGATACCGCAGGCGGGAACATCAGGACAGGGAACGCACGAAAAAGCATGATTCCGGGCATGATTTCCAGACAAAGGATAACACTTTTACAGAAAACAGTTCCTTTACCGATGGCGCAGAACCGGAATTTCAGGGCAGCAAGAAATTGGAAAAGCTGCAAAAGAAAGCGGAGAAAGCCGGGAGAAAGACCCAAGCCGCAAGGAAGAAGCTGCCGAAGAAAAAGGAATATTCCTTAGAACGTGTCTTTGATGAAAAATCTGGCAGGGCAAAGTATGTGCTGACCGCCGTGGTAAAGGAGAAGCCTTTTCAGGAGGACAGCCCGGTAAAGAGGATGGCGGGCAGAACCGGATCGGAGTTTACAAACTTTGCGCACGGCAAGGTTGCCGAAGTGGAAAAGGAAAACTCCGGCGTGGAGGGCGCACACAAGACGGAGCAGAGAGCCGAAGATGTTTACCGCTTTGTGAAGCGGCATTACAAGAATAAGGAACAGCGGCGGCGTGGGAAAGTGGCGAAGCTGGAGAAAAAGCAATTTAAAAAGGAAGTGAATTTCCGCTACCAGAAGTTTTTGGAAGAAAACCCGGATATGCAGGAAAAGACTTTAAAGAAGCAGCTCCAGAAACGGTTGCAGAAGCGGCGCATCAAGCGTGAGTACGCAAAGGCAAAGCGTGCGGGGCAGGCGGCGAAGAATACAAAGGAAGCGGCTGTAAAATCTGCCAGTTTCACCACAGCCGTAGCGAAGAAAGTGCAGGAGATAGCGGCAAAACACGCTTCCCTCCTTATTACAGTCGGGGCGTTTGCGCTCCTGCTCATTATGATTATGACTTCCGTGTCGTCCTGCGGGGCGATGTTCTCACAGGGGATGAGTGCTACGCTGGCAGGAAGCTATATGAGTGTTCCGGCAGAGATTGACGCTGCGGATTTAGCATTTTCGGAGCTGGAAATGGAATTGCAGAAAGAGATTGATTCCATAGAAACAGATTACCCGGATTATGATGAATATCGCTATAACCTTGCTCCAATCGGGCATGACCCGTTTGCGCTCATCAGTTACCTCTCCGCAGTCCATATGGAATTTACGGCGGCGGACGTGCAGGAGGAGATTGAAAGCCTGTTTGACGAAATGTATGAGCTGACCTTAAACCCGACAACGGAAACGAGGACAAGGACAGTGACCAAAACAGGCACGCACACTGTCACAGACCCGGTGACGGGGGAGGAAACAGAGGAGGAATATGAGTACGAGGAGGAAGAAGAATACACAGTAACCATACTGGAGGTCACGCTGACTGCCAAAGACTTAAACATGGTGGCTGCCGGACACATGGACAGCGAGCAGAAAGAAATCTATGCGCTTTATAATGAAACCCACGGTCTGACACAGCAGTTTTATACGCCATTAAATCTGTATTGGTACAATTATGTGAGCAGTTATTACGGCTACCGCATCAATCCGGTGACAGGGGTGGAACAGCTCCACCGGGGCGTTGACATAGCCGTGCCGACAGGAACCACCGTGCTTGCGGCAATGGACGGCACAGTCACAGCCGCTGCCTATGACAGCTATTACGGGAATTATATCGTGATCGAGGACAGCAACGGCTACTGTACCAAATATGCCCACATGGACACATTAAGCGTCAGTGCAGGGCAGACGGTGAAACATGGGGATACCATAGGCACAACGGGGAACACGGGGAGCAGCTCCGGAAGCCACCTGCATATCGAATGCCAGTATAACGGGGAGTATTATAACCCACTATTTTATTTTGAGGCAGGGGAAGGAACGCTCTACGGAGAAGCAGGTGCGCCGGGCAGCGGCGGGGGAAACGCCATACCGCCGGATTCCTATGACGATGCAACTGTGCAGGCGCTTATGGAGGAAGCCGCAAGATATTTAGGCTATCCGTATGTATGGGGCGGCTCAAGCCCGTCCACAAGTTTCGATTGCTCCGGTTTTGTCTGCTGGGTATTCACCAACAGCGGGGTGCATAACCTGCCACGGACTACGGCACAGGGTATTTATGACCAGTGTACTCCGGTTTCGGCGGTGGATGCAAAAGCGGGTGACATTATCTTTTTCACAGGCACTTATAATTCAGCCGGTGCGGTGAGCCATGTGGGGATTTACTGCGGGAATGGAACGATGATCCATTGCGGAGATCCAATCAGTTATGCAAACATCAACTCGTCCTACTGGCAGAGCCATTTTTATGCGTTTGGAAGATTAAATTAAGAGATAATTGTCTGATGATAATAAAGTTTGACAATATGGGAGTGAAATTTCAAGACTTTCTACTGTCTTATTATTTTAGCACAAAAGCGCTTGAAATGTAAGACTTTTTAAGACATTAAAAAAGCATTTTTTCAGTGCGGAAAGGAGAGCAAATGTGACAAAGGAACGGATTATAAAGGAGCTTTCCAAAGTCAGGAAGCAGCTTGCGGAATTGGAGGAGAAGCAGAAAGATTTGGAGAGCCAGTTACAGATGGCAGAGGATGCGGAGAAGATGAAATTCATTGAAAAGAATAAAATCTCTCTGGAACACCTGATCTTGCTGAATAAAGTCAGCGAGGAAGAAATTTTAAGCCTGCTCCGCAAAAAAGAGCAGGAGGAACAGTTACAGCAACAGCAGACAGAAAGGGAGGCAGGAAACCATGAACAGAAAAATGAAATTACGTTATAGGGCGGTGCTATCGCTCATGTTGTCCGCAGTATTATTCTGTATGCCTGCGGCGGCGTTTTCCATGAACGGGAATAATGCCATTGATGCGAGGGCAGAGGACAGCTTGGAGAATGGTTCTGAGGAAGAAACAGAAAACGCCACAGGGGAAAACTTTACGGAACAGGAAACAGCAGATCAGGAAATAACAGAGCAGGAAACAGAGGGCAGCACGGAGGGAAATTCGGAGGAGCAGACAGAAAGCGGCGCAGAGGGAGAACCGGAGGACGGAACCGTTTCGGGAAATGAAGTGTCGGAGCCGGAATGTACCTGTGAGAAAAAATGCAGCGCTTATGATTCTGACAAAAACTGTGCGGTATGCGCCGCCGATTATAAGGATTGTAAGTATAAGACACCGAATGTAGTAATCCATATCAACAGTCCAGGCGGGTGGTACAACGAGAAAGCAGCGGTGACATTTTCCGTGTCCGACACGGCACATACGGGGAACTTTGAACTGGCAAAGATTCAGGCGAAAGTCGGGCAGAATGGGAGCTGGACGGACGTGACGGAAGAAAAGAAGCTGGAGATTTCGGAGAACTGCACCGTCTATGTGCAGGTTACAGACCAGAAAGGCAATACATACGAGCGGAGCAGGGCTGTCCGGTGCTTTGACACCACGAAGCCCACGCTCAATGCGGCGGTCAGCGACGGGTTGTTAAGCGTCCAGGTGCATGACACGGATTCCGGCGCAAAGGCGGTCTATGTGAACGGGTATGAATTTACGGAGCTGACAAACGGCACGTTGAATATCCGTTTACAGCAGTTTGACGCAGGCTATGAATATTTCACTATTTCCGCTATGGACAATGCAGGGAATATGTCGGAAGTCTACAAGACCAAAAACCCGTATTACAAAGACCCTGCCGATGAGAGCGACGAGAACCCGGCGAAGCAGCTCCCGGTGAGTGCCGAAGCTACCAAGCCGGGGAACGCCACAGGCACGGTCACGGAGCATACCAAGACGGACAGTGAGGGGAACACGGTTTCCGGAAACAGCCTTGCGGAGCAAAAAAAGCAGGCGATGGCAGAAGCTGACGCTGCGGAGGCGGCAGAAAAGGAGAAAAGCGGGGAGAAAGAAAAAGAACCGTCCGAGCAGGGGAAGGAATTTTACACGATACAGACCGCATCGAACAAGGTTTTCTACCTTATCATTGACCGTGACGGGGAGGAAGAAATGGTGTACTTTCTGACGGAGATCACGGAAAATGACTTGCTGAACGCAGCTTCCGACAACAGCGAAATCCTGCCGAAAAATTCCGCAGCTTTGGAATCGGCAATCCCAACGGAGGAAGGCGCACTGCCCAACAATAACGGGGAACAGCCGGATGACACCGGACAGGCAGAGGAAAATGCCGAAGAAACGGAAAATGCGGAAGATACGGAAGATACCGAAAGCACGGAGGAAAAGGCAGAGCAGAACCCTCTCATTTCCTATATCCTTATGGGAGCACTTGCCATAGCTTTTATCGGCGGCGCTTATTATTTCAAGGTAGTCCGCAAAAAGAAAGAGGACTTCATTGAGGATGAAGATGAGGACGAGGAAGATGAGGAAGAATACGAGAACGAGGAAGAAGAACCGGAGGACGGTTCCGATGATGATTTTTTTGAGGACAAGGAGGATGAATGATGGCAGTTTTGGTGGTAACGGAAAAGCCCAGCGTGGCACAGTCGATTGCCCGTGTGATCGGCGCTGGTGAGAGGAAAGACGGGTACATGGAGGGGAACGGCTATCTCGTTTCGTGGTGCATCGGGCATTTGGTGGAGCTTGCGCAGCCGGATGCCTATTCTGACGCATGGAAAAAGTGGAATTATGAGTGCCTGCCCATGATACCGGAACAGTGGCAGACGGAAGTAAAAAGCGGCACGGCGGCGCAGTACAAGGTGCTGAAAAACCTGATGCACAATGACAGGGTTGACACAGTTGTGGAGGCCACGGATGTTGGATAGTGCGGAGGGGTGACAAACAAATACAAATAAGAAAGGGACTTCCTCAATCCTTAAAAGGCTATGACACTATCGGTTATAGTCTTTTTTCATGCGGTAATTACCGTATAAAATGAACTCCTATTTCCACAAGCGGAGAAATACCCAACAACAGTATTCCCGCAATCCAATCTCCCGACAATTAACGGAAGAAAACCATATATCAGCACCGAAACCAATCAATCATATCAATCCATATCACAGGAGGGCAAAGACCATGAATAAAAAGCAGGAACAGCAGATTTTAGACTATTACAGCACCACCGACAAATATATCCGTAGCAAGACACACTCCAATGCGCATCAGACTGTATTCACCAAAGAAAGCGACAAATACCAGTGGCTTGTGTTGGAACAGAAAAGCCAGTGTGAAGTCGAGGTAAGGCAGACCGACAGTCATGGAACAATCACAGCGAGGGATAATTACGAACTGACAAGAAATCTCCCTAAGTGCGTGGGCGTGGAGCGTTTATGTGAGGGCGCAAATTTTCAGATACCTTTTAACGCTGATGAAATCAACTTAATCTATCAGTTTGGGGAGCAGAGCAAAGCGGAAACGTGCGCCAGTCTGTCCGCTATTCTTCCGCAGATAAAGGACAGCAACACAAGGCAGATGGTAAGCGACACATTGAAGAAATTAAATGCCCTGTCAGAAAAAACGTGTGCGGAACTGACCGCCACCACCAAAAGGCGGAAACTGACCGAGCGTGACCATTCCATAAGAACGAGGTTAGCCAAAGCAAAGGAGCAGGCAAAACAGCCGACAGTTACCGAGGGAAAACAGCACAGAACCCACAGCAAGGGAAAGGGGGATATGGCACTATGAAACTTTTACGATACGAGCAGGAAACGATTGTCAATTACAATGCAGGAGAACAGACTGCCACAGTCTACACAAGAGATAAAGCAGTTATGCGGAAACTTGACACGCTTGTTGCCGACTTCCCCGACACATACAAATTGACGGAGCAGGACAAAGTATCTAAAACCTATTCCTTTCCAAAGTCTTTTATCAGCTACCGTAAGCCGAGGGCAATCAGCACCAAGCAGAGGGAACGGGCAAGGCAGATGATGATTGAACGGAATAAATTAAAAATTTGAACATCAGATATGTTTATGGTAGAATATAGCCATAAAAAGTTTAAGGGAAGAGGTGTTCACACCACTTCCCTATGTTACTATTATACCAAAAAAACCCCAATAATTCAAGACTTGTACTGTTTCCTGCCAGGGTTGTTTCACGAAGGTTTCCAAACGACATCATTTATTATGAACTTGCTGT
>ERZ779626.1260-NODE-1260-length-11504-cov-4.072670_pt1 | contig 11504 bp, 8 predicted proteins | sample MGYA00514209_ERZ779626 | MGnify/ENA primary metagenome ERZ779626 (study PRJEB29562, sample SAMEA4376713) | mouse gut metagenome | isolation source: Cecum | study: EMG produced TPA metagenomics assembly of the A DSS colitis mouse model was used to assess the...
CCAGGTGGCTGGAGCGCTGTAAGCGGGAGATGACCCGGCTGAACTCTCTGGAGGATACCATCAACCCCAATCAGCTGTTATTTGGTATCAATCAGGGGGCCGTCTATTCCGATATCCGTATCGACCATGCAAAACGTATTTCAGAGCTGGAGCTTGACGGTTATGCGGTAGGAGGTCTGGCGGTTGGGGAGACTCACCAGGAGATGTATCAGATTTTGGAGGAGGTAGTTCCCTTCCTGCCGAAGGAAAAGCCTACTTATCTGATGGGAGTGGGCACTCCGGCTAATATCCTTGAGGGAGTGGAGCGTGGAATAGACTTTTTTGACTGCGTTTATCCTACCAGAAACGGACGGCATGGGCACCTGTACACCAACCAGGGCAGAATCAATTTGTTTAATGCGAAGTATGAATTGGATTCCCGTCCCATAGAAGAAGGCTGCGGATGCCCTGCATGCAGGAGATATTCCAGAGCATATATCCGGCATTTACTGAAGGCCAAGGAAATGCTGGGAATGCGTCTGTGCGTACTCCATAATCTATATTTTTATAATAGAATGATGGAGGAGATACGGGATGCTCTCGATGCAGGGGACTTTGCAGGGTATAAAAAGCGGAAGCTGGAGGGTCTGCTTGGCAGCCAGGATTAAATTGTCATAAAAGACTTGCCCTACCGAAACTTTTTGTGTATTATGTTTATTTAAGAGACTTGGGCGTCTGAGCAGGTCTGCACAGGCGGAGAAACCGCAGGACGCCGGAATGGAGGAAAGATGGGAATATTATTAACGGAGGCAGCTGCTGATCCTGCAATGGGAACAGGAGGACTTATAGGCGGCTCGCTGCTTTACCTGGTAGTGATCTTCGGCGCTATGTGGTTCTTTATGATGAGGCCGCAGAGTAAGGAGAAAAAAAGGCTTGCCTCGATGCTGGCTTCTCTGGAGCTGGGGGATTGTGTGCTGACTACGTCCGGATTTTACGGAATTGTGATCGATATCTCTGACGATACGGTTATTGTGGAATTCGGCAACAACAGAAACTGCCGTATTCCTATGGACAAGTCTGCCATCAGCCGGGTGGAAAAGCCCGGGGAGAACTGAGGCAGGGACTTGAGGAAAGGTCAGGAAGGCGATGTCTAAGGGCACCGTCTTCTTTTTTTGCTTGTTTCAATGCAATTGATTCTTTGCTTGATTCTTTGTAAGATTGGGTTGAAATTTATTATAGTATCGGTTATTATAATAAGAAATGCCTTTCACGCTTTAACAGAGCAAAGCAAAAGGCATGGAAAGAGAAGAGAAAGGATGCAGTGACCATGGAATTACATATCGTGTGTATTCCCGGTGACGGGATCGGACCGGAAATCGTCAGGGAAGCAAAAAAGGTGCTGGAGGCAGTGGCACAGGTCTACGGGCACAAAATGATTTTTGAAGATATTCTGATGGGAGGCGCATCTATTGATGTTCATGGAGTGCCGCTGACGAAGGAGGCTGTAGAACGGGCAAGATCCGCCCAGGCAGTGCTGATGGGATCCATCGGCGGGAACACCTCTACATCTCCCTGGTATAAGCTGCCACCCAATCTGCGCCCCGAGGCAGGATTGCTGGCCATCAGAAAAGAATTGAATCTTTTTGCCAACCTGCGTCCGGCAGTACTTTATGATGAGTTGGCGGCGGCCTGTCCCCTGAAGGAGGAGATCAGCAATGCCGGCTTTGATATGCTGATTATGCGGGAGTTGACCGGCGGCCTCTATTTTTGAGAACGCAGAACAGTAGTGGAGAACGGCGTCAGGAAAGCCGTCGATACATTGACCTATGACGAAAATGAAATTAGAAGAATTGCCATAAAAGGCTTTGACATCGCCATGAAGCGCCGAAAGAAGGTGACCAGCGTAGACAAGGCCAACGTGCTGGACTCCTCCAGACTCTGGAGAAAGGTGGTGGAGGAGGTGGCCGCCGGATATCCGGATGTGGTTCTGGAGCATATGCTGGTGGACAATTGTGCCATGCAGCTGGTAAAGGATCCGGCGCAGTTTGACGTGATTCTCACGGAGAACATGTTCGGCGATATTCTGTCCGACGAGGCCAGTATGGTCACAGGATCCATCGGCATGCTGGCCAGCGCCAGCTTAAATGACAGCAAGTTCGGATTGTACGAGCCCAGCCATGGATCCGCGCCCGATATTGCAGGTCAGGATATAGCCAATCCTATAGCCACGGTGCTAAGCGCCGCCATGATGCTGCGTTACAGCCTTGATCTGGACGGGGAGGCAGATGCTGTGGAGGCCGCTGTAAAGCAGGTGCTGAAGGACGGCTACCGCACGGGAGATATTATGTCTGCCGGCTGTGAACAGGTTGGCTGCAGCCGCATGGGAGATTTGCTGGCGGAACGCATAAAATGAGGGAGGTATGGATATGAGAAGTGATTCGGTAAAGACGGGCCTGGCTCAGGCTCCTCACAGAAGTTTGTTTAACGCACTGGGATTTACAGAAGAAGAGCGCAGAAGACCTATGATCGGTATTGTATGCTCCTATAATGAGATTGTTCCAGGGCATATGAATCTGGATAAAATTGCAGAGGCTGTGAAAATGGGCGTGGCCATGGCAGGGGGAACGCCGGTGATGTTCCCCGCCATCGCCGTGTGCGACGGTATCGCCATGGGCCATGTGGGAATGAAATATTCGCTGGTGACCAGGGAGCTGATCGCGGACAGCACGGAATGCATGGCCCTTGCGCATGGTTTTGACGGACTGGTGTGTATTCCCAACTGCGACAAAAATGTGCCCGGCCTGCTGATGGCGGCAGCCAGAGTCAACATTCCTACCATTTTCGTGTCCGGCGGCCCCATGCTGGCAGGACGTGTGAAAGGGCAAAAGAGAAGCCTTTCCTCCATGTTTGAGGCGGTGGGAAGCGTAACGGCCGGCACCATGACCCAGGAGGAGCTTTGTGAGTTTGAGGAGAAGACCTGTCCTACCTGTGGTTCCTGCTCGGGTATGTATACGGCTAATTCCATGAACTGTCTCACAGAGGCCATCGGCATGGGGCTAAAAGGGAACGGCACCATCCCCGCCGTGTACTCGGAGCGTCTCCGCCTTGCAAAGCATGCAGGCATGAAGATCATGGAGCTGGTGGAGAAGGATATCAAGCCCAGAGACATTATGACGGAAAAGGCATTTATGAATGCATTGACTGTGGATATGGCACTGGGATGCTCCACCAATTCCATGTTGCATCTTCCTGCCATTGCAAAGGAAGCAGGGGTAAATTTGAATTTGGAAATAGCAAATCAATTGTCGGCCAAGACACCCAACCTCTGCCATCTGGCTCCGGCAGGCCCTACCTATATGGAGGATCTGAACGAAGCGGGCGGTGTGTATGCGGTGATGAACGAGCTGACGAAAAAGAATCTGCTGTACCTGGACTGCATGACAGTCAACGGTACCTCCATCGGTGAAAATATTAAGGGCTGTGTGAACAGGGATCCTCAGGTTATCCGTCCGGCGGAGAATCCTTACTCGGAGACCGGGGGTATCGCTGTTCTGAAGGGAAATCTGGCGCCGGAGGGCGGGGTGGTAAAACGCTCTGCGGTGGCTTCTGAAATGCTGGTGCATCAGGGACCTGCCCGGGTCTTTGACTGCGAAGAGGATGCCATTGCCGCCATTAAGGGCGGCAGGATCGTTGCCGGCGATGTTGTGGTTATCCGGTATGAGGGACCCAAGGGCGGTCCAGGCATGAGAGAAATGCTGAATCCAACCTCCGCTATTGCGGGCATGGGATTGGGCTCCAGCGTGGCGCTGATTACCGACGGAAGATTTTCCGGTGCATCCAGAGGCGCTTCCATCGGACATGTTTCTCCTGAGGCGGCAGTGGGAGGCCCCATGGCCCTGGTGGAGGAAGGAGACATTATCAGCATCAATATTCCGGAAAACCGGCTTGATGTGCTGGTATCTGCCGAAGAACTGGAAGCCAGACGTAAAAAATGGCAGCCCAGGGAGACGGAGGTTACGGGATATTTGAAAAGATACCGTGAACTGGTGACCAGCGGGAGCCAGGGAGCCGTTTTGGAGCTTCCCTTCTGAGGCAGGAGAGCTTCCGAGAGCATAATTAAAGAACGGAGGAATAACAATGCAGCTGACAGGTTCCGAGATTGTTGTGGAATGTCTGAAGGAGCAGGGAGTTGACACAGTATTTGGCTATCCCGGCGGAACGATTTTGAACATATATGACGCTCTTTACAAGCACAGCAATGAGATCAGGCATATATTGACGTCCCATGAGCAGGGAGCGGCCCATGCGGCAGACGGATATGCCAGGGCTACAGGCAGAGTGGGGGTCTGCATGGCCACCAGCGGCCCCGGCGCAACCAATCTGGTGACCGGTATTGCCACGGCTTATATGGATTCTGTTCCCATGGTGGCGATCACGGCCAACGTAAATCTTCCGCTTTTGGGTAAGGATACCTTTCAGGAAGTAGATATCGCAGGCGTGACCATGCCCATCACCAAGCATGGATATATTGTGAAAAATGTGGAAATTCTGGCGGATACCATCCGCAAGGCATTCCGGATTGCCAGAAGCGGAAGGCCCGGTCCCGTGTTGGTGGATATCACCAAGGACGTGACAGCCGCCGTGTGCGAATATATGCCCGAGCCTCTTGAGCCGGAGGAGAAAAAGTGCCGTTATACGTCCGAGGACGTGGAAAAGGTGGTAGAGCTTCTGAAAAGCGCATCAAAGCCATATATATATTTGGGCGGGGGAGCTGTGATCTCTGAAGCCTTTCAAGAGGCGGCGCAGTTTGCGGAGCTTTTGGACGCTCCGGTATGCGACACCCTGATGGGAAAGGGAGGCTTTGACGGCAGAAGTCCCCGGTATACGGGAATGATCGGAATGCACGGCACCAAGACCTCCAATCTGGGGGTAAGCCAGTGTGATTTGCTGGTGGCGCTGGGGGCCCGTTTTTCTGACCGCGTGACGGGAAATCCCAAAAAATTTGCAGAAAATGCCAAAATTATTCATATAGATATTGACGAGGCGGAAATCAATAAAAATATTCGTGTGGATGCTTCTCTGGCAGGTGACCTGAAGCAGGCGCTCCGGGATATAAACAATCGACTGGAACAGCAGGAGCACACCGATTGGATGAAGACCATTGCTGACATGAAGGAAAAATATCCTTTGCGGTATGATCCCGATCAGCTGTCCTGCCCCTATGTGATTGAAACCATTGAAAGGGTCACGGAGGGAGAGGCGGTGATTACCACCGATGTGGGACAGCATCAGATGTGGGCGGCGCAGTATTTTCATTATACGCATCCTCGAACCTTCCTGTCCTCAGGGGGATTTGGAACTATGGGCAACGGTCTGGGAGGCTGCATTGGCGCTCAGCTGGGTAAGCCGGATAAAATCTGCATCAACATTGCCGGGGACGGGTGCTTCCGCATGAATATGAACGAGCTTGCCACGGCCAGCAGATACAACATTCCCATTATTCAGGTGGTGATCAATAATCATGTGCTGGGTATGGTGCGTCAGTGGCAGACACTGTTTTACGGGAAGCGCTACTCACAAACCGTGCTGAACGACAAGGTGGATTTCTGTAAAGTGGCTGAGGGACTGGGCTGTGAGGCCATCCGGGTTACTAAAAAGGAAGAGGTTGCACCGGCTCTGGAAAAAGCCATTGCCATGAAGGTGCCGGTTTTGATTGAGTGTGTTATCCCGGAGGATGATAAGGTATTTCCCATGGTTCCCGCAGGGGCGCCCATCGCAGAAGTATTTGACGGAGAGGATCTGGCTGCCAGATAGAAGATACTATGAAGAAAATATTTCGTGCCCTGCTGTTGTTCTTGGGATGCGGGCTTTTCCTGATCCTGGCAGGATTTTTGGCATTGGGCATGTATTATCGCAATAATTTTCCGGTGAACACCTGGATCAATGGAGTATACTGCACCGGAAAGACAGTGGAAGAGGTTAACAGGGAGCTGGCGGCACAGACCCAGCTGCCGGTGCTGACCCTGCAGGAGGCAGACGGCTCCAGCTGGCAGGTGGATTTGCAGGATCTGGATGCTGCTGCGGATTATACAGGACTGCTTCGAGATTACCTGAGGCAGCACGCTTCCTTTTTTTGGCTGGCAAATCTGAACCGGCCTGCCATAGTAGAATTGGAGCCTGCATGTTTTGTCTGGAACGAAGAGAAACTGGAAAGCTGGTTTATGGGCCTTTCCTTTGTACAGGAAGAGAAGAACAGACCCGCAGGGGTGAATGTGAGTTGCGAGGACGGGGAATATTGTCTCTATGACGGGAATACGGACCGGCTGGCGCCGGACAGGGCTTTTTTATACCTGAAAGAATGTCTTTCAAAGGGTCAGACAGCCGTTTCCCTGGAGGAGGGAGGCTGTTACGGGGACCTTGAGGACAGCGCTGCGGACAGATCCCAGCGGGAGCTGTGGAGCCAGGTGGAGGCGTTTCTGGACTGCGGGATCGTCTACGACATGGGCGCGGAGCAGATTGCGCTGACACCTGAGATTACAGGAACGTTTTTGGCGGTGGACGAAGCCGGAAAACTGCAGCTGGATCAGGAAGGGCATATCACTGTCAGTCAGGAAAAGGTGGCAGACTGGGTGGAGAACCTGGCCCTGCAGTATGATACCTGCGGTACCACGAAGGAATTTCAGTCCACCAGGGGAGACCTGGTCAGCGTCAAATATGTTACCTACGGGACTCAGCTGGATCAGGAGGCCGAGACAAATTATCTGATGGAGGCGCTTGCAAAGGAAGGAAAGCGGGACCAGGTTCATGTGCCGGCATATTTACAGCAGGGGTATGTGAGAGGACTGGATGATATCGGCGGCACATACATAGAAGTGGATATGACCGAGCAGCACCTGTATTATTATGTGGACGGTGAATTGCAGCTGGATACGGATATTGTTACCGGAAATCTCAGCACCCGGCACGGAACGCCTCAGGGCATTAATTTCGTGTACAATAAGCAGCGGGACAGGATATTGCGGGGGCCGGATTATGCTTCGCCGGTGAAATACTGGATGCCTGTGAAGGGAAGTATCGGCATTCACGACGCCGATTGGCGGAGCAAGTTTGGCGGTACTATTTATAAAACCAACGGGTCTCACGGCTGTATCAATATTCCGCCCAAGGTGATGCCGGATATTTATGAAATGACGGAAATCGGCACGCCGGTGATTATGTTCTATTAGACGCGCCGTGTTCTAAATCTGTGGGCTCCGGTCTGTATGAAAGCGTCGGCGGACAGTAACAAAAGTAGTGTTTTTTGCATAAATGTGTATAACATCTGAGGAGGAAGATTAAATGTCCAGAGTGTATAATTTTTCTGCAGGTCCGGCTGTTTTGCCGGAGGAGGTGCTGCGGGAGGCCGCGGAAGAAATGCTGGATTACAGAGGAACGGGTATGTCCGTTATGGAGATGAGCCACCGGTCCAAGGCGTACGAGAGCATTATCCAGGGGGCGGAGGCAGATCTGCGGGAGTTGATGGGGATTCCCGAAAATTATAGAGTGTTGTTTTTGCAGGGAGGCGCCAGCCAGCAGTTTGCCATGATTCCCATGAACCTGATGAAAAATCGGGTGGCAGACTATATTGTCACGGGGCAGTGGGCAAAGAAAGCCTGGCAGGAGGCCGGCATCTACGGAAAGGCTAACAAGATCGCTTCCTCGGAGGATGAAAACTTTTCCTATATTCCTGACTGCTCTGATCTGGATGTCAGTCCGGATGCGGATTATGTGTATATTTGCGAGAACAATACCATCTACGGAACAAAATTTAAAACCTTGCCCAATACCAAGGGAAAGCCCTTGGTGGCGGATGTTTCCAGCTGCTTTTTGTCAGAGCCTGTGAATGTGGAGAAATACGGAGTGATCTACGGAGGCGTTCAGAAGAACATCGGTCCTGCGGGTGTGGTCATTGTGATCATTCGGGAGGATTTGATTACAGAGGATGTGCTTCCCGGTACGCCCACTATGCTGCGCTATAAGATTCATGCGGACAATGCATCCCTGTATAACACACCTCCCGCTTACGGGATCTACATCTGCGGAAAGGTGTTTCAGTGGCTGAAACGTCAGGGCGGTCTGGAGGCCATGAAGGAATACAATGAAAGGAAGGCAAAAATTCTCTATGATTTCCTGGATGAAAGCCGTCTGTTTAAGGGAACAGTCAGAAAAGAGGACCGTTCTCTGATGAATGTGCCCTTCGTCACCGGCGACGGGGATCTGGACGTCAGATTTGTGAAAGCGGCCAAAGAAGCGGGCTTTGAGAATCTGAAGGGACACAGAAGCGTGGGCGGCATGCGGGCCAGCATCTATAATGCAATGCCTGTGGAGGGTGTGGAAAAGCTGGTGGAGTTTATGAAAAAGTTTGAAAATGAGGAAAAGTGAAATGTATAAGATTAATTGTCTGAATCCCATTGCAGATGTGGGGCTGAAGAATTTCAGCGATAAGTATCAGGTTACAGCCGATGTAAATGAGGCGGAGGGAATATTGGTGAGAAGCGCTTCCATGCATGAGATGGAGATCCCGGACAGCCTTCTGGCGGTGGCCAGAGCCGGAGCCGGCGTCAACAATATTCCTTTGGAAAAGTGTGCGGAAAAGGGTGTGGTGGTGTTTAATACCCCCGGAGCAAACGCCAACGGCGTGAAGGAGCTTGTCATTGCCGGGATGCTTCTGGCGGCCCGGGATGTGATCGGCGGTATCGAGTGGGTGAAGGATTCCAGGGAGAATGCTGACATTGCCAAGGCAGCCGAGAAGGAAAAGAAAAACTTTGCAGGAACCGAGATCATGGGCAAGAAGCTGGGAGTCATCGGACTGGGCGCCATCGGCGTCAATGTGGCAAACGCCGCCGTGTCCCTTGGCATGGAGGTCTACGGATATGATCCTTACCTGTCCGTCAACGCTGCCTGGAATCTGAGCAGGGCGGTAAAGCATGTGCTGAACGTGGACGATATTTATGCGGACTGTGATTATATCACCATCCATGTGCCGCTGCTGGATTCCACAAAGGGCATGATCAATGCCGTGTCAATCGCCAGGATGAAGGAGGGCGTGGTCATCTTAAACTTTGCCAGGGATCTGCTGGCCAACGAGAAGGATGTGCTGGAGGCGCTTCAGAGCGGAAAGGTAGCGCGTTACGTAACCGATTTCCCCAATCCGGTCACTGCCGGACAGAAGGGCTGTATCGTGATTCCGCATCTGGGCGCCAGCACGGAGGAATCCGAGGACAACTGCGCTGTTATGGCCGTTCAGGAAATCATGGATTATTTGGAGAACGGCAATATCAGAAACAGCGTAAATTACCCCTCCTGCGATATGGGAGTGTGCACCAAGGCAGGACGGGTGGCTATTTTTCACAGAAATACCGCCAACATGATCACGAAGTTTACGGCGGAATTCGGTGAAAAGGGCATTAATATCAGCGATATGACAAACAAATCCCGGGGCGAATATGCCTATACCATGCTGGATGTGGAGGAGGTTCCCACACAGGATATTGTGGAAGCGCTGGAAAAAATCAAAGGAGTGTTCCGGGTGCGTATTATAGCCTGACTTACCGGAACAGCAGAGGAGAGCCGCCGTCAAAGCCGTCATTCAGGTCCTGGAGGCTCTCCTTCAGTTTTTCATTGCTGGCGCAGGATGCCTCGCTCTGGAGGTCCATGTAGAGGATAAATACATCCTCCAGTGTCATTCCTTTTTCTGCCGCGATTTCTTCCATTATGGGTTTGAGCTTGTCCAGCTGTACGGAAACCTGGGTTTTCTGGGGATCAATTTCACCCAGAGTGCTTTCTGCAAAGCTGTTGATGCGCTCCAAAAGCTTTCTGTTTTCTTCAGTCATAGGATTCACCTCTTCTTATCTTTTTTTCATGTGTTCCGGGGAAACCTTTTTTGTCCCAGGACACCTTTTTTCATAGTTTATCACCGGAAGCTTGTTCTGTATAGTTTTTTTTGGTACAATAATAAGAAGAATGGCACGCAGGGAGGTAAAGCTATGAATAACAGGTTGTATAAAATGATGAACTGGCCAAAGATCGAGGAGATTATTTATTCGGAATGCGATGATCCCCACACGCTTCTGGGGCCCCACAAAACAGGAAAGCAATACCTGATTCAGGCGTATTTCCCGGGGGCGAAAAAGGCGGAGCTGGTCTTCGAGGGGATGGAGGAGACGATACCTATGGAGCTGGCCGACGAGGACGGCTATTTTGCCGCGCTTGTTCCCGGATCGGATAAGCTGCCGATCTATCATTATATAGCGGAGGACGCAGATGGAAACCGGTATGTGCGCCAGGAGGCATATCGTTTTGAGCCTCAGATCACAAAGCAGGATACGGAGAAATTCAAGAACGGAATTCATTATACCATCTATGAGAAGCTAGGGGCACATCCCTGCGTGATAGATGGAGTAGAGGGTGTTTGCTTTGCCGTATGGGCGCCTGCGGCCATGCGGGTCAGCGTGGCGGGGGATTTCAATGGCTGGGACGGGAGAGTCCATCAGATGAGGCGCCTGTGGGATTCCGGCATTTTTGAGCTTTTTATTCCCGATGCAGCTGTGGGGGATAACTATAAATTTGAATTAAAGCTGAAAGGGGGCATGACCTATCTGAAGGCAGATCCTTACGGAAACGCCGCTCAGCTGCGTCCGGAGACGGCCTCTGTTGTAGCGGATCTGGGGAGCTTTACCTGGGAGGATGACGCATTCATTCAAAAAAGAAAGGAATTCCAGGGCGGGAATGCGCCGGTCAGCGTCTATGAAATGTATCTGGGCTCCTTTGCCGCGCCCGGAGAGGGGGAGGCTTATGCAAACTACCGGGATATTGCGGATAAGCTGATTCCATATGTGAAGGAGATGGGGTATACTCATGTGGAACTGATGCCTGTGATGGAGCATCCCTTTGACGGCTCCTGGGGCTATCAGGTGATCGGATATTATGCGCCCACTGCCCGATACGGTTCTCCCGAGGATTTTATGTATTTTGTGAATGCCCTTCACAAGGCGGGAATCGGCGTGATTCTGGACTGGGTGCCGGCCCATTTCCCCAGAGATACCTACGGTCTATCCAATTTTGACGGAACCTGCCTGTATGAGCATAAGGATCCCAGACAGGGATATCATCCCCACTGGGGAACGCTGATCTACAACTACGGAAGGCCGGAGGTGTCCAACTATCTGATCGCCAACGCGCTGTTCTGGGTGGAAAAATATCATGCGGACGGAATCCGGATGGATGCCGTGGCCAGCATGCTTTATCTGGATTATGGAAAAAATGACGGAGAATGGGTGGCAAATATGTATGGCGGAAAGGAAAATCTGGAGGCCATGGAAATGATAAAGCACCTGAATTCCATTATGAAAAAGCGCAACGCGGGTGTGCTTACCATTGCAGAGGAGAGCACGGCCTTCCCCATGATTACCGGCGGACTGGATCAGGGCGGCCTGGGCTTTGATCTGAAGTGGAATATGGGCTTTATGAACGATTATCTGCAGTAT
>ERZ779626.1263-NODE-1263-length-11493-cov-4.574926_pt1 | contig 11493 bp, 11 predicted proteins | sample MGYA00514209_ERZ779626 | MGnify/ENA primary metagenome ERZ779626 (study PRJEB29562, sample SAMEA4376713) | mouse gut metagenome | isolation source: Cecum | study: EMG produced TPA metagenomics assembly of the A DSS colitis mouse model was used to assess the...
TTACACACTGGCCCAAACGTATTCTGTCAGCTTTCAAGTCAATTTTTAGTTTTGACTGTTCATTCAATTGTGGCGAATCAGACAGCCATATGATGATAGCTTCTGGTTGTTCCGGATAATCAACATCACCCCAAAATACATTTTCAATAAGTGATGCCATTATTATTGTTTTTCCAGCACCTGTTGGAGCTGTAAATGAGACCACTTGATTTGAATGAGTTCTTTGATATCCACCAATAGCTTCACCTGTTTTCATTCTAAGTTCTGCCAAAGCTCTTTTTTGAAAAGAGAATAATTCTGCTTTCATCGCTTACCTCCCGATATTAATTCGGAAATTATCCAAATAGTCTCTGTATAACTGAATAGTGTTCTTATCTTCATATCCAGCTATCATTTCTCTATATCCTGAGTCGGAATCTGTCACAAAAAACAAATATTGAATTTCAGGATACTCAGCAACCCTCTGTTCAAATTCAGAGAAGTCCCTTTCATTTATTAACACCGCAAACCTGTTATTAGGTAAGATCAACATATCCGGTGTTTTTTCATCGCTTAAAATCGGACACTTTCCGCATGCGCCAGCTTTCATCCAAAGTATTGGGAGCATTTCATTAAACTGTCTTCCTAAAGATATAGATGTTTTGTCTAAGAATCCTAATTTATAAAAATCCGCATTAGCTTCAAATCCATCCTCCATAGGAAACTCTGACTTTTGATACTTACCTTTAAGTGGCTTACCCTTAACATCTATCCCTTTAATGGAACATACAGTTCTCTTCCATGTAACATATCTTGCAATACCATATTTCTCCCACTCTTCATCCCCAGGATTGTATCCTTCTTTTCTAAGCGATTTGGCTTCCGCTTCCGAAACTTCGTTATTAGTCACACATATGCATCTTCTATGTCCTCCATCTTCTTTATTCAAAAGATTGACAGCATTCATTGTTGTTCCGGAACCCGCAAAAAAATCAAGTATAAGTGCATCTGGTTTTTCAGCAACAAAATAACCCAAAGAGTCCTTAACCGCATACAAAGATTTCGGAAAAGAGAATCTATCATCTCCAACCATACTTTTGAGAATAGTGGTCCCATACTGTTTAGATTCATATATATTTTCTTTCCAAACTGTAGTGGCACGAGTTATTTTCCCACCAGTCTCAACTACAATCTTAGAACCATCTTCTCGAACGCCCCTAACAGCCCACCTTCCAGAAGCAATTTTCTCCTTATAATTTTCACTTAAATATTTAATTGTATATGGCTGATATGGTGATTTTGTATTCTTTACCACTTGAATAACATGCTCATCCAATAATCTTTGTAACGTTTCGCCTGTTACTCCCCAGTTCATTTCTAATCCATCGTCTCTTATTGGAAATACTGCAGTTGCTCCCTCAATCTGCGGAACACTATTTCTATCCTGGGTATGCGGTAATGCCGCTCCTATCTTAACAATCTCTCCGGTATTATCATCTATATAAATAGGATAAAACTGTGCCGTTCCGCCTTTTACAGTTCCTCGTCGAGATCCAAACTCCAGTCTTCTCAAGTACCACCAACGCACCTCGACTTCTTCACCATCTCCCTTTTGTTGGATAACATGAGCGTCTCCAAATAAAAGTACAAACATGTACTCATCAGCTCTAGCGAAAAGATTTTTCCTTACTGCCCCCGATGGATTTATTGTTATACTAATCATTTGCATCTGTGCTTCTGGAAATAAATCTTCCAATAGACATCCCAAATGTAGGTACTCTTTTTCATCTATCGTAATCATTAAAACAGAATCTTGAGGATTTAATAACTTTTTCGCCAGTTTCAAACGCTTTTCCATAAAAGAAAGCCACTTGCTATGTCTATACTCATCAGTTCCATCCACATAATCGTTATTATATTTCCAATCCTTGGCCCCTGTATTATATGGAGGATCAATATAAATACAATCAACTTTTTCCGCATATAAATATTCCAACAACTGAAGAGCATGATAGTTATCTGCCTCAATTAATGTATGCCATAAATCGCTATCAGGTGCATTACAAATGCTATCTATAGGTTTAAGATACGGGTACACAGATTCTCCAAATTGAGCAGTTGAAATCAATTCATCAACTGCTATCTGTTCCTTGTCTAAAGTCACCTTATTAACACATTCAGCAATCCCATTTTCAATTTTTGCTACTTCATATACAATACTAATCGGACCATTTTTCTTAGACACAGTGCTTCCTTTCTTGATTGGAACATCATAAAGTGGTGTACACTCTGGCAAATGTTCCTCGAACACTAATCCGAACTTCTTGCTTTTTGACAATCTATTAATCTCTCTCTCTAATCTTTCTCGTAATGCCTGGTCCTGCACCTGCGCAAGCAAATCATGTATTGCAGCCATCTGATTTCCTCCTTAGATTTTCAAATATGTCTACTACGGGACACTACCAACCTATCAAATATGCTGTCCCAAAATCCGGACTTATTCCGGAGTAATTGTCTTATCTTTAATGTGATAAGCTATATGCCGTTCTTCACAGAACTCAATTACTGTTTTAGCGCACTGATTATAAAACTTCTTATGTTGCTTATACGCGCTTATTTCTTTACTATAATTAGTTCTTCCGAAAATAATCTTATCCACAAAGCTTACCGCCTCTAATAGCTCCATTAAGTCTTGTTCAATAAGATTTGGTGTAGGATATGGTTCTATACTTACCCATGTTTTGCATCCGTGGTCGTGGAGCCACCGTAGTGCAGCAAGTCTTTCACGTGATGGAGCCGCTCCTGGTTCCATCCTTTGTCGATAATCTTCATTCAGTGAAATCAGCGTTATTCCATACTCATTATCCTTTGAACATTTAGCTAGTTCCTGAGGAAGTATGCCTTTTGTAAGTGCCGTGCACTTTATCCCTGCTACATTCAACTTTTTAATCGAGGCTATTGCCATCTGCTCTATCTCAGGATATCCATACATAAATGGATCTGTGGTAAAACATAACTGAACCGATTCTATTTTGTCTTTTAGCCTTGGAATCTCTTTATCAAGCAATTCCAAAGTATTGGTCACCAGATATGGTTTCAGCCAATCATCATATGTTTTTACTTGTCCAAACCTTTTCTTTAGTGAGAAGGCATAACAGGGATACTTGCATCCATGAGCACACCCTTGGACGAAGTTAATCGTATAATCTCCATACTCTACACCTGTTTTATAAAGCATGGATTTTCTTTGTATATAGCCTTCTACTTCTGGCATGTTAATTAGCTCCTATCTGAAAATGTTATTGTTTCCCTATGAATAACTGCATCATAGTATTTTTTTAACGCAGCATATGTTTTTCTACTATAATCTCTAACCGGGAATACAGGATGTTCAAACAAATAATCTGTCACTTCCTGCTTCGGTACATCTTGTCTACTTTTAAATTTATGTTGCAGATACGCTGCTATGTCCCTGATTGTATAGCAGGAATCATCAGTCTCATGAACAGCTTCTACTTCTCCAGTAAAAAAGTTTAATGTTAACTGCTCGTATTCGCTATCGTTATTGGTTTTCTTCCCTGATGACTGGTCATCAAAAACCTTCCACGCCGTTGCCTTAAACAAATCAAATCCTGTAGGATGTCCTGTACAATGAATAAGGTTATACACAACTGAATTATGTTTATTAAAAAACGGGAAAGACGCAATATAGTAACGGTTTTCTCTTCCGCTTAAATCCTTGATAATACTTTGGATTTTCTTCTCAAAAGCGTTCCTATCGCTACCAAACGAAATCAATTCATCTATATTGGTCTGATATGTTTCTTCGTACTTTTCTATAACCTCTGGTTTCTTAGCCATTTTGGCTGCTCTCACAGTATCAGACACCATATGGTTAATTATTACTTCTCCCCAATTCTTCAAGAATGGCATCAATGCATCCCACTCAATATGTGCGTCATAAGGATCATACACAAGCAGGAAATGCATATCCTTAAACATTGTTGAAAACTGGCTTCCAATCTTTCTCAGGAGAAGATTCGCATCCATTACTTCTGTATAGATTTGAAAATTACTGGTCTGCGCTGGTAATCTTGTATTCAGCAAATCAATTTTGTTCTGATCCAAATCATTAAAATACAGATAAGCTTTCTTGTCCGGATATCGAGTCATTGCCTCAGCAATAATCTTTGATACTCTAAGTGGAGTACCTTCTATCTCCTCTCCTTTTTCATTCTCTTTCTTATACACACCGCTATTTGACATGCAATCAATGTATACAATTCCCTTGCACGCCTTATTGAGCATAAGAATATTTATCCACACCTTCACATATTCAGAAATCAGTTCAAACTTCTTAATACTATGCGGAGGCGCAACGCTAATCACATCATTTTTCTTTGAACTCGCCATGATTGTCCTCTACTGATTTTCTTTGTTTTCCTCTGGAATCAAATCCATAATATCTCCGATGTTACATTCCAATGTTTTGCATATTTTCATCAATACTTCCATGCTTACGGTCTCTCCTTTGGAAAGCTTGGTAACAGAAGCCCAGCTTATTCCTGCAGCGGACTGTAAATCTTTTTTCTTCATATCTTTATCGATGAGAACTTTCCATAATTTTTTATAACTTACTTCCATCGTTCAATACCTTTCAGCAAAAATAGAAATATACACTGTGTCAAGGTAAAGTATATCATCTTTCCTCCGAAATCTCAATACAGAAATCTTCACAAACGCACGAATCCTCTCTGCATTATAATTGAATAATCTCCGCATTAGTGCTATAATCTAAAATACACAAAAAGGCACTAATTTCAGGAGAGGGTTGGATTTCGTGAGTACACAGAAGAATGATTTAGAAGAATTTATATATAAGATTTGTTACCAGCCAATTTGGAATGCAGTCAACGCATTTTTAATGTCACATCCATACGCATTAAAGCTCAGCACATCAAGAGTTAAATATCCCGATATGGCAATGCTCATGGATATGATGCTGGAATACACCAACAATATTTCGATTGATGAGGATACTCTCTTCTTCGATGCCATCATCAGCTGCACAATCGAATTACAGCAGAATGATGAGTATAGAGGAACTCTTACCGGAGAGACTTCTCAATGGTTAATCGCATCCTGCGAAGCAACTATTACAGATAAACTGGAATCTTTGAAAGTATCTGATGTAAAGCCTTGGATAAAGGGTCGTAAACCAATAAGTACTGGTATAGCCGCTACCAAAAACATAGTTCCAGTTCTTTATAAAAAGGATCTCGATAAGGAAGCCACAGCATTCCTAGAGAAATATTATCCAGACGCATTGCAAACACCAATGCCGGTTCCTATTGAGCAGATTGCTACTGATGCATTGCACCTTACTGTATTACAAGGGCACCGAATAACTGATGATTTTAGCATCTTTGGACAAATCTGCTTTTCAAAAGGTGCTGTTTTAGTCAAAGATATTTTCAAGTGCTCTGAAAAAGAGATGGAAGTATCGCGCGGTACCATACTGATTGATGCCTACACTTACTGGGAACGTAATAAAGGCTGTGCCAATAACACTATCGCTCACGAAGTTTATCATTGGCACCGTCATAGATTGTATGCCGCCATAAAGCAAATACTTCGTGACGAGAAATTCATTGCTCACCGCTGTCCTACTCAGATGCGCTATCCAGGAGAGAATGACGAATGGACCGATGAGCAGAGAATGGAATGGCAAGCTAACAACATGGCTCCAAGAATCCTTATGCCTATTCAGACCTTCAAGATTAAGGTTGATGAACTATATAAACAGTATGATTATGAAAATACCTCTCTTAAAGTTGCCGTCCTCACCTGCATTGCAGATGAACTCGCAAAGTTCTACGGTGTATCAAGACAATCTGCTCTTATAAGAATGACCGAGACCGGATATCTCGAAGCCAGAATGGTCTTAAATCAGCTCGAAGAACAGGACTGCCATTCATATATCAGCTTAGAGGATGTCTTCTACGAATACAGTAATAACAGTGACTTCCGCAGACTGTTTGATTCGGGACAGTTCAAATATGTAGAAGGCTATGTAATCATCAACGATGAAAAATACATTCAAATTGATGAATCCGGCAAGTACTCTCTAACCGAATACGCATGGGATAATCTATCCGAATGCACACTGACATTCTCTGTTCAGAGGATTAAGCGATCTTCAGCTAATGGAAAATTACCTATTAGCATCCTGCATCGTGCCAATGATGAGCAGGAAGTTTCTGTCTTTAAATCAAGCCAGAACAGTTCCGTTACAAAGCTGTCTGATGATCTCCAAAAGAAAAGAGCTCGTTTCCAACTTAATGAGAAAATCCATAATATATCTACAAATGGTAAGACCTGTTGGGAATACATCTTTGATGTTATCCAGCAAAAAGGAATCAGCAAAATGCATTTCTGCAATTTGACCGGTCTCGGCGAAGAAGTATATAGAAAAGCTGAGAAAAATATCAAAACCGATCCTTCTGTCCGTACCATCATCGCAATTGCGTGCGGACTTGATCTCGACCTTGAGACAACTGAAAAAATGTTATCTCTCGCTGGTCGTTCTTTCAGAGAAACTGATGAAGACAGAGCTCTCAAATTCTGTATTACCGGTTTTGCAGGACAATCCATAGAAGAAAGAAATGATTTTCTCGAATCCTATGGATACGAAACTCTTGGCACCAAAGAACGCTACTAAATATAATTTTTCAGCTGTACATCTACCCCCGATGTGCAGCTTTTTTATTATTCTTAAAATTATTCCGACTCAATGAGTCGTGAAAACCTATCATATCTAATGCTTTTCCATCAATAATCCATATAAATATTCTTTGAAAGCCGCTAAAATGCGGCTTTTTTCATGCCAAAAATCCCGACTCGGCGAGTTTTAACGTTTTCAGATTAAGTATGTAGAATGAGCTTATCACCAGCGAAGTTGCTTCTTTTGCGCTGAAGATGGTTCTACCACTTCGTCGGTGTGAACTTAATAACTAAACCAGTCCAAGTAGAACAGACTGGCCATTTGCAAAATAGGAGGCAAACCTATGAATGGCCAACTGAATCGGACATACAAATCACGCTATGCGGTTTCCTCCGCGTCAATCAGGAGGAAATCAAAATGGCAAAAATCACAATTGAGTACTGTTCACAGTACAAGAGCTACAACGGCGTAGCAGTCAAAGAAGGCGAATGCCTTGCGCCTGTAGTATTCTCAGAAGAGATGATTAAGAGCAACGACACCATCATCCGTGAGAACCTCAGAACCTGGAAGCGTTTCGGTGTATCATTTAAGGTCGGATTTATGGTAGTGAAGGAAGAGGACTTCCCTTATATGCTTTCCCTCTACTACTCAGCAATCAATGATTACTTTAACGAACATCCACAGTTCAAGCCTGGGAGATGTGCTATCGACTGGGATGAGTACGGATATCCTATCCTTTGCAATAAAGAAAATCGCTGCAAGGATTGTCCTAGACGCAATGAACATTTGCCTCGTTATAAGAGCCTTGAGGACTTTCTCAAGTTCGAATCATTTGATGCACCTACAGAAGATGAAGAAGGCAACACAACTTATCTTGATATAGCAGACGAACGTGCTATCCCTGAAGATGTTGCAATTCTTGGAATCCTCTTCACACAGCTTCTTGAATACCTTGAAAAGAAGGATCATCGTCTTGCTGTAGCTGTAGAATACAAATACAACAATCGCAGCAACGAAGAGCTCTTTGCAGCACTTGGACTTAAAACAAGCCGTGGTTATGATATTCTTAAGAAAGCCGAAGAAGAAACCAAGAAGTTCCTGGATCTTTAATCTTTAGTCTCTACAAAAATTCAGGCGCTACCGGATCCGTTCCAGTAGCGCCATTTTATTATGCCATTGCGGCTTTATGATTAATTGTTGTAGGTCTTCCTTTGAGTTGCCATTTATCATGACTCTTAATACTCCGTATCGCCTGCCCCAAGGAACCCGCATGTCCATGCTGATGATACGGATGCGTGAACTTATGCTTGTGAAATATTACCAACGTCTGCTCTGTCGGATATCCAGCGCAATGCAGATACCAATAATGCCCCGTATTCCTACTCTGTATTGTCACATCCCGGTCATCAGCCAGGATGATATTAAAGTACGTTGAATCTATTTTCTTTAAGCTCTCTTCATCAAACATCGGCACCCCCTTCTGCTGCAAACCATGCAGCCAATGCTTTCTCCATAATATCCTCAATCGACTTCTGGTCTTTTCCCTTAAAATACTTCTTCGATAATGTCTCTGGCACCTTTATATTCATTGGCTTGTCTTTCGGCTCCACAGTCTTGGTCAGATATCTTCTTACCATCGCAAGATTGAGGTCTCCAGAATGTTCCCTGAGCTTAATCGCCATTGCCATAGTAAGCTTCACATGCAGTTCCATCATCTGCTCATATACCAACTGCTGTTCTTCCTCTGTCAGAAATGAAATCTGAATGCCGACCTTAAACATCAAGGAACCATTATCCAGCTTATGACGAAGCGGAACTATAAGGTCATTTACCTTTAGCAATCTTCCTACAGAGCTACCGGACAAACCGTACTCTTTGCCGACTTCATCACGATTATTAAAATGATGGTCACCGTGACCACCTTTTAGAGGCTTGCCTTCCAGCTTTGCTACCTCTTCCATAATGCTTTCTCTCTGTCGCTGATACAGAACCTTGTCATATCGTTCCTTAAGCACTGCAGCCTTTTCAGATATCTCCAAATCAGAAAAGGATCTCTGCATTAGATTGGTTTCAATCACATACACATAAGCATCATTATCCGGAAGGTCAGTCTTGATGATTGCAGGTATTTCTGTAAGTCCTGCAAGCCTTGCAGCATTCTGTCTGTTGTGACCGGAAAGCATTTCATATCCATCCTCTGTGGTTCTTACGATAACTGGATTCAGAATTCCGTGATCGCGAATGCTCTGTATCATATCATCCAGGCGATCACCCTCATACAGATGAAAAGGATGGTCATGAAAAGGCTTGATGGAGTCGATGCTAAGCATCGTAACTCCATTCTTTCTTTTAGGCATTGTAACCGTTGCCACTGCTTCCTCTGTCAGCATATCTACAGCATCAAATATCTTTCTTTTAGGTGCATTAGTCTTCATCAGCTACAACCTCCTCAGCAAATCTCACATAGGCTTCACAAGCCTTACAATCAGGTGCATATTCGAGCAAAGGCTCAGAATAATAAACCGCTTCACCAACCTTTACCGTATTCGGAATCATACTGCTGTAGATTCGTATCTGTCCTTCAAAGTTCTCATTTACCTGCTCTGTGATAGTCTTACAGAGGTTCGTTCTGGTATCGCACATCGTAAGCAGAATACCTGCAACAGATAGTCTTTCATTGACTCTGCTTTTTATCTTCTTTACCGTCTTAAGGAAATCCTGCAATCCCATCATTGCAAGAAGCTGAGGATTAACTGTAATGATAACTTCATCTGCAGCTGCCAATGCGTTGATTGTAAGTGCGCCTAATGATGGTGAAGTGTCGATTAGAATATAATCATAAGAATCTCGAAGTGGTTCAAGGATGTAGGAAAGCATCTTCTCTGCTCCCATTTCAAGTCGCAGTTTAGAATCCACTGCGGATAAGACCATCGATGATGGAATATAATCAACTCCATTCCTGCTTATGATATATTCTTCCAGTTCCGGCATATCTTCATCTTCTATCTGATTCAGCATCAGATGACCTATAGTAATAGGAACCGCCGTTGTGTCCTCTACACCGAAGCACGTTGTCAGATTTGCCTGGCTATCAAAATCAACTGCCAGCACTTTCTTTCCAAGCTTCTGTAAAGAATAAGCCAAGTTATGAGTAGTGACTGTTTTAGAGACACCACCCTTCATGGAACCAATCATTATTATTTTTCCTCGCATACCGCATACCTCGCTTCCCTCTCAGCTACTATCTGCTGATACAATTTCTTCTTCTCAACCTCAAAACGTTTTTTCAATTTCTGCATCTCTTCATCAAGAATTGCCTGCTCTTCCTGTTCTGCCTGAGCACGTTCACGGTCAAGAGTAATAACCAGCTTTCCATCTTCACATTTCACCAGAATAGGATCCCCAATATTGAAGCCCAATTCCTCAAGCCATAACCCCTGAATCCTAAGCATCGGAGCTGACTTGTAGCCATAACCGCTGAAACTACTAACCTTTAATTCTCTGTAATCTTTTCTTTTTCTTGTCATTGATTTGCTCCTTTCGTTCTATATACTATTTTGTTTGGAACTCCATTATAGGACATAGTCGCATGTCCCGTCAAGAGAAAATTGTATAGTCGCATGTCCATTTCAAAAATACATGGTCAGATGTCCATTTTTGTGTTATACTGTCTGTGGAAAATTGCGCCCGAATGGGCAGATTGAGAGATTAGATTAATGAGTGAAGAGAAGAAACCAGGAAGAAAATTAACCCAGGCTCGTAAAGAAGCCAATGCAAGATATAATAGTAAATTCGTAGAAGTGAAAGTGCGCATGACACCGGATCGCAGATCTGTTGTTCAGGAGCATGCAGCCGCTATGGATGAAAGCACCACTGCTTTCATTAACAGAGCCATTGATGAAACTATGGCTCGTGACCAGGAAAAGAGCTCTGGCCAATAAACAAAAAAATCCGGCAGTAACTGGCTGTGTAAAACAGCTTTTACTGCCGAATCCATTTTCTTCTTTTTTCATACATTTTTAGTTCCTACAGTCAAATAAATATTCCTCAAGGCTCTCCAATTCTGTCATAGTTATCAGTCAAAAAAATCATTTCTTCAAACCGTGTAAAACCTGTGTAAAACCACAAATCCCACTCCGAAAATCCCTTGAAAATAAGCACTTTTTAGAGAGTTGCCAGTATATTGCCGTGGCAGACGAATAGTATTTTAATCATCTATTTTTAACTCCTTGCATAAGTTGGATTATCGTGGTTTTTCTTGATTTTTTGGCGTTTCCAGGCTTTCAGGATTTTTTCAGGCTCATTCGGTTTTTCGGCATATCCTGGCTTATCCCGGCATATCTTGGCCCTGAAAAGTAGTAAAAAAAGTAGTAAATTGAAAATTTGTACTACTCGGCTTTTTCAGGCATTGCTCACCTTTTTCATTTCCCTGCTCGCGTCCTCGTAGCCGATGTGCGTGTAGGTGTTCAGCGTGACACCGATGTCCGAATGGCCCATGATGTATTGCAGGGTCTTGGGATTCATGCCGCTGTTTGCCATGTTGGAGCAAAAAGTATGCCTGCACACATGGGGCGTCACATCCGGCATCTGTACTTTGTAGATCTTGTTGTACTTCTCCCTGATATGCTGCATATACTTTTCCCAATGCAGGGCAACCATCGGCCTTCCATTCTTGTCCAGGAACAGGAAGCCATGGTACAGCCGCCCCTTCGCATCACTGACAACCGGCTCTGCTTTCAGTTTTTCACGATTCTCAATAATATGCCTGAAACAATCCATGACTTCCTGCG
>ERZ779626.1264-NODE-1264-length-11475-cov-12.264361_pt1 | contig 11475 bp, 9 predicted proteins | sample MGYA00514209_ERZ779626 | MGnify/ENA primary metagenome ERZ779626 (study PRJEB29562, sample SAMEA4376713) | mouse gut metagenome | isolation source: Cecum | study: EMG produced TPA metagenomics assembly of the A DSS colitis mouse model was used to assess the...
TCCGGGAGAAGGCCGCGCCGCCCAGCAGACGGTAGGCGTTGATGACGGCGCGGGTGGCCTCCACTTCAAACGCCTCCCCGGTAGGCTTGTCCAGCGCCCACACAAAGCCAGCGTCCTCCAGCAGACGCTTAATGGGGTTCAGCAGCCCCACCTTGGAAATGCTGTCCGCCAGCTTTTGTACGGCGTCCTGGTCTGCCTCCCGCCGCCCAGCGTTGACGTTGATCTGGTAAATCGGGATCTGCATACTTTCCCCTCCCCGGCCCCTGGGCCGTTGTTTTGTTCATCCTCGCCGGATGGAACACCCAACACCACAGGGAAGTCCTGCGGTGCCGGGTCTTGCATCCCGCAAGTGGGGGGAGGGCCGCGCCGGTCCTGTTTGCGCCCTCATGCTGTGAGGAAATTGACCGGCGCAGGTGCCCCTCCCATGCCCTATATCTGAATGTGTGCCGTATTATCGGGCGGCATGACCGCCCTGCTGCCCACCCCCGGCACGGGAATATGTAAGCCCGCCTTTGGCGTGGCGGCGCGATACCGGCAGACGGTGGCGGCAGGTGACTAAGCTGCCCAGGCCGTTCCCCCAGTATCCCCCTTTTATCCTGCGGTACGGATATGTGCGGTGCGCCCAAATCTGGCGGCGGTGCCAGCGCCGTCCGGCCATCCAGGTGTCGCTCGTGCCTTTGATGCTATCGTTTTGACAGGCAGGGAGCGGAAGGGATCACCTCCTTTTCTCCGGCCCTGGCCCGCAGGCAGTCTTGGCGATTGGGTGGTCTGTGTGGGACACACACTTACATATTGACTGTGAACGGGAGCTTGTTCCGTTATTTTTCAAGGTGCGAAGATCTACTACGGAGCAAAATCATCAAGGATACTATTAAGTGTGTCCAAATCGTTGCCTTCAAGTTGAATGCTCAACTTCCGAAGCAAAGCCGATTGTTTTGGGGTGAGCATTTCATGCCGAGTAATATAAAATCCATTAGGCACTTTAATCCCGCCACCGTAACGCCCACAGACAGTTTCAACAGGATATGAACATATAAGTTGCTCAATATCACTATAAATTGTTCGTTTTGACACTCTGAATTCACGTGCCAGGTTTTCGCATGTATCGTGTCTTCTGCGACATAGTACCTCCAACAATTGCTGCTGACGTTCAGCGGGGCTCATGCCTCATCTCCCCTTTGTTGCTCCTCAAGGATGATCCTAACAGGTAATCTTGCAGGATATTTTCAAGGTTAAAAAAGTTTTTTATATGCTCTTGATAAAAATAGATGCCAGGAAGTTAAATAAACTTCCTGGCATCTATTTTGTGGGTTTAAGATGGTTTCTACAGAACCCCTAGCAACTTAATGTCATAAAACTGCTATATTGAACTCAAGCAAACCTTGTTCAGCAGCTCATTGAATTATTGAACTTCATTGTATCAGAGCCCTGTTGAGACTATAAAGCAACTGTTAACAGCAGCCACCTATTGATTCGTTATAGGATGCAATGTATTTCCGTTAGCTTCCGCCACCCGATTGACATCCTCTGAAATAGCTGTATCAAATGCCATAGATTCTGGGTCAATAGTAACTTCAAGTTCCTGTTCAGTGCCATCTGGAACCAAAACATCAGGGGTCATGGATTCTTCGTCTGCGGGAACATCTGAATAGTTTGTAGTAGCAGTTTTCTGGGGGATGGTAAACTCTACAGGCACAGACGCAGCCGCAGTGGCCGTAGGCTTTGTGCGAACATACACCTTAACATCCCGATCTGCTGATGCATACCTTTGCAGGTATAGTGTTGTACCAGTAATTGCACTCCATCCTGTAGAAGTATCAAACTTGTATTGCATTGCGCTGGAACAACCTGTTAAAGTGTTTGTAGTGGGATCATAGACTAGTGTTGTCGGAGCAGCTCCACGCGGATAGAGCGTAATAATCCTCTCAGCACTGGCTGGGACAGTTGCAGTAGCCTTTTTGCGAATACGGATAACCAAACTACTGCCTGAGGGTAGGTCGTCAATTAATGCCGTGGTAGAAAAAGTAGTGCTCGTTACAGGTATATACAAGCCATCCCCAATTTGCATCTCCATGCTTCCTGCGAGTGAGCTGATGATTTCTGTGGTACTGTTATACGTACAGCTTGGAAACGTACCCGGCTTTGAAAGTGTTAGCTTTTTGTTGGAAGATGCAAATTTCTCATTTGTCGTTCCAGTGCGAACATAATATGTGCCAGCTGCTTGAGAAATATCAAATACTATATCGTTCACATTTACATCCGTCACATCATTCCATACTGTGTCAGTTGACTTCCTATACTGCATACCAGACGATAATCCGCTCAATACGGCCATTCCTGGATAGCGAGAATCATTGTATATGAATTGAGGTGTCTTTGGCGCGGCAGGCCTTGCAGCAATCGGGAACAATGAATAGGCTGACACAGGTGCTGTCTCAGTCGCCGCTTTTCTGAGGTAGAGTGTTCTGGCTGTTGTGCTGATATATGGGGAAAGATCCCACTCGCCGTTTGTAACTGTAATCGCGCTCCACCCGGTGGAATTGAAACTGTATTCATAATTACCATTAGAAAGCCCAACAATTTTTTCATCTAAGTAACTTATTGATCCAGTTGGACCAGCAATCATCTGAGGAATAATAAACTCTACCGGCAGCGACGCAGCCGCAGTGGCCGTAGGCTTTGTTCGAACGTACACTTTTACATCACGATCTGTCGAGGCATACTTCTGCAAGTACAGGACTGTTCCAGAGATTGAGGTCCATCCCGTAGAGGTATCAAGCCTATACTGCATTGCAGTGGTGCAACCGCTCAAAGAATTTGCGGCCGAATTATACACTAATGTTGTTGGGGTCGCTCCACGCGAGTAAATCGTGAACGTTTTCTCTGTACTAGCTGGTGCAGTTGCAGTAGCCATTTTGCGGACGTGGATAACCATACTGCTACCCGAGGATAAGCTGTCAATCAATGTGGTAGTAGAGAAAGTTGTGCTAGTTACAGGCGTATATGAACCATCTCCAATTTGCATCTCCATACTGGTAGAAAGCGAGCTGATCATTTCCGTGGTGCTGTTATATGCGCAACCAGGAGCCGTACCTAGCTTTGCAAGTGTTATTGATTTGTTATATGAGGCAAACGCTTGATCCATCGCACTTGTACGAACATAATAAGTAGTAGCTGCTGTTGGAATATCAAATACGATCCCGTTTGCGTCAACGTTTGTCCACTCTGTATCAGTTGACCTTCTATACTGCATACCGTTCGACAAACCACTTAGAACGGCATTCCCAGGATGTTGGGAATCATTATATATAAATTTAGGTGTGGATGGAGCCGCAGGTCTCGCAGGAATAGAAAATGTCGAATAGGCAGAGGCAGGCGCTGTATCAGTCGCAGCCCATCTCAAATAAATCGTCACGGGCGTTGACTTTATTCTTGTAGAAATATCCCATATGCCGTTTGTAACTGTTACCGCGCTCCATCCGGTAGCATTGAAGCTATACTCATAATTACCATCCTGTAGGTTGACAATTGCTTCATTCCTATAGTCAACACTGCCGACGGGCTCTGGCGACAGCTGTGGAATTGTAATTATGGCCGGGAGAGATGCTGACGCAGTGGACGTTGGCTTATAACGTACATATATTTCTACGTCCCTGTCAGCGCGTGCGTATTTCGCAAGGTTCCACGATGTTCCAGAAAGCGATGTCCAAGTAGTGCCCGTATCACTTTGGAATTGCATTGCAGTGGTGTAGCCAGTCAGGGTGGATGTGACTGGATCATATTGCAGCCCTGACGGGGCTTGACTACGAGAATGAATTGTAAATTCATTGTTTATGCTGGGCTGCTGGGTGGCCGTCGCTTTATATCGCAGCCTAACGGTTGCGGTATCACCATTCGGGATAGCGCTCACTGCGTCAGATAGACTCATGGTATCTCCAGTTGCAGCAATGTACGGCCCATCGTTAACTTGAACTTCCATTTGGGTCGTGAGTCCGGACAGCGATTCGGTTACCTTGCTATAGTTAAGCGAAGGCGCATACCGTTTTGCAGGAAGGATGGCCTCTCCAGCCTGAGATGCCGGTGTATCTCCTGTAGCCGCATACCGCACCAAGCAGGATTTTTTGCCTTCAACGGTACCATCAAAAAGCATAGGTTCGTCTGTGCAGGGCTTCCAAGCATCTGTTGATTCGCCGCGCCAACGATATTCCATGCTGGAATCAACGCCGGAAAGAAGCATCTTCTCGCTCGCGGGATCATATTGGAAGGAGACCTGCGGTCCCTCTGGGAGGTTAGAGTCGTCCCAGTAGATATAAATATTGACTTCATACCGCGTTGATTTAAAATTATTGAGCTTATTGGGTGTGCTGACGGCGGAAGCCGTAAAAATCGAGTACGGCGCATCAGGATCAATTTTGTCCATTCTGAATGTATATACCTGATTGCTGATGAAAGTATTGGGGTAGGAAGAAATGATATCGCTGCCCTCACTCGACACATATACCTCCTTTCCGTCCAAAAAAGTCCAGATGCCCCCGCTAAGTTGGCCAAATTGGCGCAAATATACTGTCACGTCACCCCGCGGGAGTTTCTTGCTTCCATGGTTATCATAGACTTTCACGTTGTGGGGTATTAAGGCGTTGTCGTTGTATATGAAGGATTTGGCCGCAGTTGTGTAGCTCGAATGCTTCATTTCTTCCTTTTTATCTGTGCCAGGAATTTTACTCACAGTTGAGCCATAAACTATGAGATTATACATGGGTTCCGGGGTCGATTGGGATGCAGCGGCGACTGGTGTCATCAGGGTAAAAAGGAGCGCAATCCCCATAACGCCGGAAAAAATATTTCGCAATATCTTCATGTTCATAACTGTATTTCTCCTCGTCCTGTAATACGGTCTATTTTGTCTGCCCCACTGACTCAAGCAGGTAGTCAATGCCTTTGTTGATCACTTTCTCCATGTCAATGCTCCAAGACGCGTTCTTGACGCTCTCCCGCATATTGGACGCAAAGGCATGGGCGTCAAACTTACCGTCCAGCACGGCGTCCCACCGGGCCTGTGAGATATTCATGGCGGTTGTGTTCATATAGTCATCAAAAAAGTACGTCTTTGTCAGCTGCTGGTTCATCACTTTCCAATAGGCATTTGAGCCATCTACTCCAAGTTTATTCGCCATTACCCCCGCATGAAACAGCTCCCCCTGCATATTCAAAAAGTCCCGCAGGGTATCCTTGCCTTCGTATTTTTTATAGATGGCCTGCTCCATTTCCTCCGTAGTCATATCTCCATAGCCAAGCACTTGCGCATCAAAGTTCCCATATTTGGACAGGACATAATCTCGGTAGGTCTGCATATCGCGCTCATGCTGAGGCCACTTCTCTTTTGTCCAGCTCATCACGTTGATTCCAGTCTCTGCTTTGAATTCCCGCATTAAGGGGGCACTGATATTGCGGTCAACCTCCATCCGAAAATAGTAGGTGGCAAGATCGCCCTCCTCTTGTATAGAGGGGAACCAACGAATAGCGGCCCAATTCCCGTCAAATGCTTTATCATACCGATCCCATATGGCGGCATAAATTTCGCTGTAGCTCATCCCGGTGTAGTCGGCCTCTTCCGCCATTTGTTGCAGCTTGGCCAGTTTGACCTGGGTGGAATCCCCCGGCTGGATGTCCGATGCCGCAGGCGCGCGATTGGATATTGTGAGCGTGTCCTCCGGCTCCTGGACCGATGTTTGCGCAAGGATTTGCTGGAATTTCCCGGCCTGGGCCGCATCGGTTTTTTTGCCGGTTTGCGGCGCATTCCAGCTGCGGGATTGATTTTCGATTTTCATGCAGTTATACAAACCCCTTTCTGACTTTGATCAAGCATAAAGCTATCCTTCTTATAAATAGATGTTAATGTGCCCTTTCATAACGTGTCCAACCTATTTTTTGTCGCCGTAAGCGATGATGCGCGGACGAACAGCCTCCCTCCTTTGTAGTTTATATTCCACGAGCGGTCCACTTTTCGACATAGCGGCTGACAGAACTTACATATTTGGTGATACTCACAAAAAACGAAAGATAATTTTATCACATTTGCCGGAGAGGCCGGTGTTTAGACAAGTCGGTGTTCAAAAGCATCAGTGCTGCGGTATTGTTGCTGCTCAAATAAGGGACATGATTCTTGCGCAATACCAGCATAACGGAATGATGGACAGAAGATTCTTTGAATTCTGGTGTTCCACTCAGTTTCCGCCCCTATGAAGCAAAGCAAAGTGTTTGTGTTGAACAATGCTTTGCTCCATTCCCCGAACGGCTGCTTTTTGCTGTCCAAAATGCTGGCTACGGATTTCTGTTTTTTCTACTATGCCCCCTAAACTTGATCCTTTTGATTTGTGCGTTTTTGCCGGTAATAACTATAAGATGCTATCGTCCAGGATATAAAACAAACGTTTTGCAATCTTCTGGAATATAGTTTGCGGCCTAAAATTCTGAGGTTGGCACTTTAAATTTTATGTTTCACATGATACAATGCAATGTGAGAAGTGCTAAAAATGCAGATATAGGGGGCAGCGTATATGGAGCAACGCGATAAGCTGTTCATTGCCGAGTGCTATCGAAAGAATTATCGTAGCCTCTATCTTCATGCTTATTCAATGTTGGGAAATCAGGTAGAAGCAGAAGTTGCTTTACAAGAGACATTTTTAGTCGCCTGCAAGAAGGCAAGCGAATTTATTAGCAAAGGACACCCAGAAAGATGGCTTGAAAAAACAGTCGAAAACATGGCATTGCACATTTTGCGAGAGCGAAAATATACTGCATCATTGTTTTTGCCCTTTGAGGAATTGGCTCCAGGCCAGGAGCCATCTTCTCTAGACGAAAGTAGCTTCGAACTCATTGACTTTTGTCAAAATGCTGTCACAAAAGATGAGCTTGGTTTTTTCCTTCGTATTGCCGAGGGAAGCTCTACGTTTCTTGAGGAAGCAAATCGGCAAGGTATCAAATTGACAACCTGCTATAAACGATTCGAGCGGGCACGAGAAAAACTTCAAAAAGCTTTAGAGGAATATAACAAGAATTGACTTTGATTTTGGACATAACGACGAATTATAAAATTTTTCTGATAGCATGTCGAAAAACAACCTGCTGGTGGAACTTATAAATATATGGGGGCAAAAAGATGGCAGATTTACATGAACATAAACCCGGCGATGAAAAAAAATATGCCTACCTACGTCAGCTTACTTTGGAAGAATTACTGGAGTTGTTGGCTGTCGCGCCGATTCCTGCCGCTTCTCCAGAAAAACAGGCTTATGTAGACGCGCTGAAGGAGGCGATCATCGAAAATCAAAGCTCCGCAGAGTTTTTCCCTGACATAGACCAGCAGTGGGAGCAGTTCGTAACCTACTATTTGCCTGAGATGGATGAGATTGTGCTTAAATCTGAGCACATTGAGGACAAAGACCTTGCACAAAAAAGACAGCAGACACTTGAAACCCCTCTTAAGCATACGGTTCGGTTCAATCAATTGTGGCGCACGGCCTTGGTCGCTGCCGCCGTGATTGCCTGTATGCTTGCCATCATTGTTACGGCACAGGCCGCAGGTGTGGATGTGTTTGGGGCAATTGCTCGTTGGACAAAAGATGTGTTTAGTTTTGGACAGATCTCGCCCGACAGTGTTGTAACTGAGAATCTGGACCGAAATACAGACGAAAATAGAAATTGTGCGCCAGCTATCGAGCAGGAATTCTCCTCTTTGCAGGAGGCACTGGATAAGTATGGAATGTCAGAAGTTCATGAGCCATACTGGCTTCCGAAAGGATATGCCGTAAGCGAAGTTGACGCAATATATTCCGAAGATCCCCCCACAGAGACGTATTATGCCGCGTATGCGTATAAAGACGATTACATACAGATTGACATCATGCGCTACATCGGTATACCGACCATGCAGGTTGAGAAAACAGATACGCCTGTCGAAGCAATTGAGAAAAATGGAATTACTTTCTATTTAATTGAAAATATAAATAGCCATACGATTACATGGTGCACCGAAGAATATGAATACTATATCAGCGGGAAGTTAGGCACAGATGTTCTATTGGAAATAACGTTTTCCATGCTTCAATAAGGAGGTTTCATTTTGAAGGAAAATAAGTTTACACGGATTATCGCAGTATTGCTATGTTCTATTATGTTTTGCTGCACATCTGCTTATGCAGCAGAAACTAGGGCTAGTGAGCGAATTGACCGCAGTTCTGTCACCCTCTTAAAAAAAACGAACGGAGATCTTAGCATTTCTTTTTCCATACGTGCTACAGGAAAAATGGACGTAATTGGGGCTAGCAGCGTAAAAATTCAGCGCAATACCCTTACTGGCTGGGTAACAGAGTATACATTCACACCTGCCAATTCCGCAGGAATTCAAACAACAGATAAAGTCCAGCACAGTGCTACACTAACCTATTCACCAGCATTTACGGGAAAGGAGTACCGTGTTATTGCAATGATTTATGTAGAAGATACTTCGGGGATGAGTACAAAAGAGTTGACAAGCAGGGTAGTAACAGCATAGGAGGCTTATTATGTATATGCTTTCTATTATCTGGATGGCAAGTATAGTCAGCTGTCTGGGATAGTGGGGAACATTGATTTTTGTGGAAGTAGTACAATGGTAGACAGGATGGCGGGCAAATGTATGATGCTGAAATTACTATATCGAAATATTCCGATATTGAATAGCGAATTATCCGGCGTCGCAAAATGCAAAAAGCCCCAACGCATAACACGTTGGGGCGATGTCGGATAATTCGATTGAACGAACCCTTGCTCAAGATTTTGACTATGGGGATAATATAATTTTATAAAGGATAAATTGAAATATACAGGGCACGGTTAGATTTGTCAACCTCCGCATCAGCGGTTTCGTTCAATTCCCGCAAGCAATGAGCGGCGATATCCTTTTCGGATATCGCCGCTCGCTTGTTGGGGCTCCGCCCCAAGCCCCGGACTGAACGCGTTGCGCCCAGTCGAACACGCCTGTCGGCGTGGCTTTGCGCTCCCGTTGGTCGCTATTTTCCGCACATCTGCGTTGGAAGTATACGATAGACACACAGGCATGGTGTCTACAGCAGTGAATAGTCTGCGATCATCATACTGGCGCTGTGGTCAAGTTCCGGATAGGCCACCCGCAGAATTGCGCAGGAGATCATCAGCGAGGCCCTTCTCACCACGGCCTCAATTTCAGCAACGGTTAATAGCTCTTGGTCGGACGCCTCAATATTCGGCGCTAAGTCCTGGACGCGGATAGCAGCTGGAACCCCGATGGAAATGACCGGCAAGCCAATCGTGGAGGGCGATAACTCCTCACCGCTATGATCAATTTTTATCCCTGCGTCCGTCAGTTCTATACAGCGGCAAAGACGGGAATAGTCCGCACAGTGCATGGAGTCAACCAGAAGCACACAGGCCGCGCCGATTGCAGACGATACGCTGGAGATCAATGTGCTCCCGCTGATGTTTGTCGCACCGCTCACACCTGGGGCCAGCACCGTCAGTTTTTCAAATGCGGACTTCATCGGGACATGGGTAAAAATTCGTTTCGCAGTTTCCGGCCCAATGGAATCAGCAGGAGATTCCCGGTCCCCTATTCCGCAGACCAACAGCGTTTTCCCTTTGTATGGGGTCAGATAGCGGTCCAGCTCCTCGGTCAAGCAATCGCAGACCTTTTCCAAATCGTCATAGCCGCCCAGCGGCCCCGTCTGAAGCGTCGAATACCGACCTATGCGTTTGCCCAAGAGCCCCGCCATATCCTCATCCTTGATGTTCACACGGAGGATGGGAATGCCGTGGGCCTCGGTTTCGTTGAAATCCACATATTCAGCGATCCAATCTCCATTTTCTGTTCCAGCCGTTTTTTTGAACAGCCCCTCCAATATCTTCCCAATTTCAGGCGGTAAATTCGCAGCCATAATTAATTCCTCCTTGTTCCGTCGGCACAAGTTTTTTCGCTTTGCGTAAGCGCCTGGGTGAGCGGGTCGATCATGATGATCTTCCGCCCCATTTTCTGCGCGTAGCGCACAGTCGCCGCCGTTCCTCCCCGCCGCTCCCCGTTGTAAACAGCCAGTAAGATATTCGCGTGGTCCACCAAAAATCGGTTGCGGTTCAGCATACAATCCTTGTGGTAAGTTCTGCTGACGTAAACAATAGAATCAGCCCTGTCCAAAACAGAACGGTAAAGCTCCTGTGATGAAGCTGTCCATTTGTCCGCCTGTCCCTCGCAGGGCAGGACACAGTAGAGGTTCAGCGCGGGATTTTCCTCCCGCAGGGCAAGGACCGACAGGGCGGACCATGTATCGGCCGCCTCAGCCATCCCAGACAGGAATTGTGTGAAGCCCGTATTTACCAGCGCGGCGATCTGCTCCGCCAGCACTGCCTTGAGCGCCACACAACGGCTGTCCGCTTCGTTATACCGCCACGGGAATTTGCCGGGGCAGTGGCCAGTGAACGCACAGCATTTTGTCAGCATGATCCATCACTCTCCAGGTAATATTTCATCCTGTTCCTTCTTTCAACATATGGCTAAATAATAGCCATATAATATGGCCATTATATCAGCCATAATGAAAGCTGTAAAGGGGGCAGGGCTATGATCGTCTATGATCCGCTGTGGAGGACAATGGCGGGACAGAACGTGACAACGTATACATTGCGATTTAAGCACGGAATGAGCCACGCCACCGTCCAACGCCTGCAATCAAATATGCCTGTCTCAACCCATACGCTTAACAAACTTTGCACGATTCTGGATTGTCCCCTCCAAGATGTTGCAGAGTATATTCCAGATAATCAGATACAAAAAAATTAGGGCCACCCCTCCAAAGTTGAAGGGGTGGCCCTGTAGTCACCGCTCCGGCTTTTGTTCTCTATTCTGCTCCTGTTGCTCCGGCGTCAAGCCGAGGATTTTGTCCACGTTCCGCTTCGCCGTCTGATAAGCGATCATATCCTGCCGCGCCGCGCGGTATTCCTCATACTGCCCTTGCTTCTCCGCCAGCAGCCTGGCGTACTCCTGGGAGAGCTGGGCCACCTTTGGAATGGGTTTGCCGCCCAGATCGTCAAAGGCTTTCTTTGCCGCCTCATGCTGGGCGATCTCGGCCTCATGCTCCGCACGGAACTCCTTTTTGTGCCGGGACTTTTGATAGGCGGCATACACATCCCTCGTCTTGGAGTAGTTGATGATGTGGGTCTTGAGCTGTGCAGCCTGGGACATCCGCGCCTCCAACTGCTTGATGCGGCGGGAAGCGGTGTCAAAACGGGTCCCGGCCTGCTCCGCCCGTGCCGTCAGTTCGTCATAATCGGTCAGGCCGTTGTCCACCAGAAAATTCAGCGTCTTTGCGGCCTCTTTCAGATTGAATATCTTCGCCCAATGTTCGTAGCCAGCACCCTTACCCGCCGCCATTTTCGCCTGAATGTCGATGAGCAGATTGACTTTCCGGC
>ERZ779626.1265-NODE-1265-length-11462-cov-5.937407_pt1 | contig 11462 bp, 9 predicted proteins | sample MGYA00514209_ERZ779626 | MGnify/ENA primary metagenome ERZ779626 (study PRJEB29562, sample SAMEA4376713) | mouse gut metagenome | isolation source: Cecum | study: EMG produced TPA metagenomics assembly of the A DSS colitis mouse model was used to assess the...
GAACCATGACCGCAGTGTCCTTCCAATGGCCGATCCGTTCTATCCGGTTGATGTACTCGTCGGCCAGATTGATACCGCCATTGAAGGCAGTGTGCCCGTCTATCACCAATATCTTTCTGTGGTCCCGGTAATTATAATGGGTAGAGATAAAAGGGGAGACTGGGGCGAACACCTTGCACTTGATGCCCAGCTCTTTCAGAAGCTTAGGATACTTATGGGGCAGAAGGGCAAGTTCGCAGGTTCCGTCGTAAAGAAGCCGAACATCCACGCCCGCCTTGGCCTTTCTGGCCAAAATCTCCAGGATCTCTCCCCACATCCGCCCCTCGCTGATGATGAAATATTCCAAAAAAATGAAATGTTCAGCCATCTCAAGCTGTTTGAGCATCTCGGAGAACTTGTCCTCCCCCAGAGGAAAATAAGTCACCTCCGTATGGCCATATACCGGATAACAGCCGCTCCTGCCGATGTAGTGCGCCAGCGAGGCGACGCCGGGATTCTCCGCCACAAGCCCTTTCAAAGTGTCCTCCGCCTGCGGAAGATGTCCCTCGGTCATTGCTATCATCTGACCGAATCTCACCTTCAGCGCCCTATGCCCGATGTCCTGCTGTACATAGCAGTACAGCAGCGCTCCGAATACGGGCGTCAGCATCAAAATCACCAGCCATGTGATCTTGGCAGTGGGATCCAGCCTGCTGTTGAGCAGATAGATGACCATGATTACAGAAAATAGTACCATAATGCTGTACAGCTGTGGCCGAAACTCCCGGAACCAATAATATAAGCTCACAAGGAACAGCACCTGCAGCAGCAGCAATGTCATAAACAAACCGATACGGCTGAACAGAATGCGCGCCATCCCCCTCTTGCCCTTCTTCAACAAACGTATTCCCCTGCTTTGACCGTTTTCCGCCTGCATGCCTGCTCCCTTCTTCTCTTTTGAAATTTAAGCCTTCTCTCATTATATTGCAGAATTCCCGCCTCCACAATACCTCCGCAAGATTTATCTTTCTTTTTTTAATTTCGCTATTGAATTTTTTATTTTTTATGTTATAATGAAATGCATGGGGCATTAGCGCAGTTGGGAGCGTGCCACACTGGCAGTGTGGAGGTCACGGGTTCGAATCCCGTATGCTCCATTTTCTTAATTTTTGGTACTGTCTGGTTTGTTATTGACTTACTAGTTCTGCTATGCTATACTTGCCGATGTCAAGTAAATAATAGCCTGCCACCGGGTAGAGAAGCGAAAGCGTTCGTTACACATCGTTAGGTCATTGAAGATGTGTAGTCGGATGCTTATTTTATTTTAGGAGGTACTTATATGCACACGAGAGAACGAAAATCATTATTTGATTATTTTACAAAGGGAGAGATATCGTTATGGTGTATTTCAATGACTTTAATTGTCGTATCATTTGTGTTATTTGACAGAGAAAATTATTTAACACTTATTGCTTCTTTCATTGGTGTAACATCGCTAATCTTTAATGCAAAGGGAAATCCGTTCGGACAGTTTCTTATGGTTATATTTAGTATATTCTATGGGGTAATATCTTTTGCGTTTGCTTATTATGGGGAGATGATAACCTACTTGGGAATGACAGCCCCAATGGCTGTTTTTGCATTAGTTTCATGGTTGAGAAATCCGTACAACGGAAATAAAGCAGAGGTAAAAGTAAATAGATTAAAAGCAAAAGAGATTATTTTCATGATGATATTGACAGCAACCATTACAATTGTTTTTTATTATATTTTAGCGGCTTTTCATACGGCAAACCTAATACCGAGCACGATATCTGTCACAACAAGTTTTCTTGCGGTTTATCTGACTTTTAGAAGGAGTGCCTTTTATGCAATCGGTTATGCCGCAAATGATATTGTGCTTATAATTCTATCGATGTTAGCAACAATTTCTGATATATCGTATTTGTCTGTTGCAATTTGTTTTGTTGTGTTTTTAGTAAATGATATTTATGGATTTATCAACTGGTCAAGAATGCAGAAACGCCAAGAAAACGATTTTATTACTGCCGCGAACAACTAAAGGACAAAAGAGGTAGAGATATGTTCAGAGAAATGAGAAGAAAAAAACAAGTGTTAAGCAACGAAGAAAATATTGAAATACTTCAGAAAGGTACTTCTGGGGTATTGGCATTACTGGGCGATAATGAATACCCATATGCTGTTCCTATCAGTTATGTTTATGAAAATTCTAAAGTTTATTTTCACGGTGCAAAAGCGGGGCACAAAATAGATGCCATAAGGAAATGCAGCAAAGCATCCTTTTGCGTGATTGCCCAAGACGAGATATTCCCAAAAGAATATACAACATATTTTAGGAGTGTAATTGTATTTGGTAAAATACGCATATTGGAAGATGAAAATGAAATTAGAGAAGCAATTGAAAAGTTAGCAATTAAATATCATCCAACAGATAGCATTGAAAACAGGAATCAAGAAATTGCAAGAGAATGGAAACCTTTATGCATGATGGAACTGTCTGTTGAGCATATGACAGGTAAAGAAGCAATAGAAGTTGCCAAAAAGAAATGGTAGCTTATCATCGCTTATTGTTGCGACCCACCATATATAAAAGCGGGGTTATGGCGGGATATTTTGTCATGCCTTATTTCTCTCTGATCTTTGTTTTTGAAGTTTGGAGGGATTTTTTATGTCCTTTTTTCGGGCAGTAATCTATCTGCTCATACAACGCAGAGTTTACCCATACATAGCATATCTGGGATTAGCAGGAAGCCAGTTAAAAAAATTATCCCCAGCCGTGCGACGCTACTTCTCGCTTGGAAGAAAAAAATGGCAATAACAAATACATGCGCCTGCCGATTCATATCTATTTTTAGTCCTATCTGGTTTAGCCCATGAATAAAAGAATAAAAACACATGCCAGAAAATACAAGAAGATACAGTTTGTTGTACACAATTCTATTTTGTTTGAAAATCAACATATATTGCACTTAGGCACAACATATGGTACAATAAATATTGCTACGGAAAGGACAGTGTGCTGTCGGCCCCTCTCCACATTGTCACCAAAAAACTTTGAAGCATTATGATCCCATAGACCATATAGATAGGGGGATTCGATGAACAACACCGCTCAACTCCTATACGACTATCTGCAGAACATCCTGCGTCGCCCAGAATCTGCCACTCTGGCTCTCACCGACCTGCCACCGGACTTCCGGCCGTTAGGTCAGATTTTGATTGCGCTGCAGGATTCTCTATGCCGCATGACCAAGCAGGCAGTCCAGATAGCCAACGGAGATTATACGCAACGTGTGAATTTCACACCCGGCTTCTCCGAATCCTTCAATGCCATAACTGCACAGCTGCAGTCAAATATCGTGAACGCCGAGATGGAGAAACAGGTTCTGCTGGACAGCATTCAGGCTCTGGACGACACCAGCTGGGAACTGGAAAAGAGCAATCAGGAGCTGAAGAACAACCTGACTCTGGTGCGTGCCCTCACTGACTATACCAACAACATGATTTTCGTATATGCCGTGGACACAGATCAGGAGGTACATATCAACCGGTCAGGGAACTGGTTCAAAAAGACATTTCCTCAGGCTGCCAGTCAGCTGACCAAACGTTTGATTCAGCAACAGCCCCATATTCAGCAGCAGATCGCACAGCATTCCGAAGCCCAGCAGCCCGTGGACGGACATGAGGATTCCGTGATCTGGAACATGGAAGTTGACAATCCGGGCAACAGCGGAACAACCTTTTATCAGGTAGAGTCCTTTCTCATCCCTTGGTTCAGCGACAGCCCCTCAGAAGACCATGATGCAAAAAAGAACGCCGTGGTTCATATCGTCATGGACGAAACCGAGCGCAAGCAGCAGCAGAACATGATCTACCGTCTGGCTTACATTGACTCTCTGACCAAACTGAACAACCGCCGCTATGCCATGGAAAAAATGGAGCAGTGGCGAGTGGAGGGAATGCCTTTCACGCTTTCATTCATTGACGTGGATTACCTGAAATATTATAACGATACTTTCGGACACGAAAGAGGTGACAGCTACCTGATCGAGATTTCAGATGCCCTGCAGACTCTGGGCAGTGAAGTATGCCGGGTAGGCGGCGATGAATTTATCCTGCTCCAGACGGATACTACTCCCCAGAAGCAGGATGAGAAACTGGAACGGCTGCGCAGCAGTCTGCAGGCCAGCTGCGGGAATGATTCCCCCAAGAGTTTCAGCTATGCCAGCAGCTTTGTTCCTGCCCACACGGACATGTCCGTAGAGGCCTATATTCAGGAGGCCGATGCGAAAATGTACCAATACAAGCAGAAAAACAAGCTGCCTCTCAAGGATGTCCTATATCGGGATGAAAGAATGTAGGACAGATCATGCTCTCCATTTGTCCTTCGTGAACTCATACATGGCAATGCCTGCCGCCATAGGCAGGTTCAGACTGTCTATATTGTTGGAATGTTTGATGACCACAGTTCGGCAGAAATCTTTGTATGCATCGGGCAGACCCGTGGCCTCATTTCCGAACACCAGTGAACAAGGCTCCTCTTTTTCTATCTCTGTGAGAGGCGTGCTGGAAGAAAGCATAAACGCATACAGACGGTTCTCCGGAAATCGTTCTCTATAATCTTCTATGCACCCGAAATATTCTATGGCCACATGAAAGACAGCTCCCATGGAAGCTCTGATTGTCTTTGGATCGTAAAAGTCCACTCCGGGCCTTATAATGGCTATGTTCTCAATACCGAAGCCCACAGCCGTCCTGATGATGGTTCCCAGATTCCCTGCGTCCGAGGGGTTCACCAGTACCAGATGCATGCCCGGCGTAATTCTCATGTCCTTCTTCCGAAACTCTCCTATCACAAAACAGTTGCCCTTTGGAGACAGCACGTGAAAAGCCTTGTCGCTCTGCTCCACCGATATTCCCAGCTCTTGGCAGCGGTTCAAAAGCCGCCCGATTCCTTCCGTCTCCTCTGTGGAAGAACTGACGAAAACCCTCGTCACGGACTCCGGTGCACGACTGACCAGCTCATAGGTCAGCGTAGCCCCCAAAGCATACGATACCTCAAGTTCATGCCTATATCTCTGGATCTTCATAGCCGGCTCTCCTCGTATCCCAATCTTCCCTTACATTTCGATCTACTTTGCACTTCAATCCTACTTTGCGTTTCGGCCTTCTTTACATTCCAATCCTACCTTGCGTTTCGGTGTTCTCTGCACCCCAATCCTTCTTTGCATTTCAGTATTCTTTGCACTTCAATGTTCCCTTGCACTTCTGTCATATTCACAAAAGATATTGCGCGCTCCGGCTACAGCTCCCCTGCATCCAGCACCGAAAAGCCGTTCTCCAGAAGAAGCTTGGCGAATACTCCCTGCCCCTCTACCTTTCTGCCGGAGAATGTTCCGTCATATATCTGCTTCACACCGCAGCTGGGACTTCGGGACTGCAGAACCACCAGCTCCACGCCCTCTTCCACCGCCCTTTTCAGGGCAAGCTCCGCTCCCAGACGGAATTCCTTGTCTACGCTTCTCCCTTCCTGAGACACTACCCTGCCGTCCACAATCTCCGAAGGCACTCTGGGCACGGGCAGTCCCCCCAAAACCTCCGGACAGACGGGGATGATCTCGTGCCCCCTTAAAAACTGCGCCGCCTTTTCGCTATAATTATTTCCGCCGTTGTACTTGCAGTTCTCACCCAGCAGACAAGCGCTGACCATGATTTTCATAAAGCTACCTCTCGTTCGGCACAAGCCTGATCCCTCTTCCTTTGCTCTGGGGACATCCCTATCAGAGCGCCTTCTTTTTCCAGCTTCCCACTCGGTAAAACAAAAATGTCGCCACCGCGCCCAGCACCCAGGAAATCAATAGAGAAATCCATAAGCTCTCATACCGCCCCTGAGGCAGAGCCTCTGTCTTTGTCAGGTAAACCAGTCCATACGCCACGGGAACACGGATGGCCACTGTTGTCAAAAGGGATATCCACATGGGAGTAACCGTGTCGCCGGCTCCCCGCATGACCCCTGAAAGACTCTGGGTTACCGCCATGGCGATATAGCCTACCGCAAGAATCTTCATCATGTCGGCGCTGAGCCTGGCCAGCTCTCCCGTATTTGTAAAGATTCCCATGAGATAGGGTCCGAACAGCAAAATCAATCCAGTGATTGCTGCCGAAGTGCCCACTGCGATCAGCGTGCCCTGCTTAGCTCCCAGCTTCACTCTGTCATATTCCCTGGCCCCCACGTTCTGTCCCGCATAGGTGGTCATGGCCGTGCCGAAAGAGAAATTGGGCATCATGGCAAAGCCGTCCACTCTCATGATAATGACATTTGCAGCAATGATCATCTCCCCGAAACTGTTGGTCAGGGACTGCACAATCACCATGGCCAAGGAAAAGATCGCCTGCGTAAGTCCCGACGGCAGGCCCAGCCGCAGCACCGTCATGATGTTCTCCCTATCCGGCTTTAAATAATGAAGCTTCATGTCGAAGAGCTCCGTCATCTTCCTAAGCTTTATCACGCACAGCACTGCCGACACCAGCTGCGCAATCACCGTGGCCAGAGCCACACCGGCAACCCCCAGCCTAAGACCTGCCACAAACCAGATATCCAGCACAATATTGATCACCGTGGCCACCAGAAGATACACCAGCGCCGACAAGGAATCACCCAATCCCCGCAGAACCCCGCAGAGAATATTATAGTAGGCCAGCCCGGCAATTCCCAGCAATAGAATCATCAGATAGGAGGTACACCAGTCTATCAATGTGTCCGGCGTATCCAGCAGTACCAGCAGAGGCCGAATCGTCAGCACCCCCACAACCATCAGCAGCACCGATGCCGCCGCTGTCAAAGTAATGGTGCTGCCGATGGTCTTTGACAGATTTGCCCTATCACGGGAGCCGAAATACTGGGACACCATAATACTGGCACCCATGGATATACCCACAAAAAGCACCAGAAGCAAATTGAATACAGGGCCAGCACTTCCCACTGCCGCCAAAGCGTTGTCTCCCTCATACTTTCCAACCACAATACTGTCTACCGTGTTGTAAAGCTGCTGGGCGATATTTCCGATCAACATCGGAATCGTGAAAATAACGATTTTCTCCCAGGGCCGTCCCTGAGTCATGTCCACCTTTCCGAACAAGCTAGTTACCTTTTCCCACATAATCCATCATCTCCTCTAAGCGTATGAATGCTATTGTAGACGATTATAAATAATTCCACAAGCCCCTTTTTTCAAAAGTTATTCAGCGCCACTCACTATAGCTGACAATCCTTCAGCTCAACCATGGCCATGGCATATATTTTCATAGCCTCCGTCAAAAGCCTTACGTTAAGCCCCTCGTCCGGCTCGTGGGCCCCGCCGTGTCCCGGCAGAAAAAGCCTCTTGCGGACCTCCTTGTCCTCCTCCGATTCCTTCATTGCGCCTATCCCATAGGCAAAAGCCCTCGGAAGCTTTCTTGCATAGGTGCCGCCGCCCATGACAAAGCTCTCCGTCCGGCTGCCCGTAATCTCATTGTAAAGATTTGTCAGCCGCTCTACCGCCGGATGCTCCTTCGGAAAGTAGCTGGGCCCGGAATTTCGCCCGAGTTCCCAGCTCATTTTGTTTTCCTCCCCTGTCCGACGGAGATTCTTAAGCATTTCTTCCTGATTTGCAGTGATGGCATACCGGATATTGAAGTGCAGAAATACCTTTCCCTCCTCCATATTCAGCACAGTGGCTGCACAAGTGGTTCGTCCCGACACCTGATCCTCATAGGCGATTCCCATATGCTCCCCGAAATATTCCTCTGACAGAAATGCCAGCCTGCCAAAAAGCCCTGCATCCTCAGCCGGAAGAATCTCCAGCCCGGCCAGAAAACCCATCAGTCCGTGAATGGCGTTGACGCTGCCCTGAGGAAAGGCGCTGTGTCTGCTCCTCCCTCTGGAGACAACACGGATTCTGTCCTGCTCAAAAACCGCTTCTATTTGGGCCTGCGCCTCTGCGGGAACCTGCGTCTGTCCTTTCGGCGCCCCCTTCTCTATCCTGTCCAAAGTTTTAATGACCGCATTTTCTGCTGCAGCCGTCCGTTCCAAAACAGCATACGCCATATCCGGAATCATATTGCTGGCGCTTCCTCCCTTTAGCTCCCGAATTCCCTCCCATGTAAGCTTCGGACAACGCAGGCCGCCTTCAATGATTCCCTTTTCCCCATAGCACACCGGAAACCCACTGTCAGCTATCATGGAAAGACGGGGAGCAGAATAGCGCTGTATGTAGTACTCTAAATCTTCCATCCCCCTCTCCTCGTCCGTTCCCACGAACAAGCACATCTGATGTCCCAGAGGAACCTGAAGCTCCCGAAGACATTCCATCATATACAGTATCCCCACCGCAGGCCCTTTGTTGTCCTGAGACCCCCGTCCTATCAGAAAGGGCTCCTCCACAAAAGGAACGAAGGGCTCGTACTTCCATTGATTTCCCACAGGCACTACATCCATATGGTTCCAAAAGCCGATCATGTTGTCCCAGTCCTTCTCCCGTTCCCCTATACTCCCCACCCGGTTTCCGTAGTTTTCCGTATAAAACCCATGTTCGCGGCCTATGGCAAGCATCTCCTCCAGACAATCCCTGCAGGGCTGTCCGAAGGGGGCTTCCGATGCCTCTTCTCTCCCCGAAACGCCGCCTCCCCCCCAAGGCGCGGATATGCTGGGTATCCTTACCAGCCTCATAATGTCCTTCTCCATCTGCTTCCTATGCTGTTCAAGCCAGATACCGACCTTCTCATATAGCTTCTTATCCATATGACCATTTCTCCCTTGTTTTCCCTCAAATTATCCTGCAGGTCTGCCTTGTCAGAACCCCGTCCATCCAAGCCTTTTCCCCGAAAGGCCCTTTCTCCAAAACTGAAAAAAAGACTGCGGGGCAGCCTGCTTCCTTCTGCCCCGCAATTCTAATCCGGATAGGCACATTGCAGAAACTGCATTTCGCACTATGCCCCCATACCTATCACGCCAGCTGTTCCAGCTTTTCCCTCACCCATTTCATTCTCTCCAAATCAATGTCCGAGGGCAGAGTGCAGTCCGCTCCCAGAACCACGCCCCTACGGCCCGTCTCCTCCACAAGCCTTTCCGTCTCCCGCTCTATCTCCTCTCTGCTCCCGGAATACAAAATTCCCGTCTTCCTATTGTCGAAGCCTCCCAGCACGCAGCGTCCTCCAAAGAATCTCTTTCCCTCCGCCAGCGTAAGCTTTTCCACATACACCGCCCAGTTCACCGCCTTCGCCGGATAGTCCTGCCAGACCTCCACCCGGTTCTGGTCCCCTGCCCAGCCGCAGCAGTGCAGAATGTTGTTGTCACTGAGCCCGTTGGCGTACTCTAGCACCTCCAGCTCCGCCGGAGTCACCAGCCTGCGGTATTCCTCGGCGGTGAACCGGAATTTCTCGGCATTCTGCACACAGTAATAGATGCCGTCACAGCCTGCCTCCGTTATCAGCCGCCTCACCAGCGCCTTGATATCCTGCGCTATGACCTTGAATGCATGGCACACCGCGTCAGGGTTCTCCCGCATATGGCGCATCAGCAGTTCCTCGCTGGTACCGAACCGCATCAAGGACATGGGGCAGAACACATTATAGAAGACGCAGCATTCTCCCGCCGCCCCCTTCACCACACCCTTGGCCCGCTCAACCTGCTTGGTGATATAGGGATGATCCTCCCCCAGAGGCGTCATGGAAAACCAGTCTTCTGCACAAGCAACCCTTTGGATATAAGGATTGGGATAATTGAAATAGCCGTCGCACATGACCTTGATCATGTCCATGCCCGTATCTCTATACAGCTGAAGATGCTGCTCCACCGTCTCCTGTCCCAGATCCTCATCCGGAGAAAAATGATACCAGAACCCCACGGGAATCCGGTCCACGGGCTTGTTTTCAAATGCGTTCAAAAGCCTTTCTCTTTTTGTCATAGCCATGCTCCTCTGTGTTGTTTTATGCTTCATCCTTCTTGGCAAGCAGCCTCACCAGATACTCCCACACCCGCTTCACGGAAGAAATGCTCAAAGTCTCCTCTGTAGTGTGTATCGCCTTCATGTCAGGTCCCATGGAAACACAGTCCAGATCCCCTATCTTGCTCCCAAGAATTCCGCACTCCAGCCCTGCATGGATGGCCTCCACCTTGGGAGCCGCGCCATACATCTCTTCATACAGCCTCACCATCTTATCCCGCAGAGGGGAATCCTTGCGAAACTTCCAGCCGGGATAGTCACCGCTGACCTCAATGGCGCCTCCCGCAAGCCCGGTCACTGCGCCCACTCTATCGATCAGGGCCCTCTTTGCGCTCTCCACGCTGCTGCGGACGGAGAATTCCGCCAGAAGGTTCCCCTCCTCATATTTCAGTATCCCCAAATTCAAAGAGGTCTCAACCAGTCCCGGCATATCTGCGCTCATGGCCTGCACTCCACCCGGCAGAGCGCACAGAAATGCCCCTGCAGCCTTGGTAAGCTCCGGACTGACGCAAGAAAAGCTTCCTTCTTTGCCCTCTTTCGCCTCAATGTAGAAATCGGGATCCTTAGAGCCCAGCTCCGCCCTGATCTCCTCTCCCAACTCCCTTATCATGGCACAGAGCTCACCGGCAGCTTCCGCCTCCGTCACCAATAAGGCCTTGGTCTCCCGGGGAATGGCATTATCCGCCAATCCGCCCTTCACCTGACACAAGCTCACCGGCAGCTTTTGGGCCAGCCTATATAAAACCCTGCCGAAAAGACAGTTGGAATTGCCCCTTTCCTTGTGGATCTCCCCTCCGGAGTGTCCTCCCAGAAGACCTCCCAGTGTCCCCTCAACTGCCCTTCCCTGCCTCTCTCTGCTGTCCAGAGGCAGCCTGCAGTGTACTCTGGCCCCTCCGGCACAGCTGGTCAGGAAGATCCCCTCCTCCTCCGAGTCCAGATTAATCATGCGGTTTCCCGTAAGCATGGACAAGTCGATTCCTCTGGCCCCGTCCATCCCCACCTCTTCGTCCACAGTGATCACTACCTCCAGCCGGGGGTGGGACAAGGAATCGGAATCCAGAAGCGCCAGCGCATAGGCTACAGCAATACCGTCGTCTCCTCCCAGACTGGTTCCCTCGGCATAGACCTCGTCTCCCCGGACGGCTACCTGCAGGCCCTGCGTTTTCATGTCCATGTCACAATCCGGCTTTTTCACCGCCACCATGTCCATATGTCCTTGTAGGATCACCGCAGGCTCCCCCTCATACCCGGAGGTAGCCTCCTTCACGATTATGATATTCTTCAGCTTGTCCTGAATGCAGAACAACCCTCTCTTTTTGGCGAAGTCCGCCAGATAATCGCTGATCTGTCCTACATTCCCCGAACCGTGAGGGATCCTTGTGATCTCCTCAAAAAAGTAAAACACTTTCTTCGGTTCCAAATCCGATAAAACGCCCATAATAAACACCCTGACCCTTTCCTTTCTCCTTTTTTAGAATT
>ERZ779626.1268-NODE-1268-length-11439-cov-6.809733_pt1 | contig 11439 bp, 12 predicted proteins | sample MGYA00514209_ERZ779626 | MGnify/ENA primary metagenome ERZ779626 (study PRJEB29562, sample SAMEA4376713) | mouse gut metagenome | isolation source: Cecum | study: EMG produced TPA metagenomics assembly of the A DSS colitis mouse model was used to assess the...
CACCTTTTCAATGCCAAACCCGCGCAGGGGGGACAGGGCGGGGACGTAGCTCTGAATGGAGCAGTTGGACTTGACGGCGATGAAGCCCCGCTTGACGCCCAGGCGGGCCCGCTGGGCCTTGATGACCTCGATGTGCTCCGGGTTCACCTCGGGGATGACCATGGGCACGTCGGGGGTCCAGCGGTGGGCGGAGTTGTTGGACACCACCGGGCACTCGTGCCGGGCGTACTCCTCCTCCAGGGCCTTGATCTCCTCCTTCTTCATATCCACGGCGGAGAAGACAAAGTCAACCATAGACGCGATCTTCTCCACGTCGTCCTGGGCGCTGAGCAGGACCAGATCCTTGGCCTCCGCCGGGATGGGGGTGTCCATGGCCCAGCGGGGGCCCGCCGCGTCCTCGTACCGCTTGCCGGCGGACCGGGGGCTGGCGGCCACCACGGTGAGCTGGAACCAGGGATGGTTTTCCAGTAGGGTGACGAAACGCTGGCCCACCATGCCGGTGGCGCCGATGACGCCCACTTTATATTTTTCCATGTCAATCTGCCTCCTGTGCGGCCCGGCGGGTGGAATTTGGGTCTTGCGGCCTGGGCCGGGATACGCTATAATATGAAAATAGTGTCGAAACCCATACGCCTGCGAAAGCGTATAACCAAATACCACTATAACATCAACGCGCTAAAGTGTCAATTTCGCGCCAATCCCCAAAGTGGAGAAATGGAGCACACTATGAAGAGAAAATTCGTGCAAATTGCAGCCTTGTGCCTTGCGGCGGCCCTTTTGCTGACGCTATGCGGGGGGACCGCCTCCGCCGCCCCGGCAGGCTCCAACGAGAAAATCATCCGGGTGGGACTCCACTACGGCACCGGGGCCATGGAGGGGCTGAATTTGGAGAACAAGGTGGGCTCCGGCTTCCGGTTCGGGTACTACGACGGCTCTGACCGCTTCGTGGAGCTGGGGTCCACCGCCCAGACGGCCATCTCCGTGGTGGAGACCATGAACGTGTACTTTGGGACCTATAACAGCTATCGGAGCTACCACACCGCCATCACCTCCTCTGTGGCGGTGGGAGAGTATCACCTCCAGCTGCCGGGGACCTACGGCTCTTTCGCCCAGGCCCAGGCCGCGGCGTCCCAGTATCCCGGCGGGTTTGCGGCCTATATCGGCGGGGCATACTACGCCCGGGTGGGCAATTATACCACCAGGGACGGGGCGGTGGCCGCCCAGGCCGCTTTAGGGGCGGGGGCCCAGCTGTGCGGAACTTCGGGCTACGGCGTCAGCGTGGTTGTCACGGGCACCAACACCATCCTGTTCCAGTATGACGACCTGGGGAGCGGCACCGGCCTGGGGGTGGAGCCCATCCAGACCGGCGGGGAGAAGTGTACCACCTTGAGCAAGGGCTGTGTCTACAACGGCGGCTTCCGTTTTGAGCGCATCGGCGGCGGGAAGCTGACGGTGGTGAACCTCCTGGGCTTCGAGGATTACGTCAAAGGGGTGGTGGCCGCCGAGATGAGCACCAGCTGGCCCATCGAGGCGCTGAAGGCCCAGGCGGTGGCCGCCCGGAGCTACGCGCTGACCCTGGGCACCAAGCACGGGAAGCACCATTTCGACATCTGCGACGACGTGGACTGTCAGGCCTATTCCGGCCAGACCAGCGCGGGGCCTAACTCCAACGCCGCCGTGGACCAGACCGCCGGACAGGCGGCGCTGTACAACGGCAAAGTGATCTCCGCCTTTTACTATTCCAGCAACGGCGGGGCCAGCGAGAGCGTGTCCATTGTCTGGGACAGCAACCAGTCCCTGTACCCCTATCTGGTGGGGGTGACGGACCCTTATGAGGCGTCGCTGAACCTAAAAAACAACTGGACCCGCAGCTTCACCAGCGCCGAGCTGATCTCCAGGCTGTTTTCGGGATACTCCGTCGCCGCCCCCCTGGTGTCGGCCTCCATCAGCTCCTACAGCCCCACCGGCAATCCCAAGACGGTGACCTTCACCGACAGCGCCGGGAAAAACTTTTCGGTGAGCGCCTATAGGATGGTGCGGTATCTGGGCCTGCGTTCCTACCGGTACGGTTTTCCTGGGAGCGGGACCGTCCCCGGCACGCCCACGGCCCCTTCGGGGAATATCTCCATCAACGGGACCATGTCGGTGAGCGGCACGGCGGGGCTGTACGCCATCGACGGCAGCGGAAGCCTGACCGCTTTGGGAAACAGCGTGTATGTGGCCACCGGCAGCGGCGCCGCCCCGCTGGACCAGGGGGGACAGAGCCAGACTCAGGGCTCCAGCCCGTGGGCATCCTCCACCACGGCGGTAAACGGCTCAATCACCTTTGAGGGCCGGGGCTGGGGCCACAATCTTGGCATGAGCCAGTTCGGCGCAAAGGCCATGGCCGAGCAGGGCTTTACTTACCAGCAGATCCTGCAATTCTACTATACTGGCATTACGGTGGGATATACGTGAAAACCTCAGATTTTTATTTTGACCTGCCCCCGGAGCTCATCGCCCAGACGCCTTTGGAGCAACGGGACGCCTCCCGGCTGCTGGCCCTGGACAGGACCACGGGAGAGACCCGGCATATGCGCTTCTACGACCTGCCCTCCTTGCTGCGGCCCGGGGACTGCCTGGTGCTCAACGACAGCCGGGTGCTGCCCGCCCGGCTCATCGGCAGGCGGGCGGGAGGCGGCGCCTGCGAGGTGCTGCTGCTCATTGACCGGGGAGATAAGGTGTGGGAGTGCCTGGCCCGTCCCGGGAAAAAGCTTCGCCCCGGCGCGAAAATCACCTTCGGGGAAAACGAGCTGTCCGCAGAGATTGTGGGCGAGGTTGAGGGCGGCAACCGGCTGGTCCGCTTCGACTACCAGGGCATTTTCCTGGAGACCCTGGAGCGGTTGGGCAAAATGCCCCTGCCCCCCTACATCAAGTCGGAGCTGGCTGACTCGGAACGCTACCAGACGGTATATTCCAGGGTGACGGGGTCCGCCGCCGCCCCCACGGCGGGGCTACATTTCACTCCCGGACTGCTGGAGCAGATCCAGGCCATGGGGGTAAAGGTGTGCTATGTGACTCTCCACGTGGGGCTGGGCACCTTTCGCCCGGTGAAGGCGGAGAATCTGGACGAGCACGAGATGCACGCGGAATACTGCGTGATCCCCCAGGAGACCGCTGAAGTGGTCAACGAGACCAAACGGGCGGGGGGACGGGTGGTGTGCGTGGGCACCACCTCCTGCCGCACCATTGAGAGCTGGGTGGGGCCGGACGGTACGCTGAAGGCTTCGGCGGGGTGGACCAGCATCTTCATCTATCCCGGCTACCGATTTAAGGTGCTGGACGCCCTCATCACCAACTTCCACCTGCCGGAGTCCACCCTCATCATGCTGGTGTCCGCCCTGGCGGGACGGGAGCGCGTGCTGGCGGCTTATGAGGAGGCGGTGCGGGAGAAGTACCGCTTTTTCTCCTTTGGGGACGCCATGTTCATTGGATAGAGGCCAAAGCGAAAACAGACGGAGGACGGGGGTGCCCGTCCTCCGTTTTGAAATTTCTGATGCGGCGCGTCTACTTTCCCAGCTGCGTGTTTTTGCGGTATGCGGCCAGCACCGCGTCGATGGCGGCGGCCCGCAGTCCGCCCCGCTCCAGCTCCGCCACCCCGGCGATGGTGGAGCCGCCGGGGGAGCACACCTCGTCCTTGAGCTGCCCGGGGTGTTTCCCGCTCTCCAGCACCATGGCCGCCGCCCCCAGCACCGTCTGGGCGGCGTATTCCAGGGCCTGCTTCCGGGGCAGGCCGGCGGCTACCCCGCCGTCCGCCAGCGCCTCGATATAGGGGTAGACGAAGGCGGGGCCGCAGCCGGCCACTGCGGAGAACTGGTCCATCAGTTCCTCGGGGATGCGCTCCACCCGGCCTGTGGCGACCAGGATCTCCTCCACGCCCTGGATGCAGGACTTTGCCGCCTCTTCGGCGCACAGGGCGGTCATGCCCTTCCCCACCGCCGCGCAGGTGTTGGGCATGATCCGAATCACCGGCACATAGTACCCCGCCCCAGCCAGGTGGGGCCGCATGTCCTTGATGACCAGCCCCGCCGCCATGGACACCACCACCTTGTCCTCACCCACCCGGTGGCGGTCCAGGATCTGGGGTGCCAGCTCCTCCAGAAGAGGCCGCATGCCGTGGGGCTTTACCCCCAGAAAGAGGTATTCCGCCGCCCACACCGCGTCGGCGGCGCTGTCCACCGACGCGCACCCCAGCTCCGCCGCCAAGGCCCGGGCTTTTTCCGGCGTGCGGTTGGCCAGCACTACCTGGTCCGGCCCGACGGCCCGGCAGGCCGCCCGGGCCAGTGTCCCTCCCATGTTTCCCACGCCAATAAAGGCCGCTTTTTTCATGTTACCCCAGCTTTCCAAAAATATGTCCTATTATACCGCTTCTTCGATAAAGCTGCAAGTTGAAATTGACAAGTGAAAAAAATTTCGGTAAAATAAAACGTTAATACTATGAGGAGGGATATCCATGGACATCAAGAAAGCCATTGAGGACATCGTGGAGAAAATCAAGAACGACGAAGCCCTGCAAAAGCAGTTCCTCAGCGACCCCGCCGGGGCGCTGGAGAAGCTCACCGGCATCGACCTGCCCACTGAGCAGCTGGACGCGGTGGTGAATGGCGTCAAGGCCAAGCTCACCGCCGACAACATCGGCGACGCCGTCAAAGGGTTTGGCAATCTGTTCAAGAAGTGAGAAAAGCCCCCGCTGGTCAAACCCAGCGGGGGGCTTTTCATTTGACCGGACGGCCCTCAAGCCAGGGAGCGGTTGATGGCGCACAGAATCGCCCGCAGGGACGCCCGGTTGATGTTGTGGCTCTTGCCCACGCCAAACACGTCTTTTCCCTGGGGATTTTTTAGGTGGATGTAGCACACCGCCTGGGTGTCTGACCCGGTGGAGATAGCGTGCTCCTTGTAGTCCACGAACTGGTATCCCTCGATATGGCCCTCGGGCAGGTCGTGAAGGGCGTTGAAGAAGGCGTCGATGGGTCCGTTGCCCTGGCCGTAGGCCTCCATAGTGCGCCCCTTGTAGCCTACCTGGCCCACGAAGGCCACCTGGCTCACATCCCCGTGGCGGGAATCCTCCCGGAAGGAGTGGCGCTCCAGTTGGTAGGTCTTGGGGACGGACAGGTACTCCTGGTCGAAAAGCGCAAAGATCTGGTCCGGCTTCAGCTCCTTGCCCACCCGGTCCGACTCTTTCTGCACCACCGCGCCAAACTCGGCGTGCATGGCCTTGGGCAGGTCGTAGCCGAAGCTCTGCATCATGACGAAGGCGGCCCCGCCCTTGCCCGACTGGGAGTTGATGCGGATGATGGGCTCGTACTGGCGGCCCACGTCGGCGGGGTCGATGGGCAGATAGGGCACCTCCCACATGTCCGTGCCGCTGTCGTTCATGTAGTGCACGCCCTTGCTGATGGCGTCCTGATGGCTGCCGGAGAAGGCGGTGAACACCAGCTCCCCGGCGTAAGGCTGGCGCTCGCCAACCCGCATCTTGGTGCACCGCTCGTACATGGCCCGGATCTTGTTGATGTCGTGGAAGTCCAGCCTGGGGTCCACTCCCTGGGTGTACATGTTCATGGCCAGGGTCACCATGTCCACATTGCCGGTGCGCTCGCCGTTGCCGAAGAGGGTGGCCTCCACCCGCTCGGCCCCGGCCAGCAGGCCCATCTCGGTGGTGGCCACGCCGGTGCCCCGGTCGTTGTGGGGGTGGAGGGAGATGACGGCCCGCTCACGGCCGGGGAGCTTTCGGATGAAATACTCCATCATGTCGGCGAACTGGTTGGGCAGGCAGTTTTCCACTGTGGTGGGCAGATTGAGTATGACTTTGTTGTCCGGCGTGGCGTGGAGATGGTCCAGCACCGCCGCGCAGATGTCCACAGCGTTGTCCATCTCGGTGCCCATGAAGGACTCTGGGGAGTACTCGTAGCGCAGGTTCATGCCGCCTTCGATCACTGGCTGGGCCATTTCATAGATGAGGTCCGCCGCGTCGGTGGCGATTTTGGTGACACCCTCCATGTCCATGTGGAACACCACCTTGCGCTGGAGGGTGGAGGTGGAGTTGTAGAAGTGCAGGATCACGTTCTTGGCGCCCTGAATGGCCTCAAAGGTCTTTTTAATCAGGTGCTCCCGGGCCTGGACCAGCACTTGGATGGTCACGTCGTCGGGGATATGGTTCCCCTCAATGAGCTCCCGGCAGATCTCATATTCCGTCTCCGAGGCAGAGGGAAAGCCAATCTCGATCTCCTTCACGCCGATGTCCACCAAAGTGTGGAAATACTCCAGCTTTTCTTCCAGGTTCATGGGGTCGATGAGAGCCTGGTTGCCGTCCCGCAGGTCCACCGAGCACCACACCGGGGCCTGGGTGATGGTCTTGTCCGGCCAGGTCCGATTCTGGATGGGCTGGGGGGCGAAGGGAATGTACTTTTCAAATCCGGGCTTCAAATTCATGGTTTTTTCCTCCTTTTGGGATTCGGGGGACAAAAAACGCCCCCGACGTTTCGTCAGGGGCGCAATAAATCATATCACGCGGTACCACCCTAATTCCGCACGCGGTCACCCGACGCGCACTCTTGGCCTCCAGCAAGGCCGCGGCCTGTAACGGGACCACCCGTCCAATCCTACTGAATGGGTTCGGATTGGCGGCTCCGGGGCCAGTATCCATGCGGGGTCCCGCGCCGGTTCGCACCAACCACCGGCTCTCTGAGCGGGGAAAACCGCGTCTTCTTCCCATCAACGCCTTTTGCTCGGTAACCATTATACCGTGGGGACGGGGGGATTGTCAAGCGTCACTTTCCGCGTCCCAGATAAAGGAAAAGCCCAAGCTGATTTCTGCTTGACAAGAGGGGGAACGTCTGCTATAATGCAAAATAGTTCAAAATAGAACTAAAAGGAGGGGGCGCAGTGACAGAGTCGTTTTTGGAGCATGTGCTGCTTTTAAAGGAGGCGTATGACCGTGCCCTGGACCCGGTGGCCCAGCGGTGGGGGCTCACCCGAATGGAACTGGACCTGCTGTTGTTCCTCCACAACAACCCCGGCAGCGCCACGGCGGCGGAGGCTGTCCGCCTGCGCCAATGGACCAAGTCCCACGTGTCGGCGGCGGTCCATTCCCTCAAGGTCCGGGGCCTGCTGTCCGCGGCCCACATGGAGGGAAACCGCAAAACCCTGCGGCTCACCCCGCTTTCCGCCGCCGAATCCATTCTCCAGGAGGGCCGGGAGGCCCAGTGCGCCTTTTTTCAGGCCATGCGCCGGGACTTCACCCGGTCGGAGGAGCGGGCGTTGGAGGACATTTTAAAAAAGATTGCCCGGAATGTCCGGGACGCCATGAAAAAGTGAGGTTTTTTTGTGTTTACCTTTGTGATCTGTTTTCTGGCCGGGGCTGGCGCGGGGCTGGGCACCGGCTTTGCGGGCATGAGCGCCGCCGCCGTCATCAGCCCCATGCTCATCACCTTCCTCCACATGGAGCCCTATGAGGCGGTGGGCATTGCGCTGGCCAGCGATGTGCTGGCCAGCGCCGTTTCCGCCTATACCTATGGGAAAAACAAGAACCTGGACGTGAAAAACGGCTTGGTGATGATGTTCACCGTGCTGTGCTTCACCCTGGTGGGCAGCTGGGTGTCCAGCCTGGTGCCCGCCTCCGCCATGGGGGGCTTTTCCACCTGGATGACCCTGCTGCTGGGCGTCAAATTCATCGTCAGGCCCGTCATGACCACCAAGGAGGCCATGGCGGGCACGGATCCCAGAAAACGGGTGGTCCAGTCCGTCCTGTGCGGGATGCTCATCGGCTTTATCTGCGGCTTTGTGGGGGCCGGCGGCGGGATGATGATGCTGCTCATCCTCACCAGCGTGCTGGGGTACGAGCTGAAGACCGCCGTGGGCACCAGCGTGTTCATCATGGCCTTCACCGCCTTCACCGGGGCGGCCAGCCACTTTGCCATCGGCGGCATGCCCGACCTGACGGTACTGGCCCTGTGCGTGCTGTCCACCCTGCTGTGGGCCCGTATTGCCGCCCGGTTTGCCAACAAGGCCAGTCCCATCGTCCTCAACCGGGCCACCGGCGTGGTGCTGGCGGTGCTGGGGGCGGCCATCCTGGCGGTGAACTATCTGACTTGAAAAGGGAACAAAAGGGCGGTGGGCTGCAAGAAAATTTCTCTTGCAGCCCGCCGCTTATTTATATTCAGAAATCGAACCGGGGACAACCGGCATATATCTCCGGGATGGGGGTATTCCAATCCGTCTGTTCTACCAGCATAGACGGTTCCTCTGGAAATTCCACCGCGTTGAGATATTCAATAAAATCGTCCTCGTTATAGCATAAGCCGTTATTCACCCGGTATTTGGCGGCCTCGGGAGCGCTGGGCAGCCAGATAGAGCAGAATGTCCAGCACCATTCCTCCAGATTGTCCGCCACCCGGTCCGGCACCAGATATACCTTTGACGGCCCGTCAGCTGACAAAATGACAGGTTTCACGCCGTCCCTCAGCCCTCGTCCTCGATGAGGCCGTAGCCGCCGTCGTTGCGCTTGTACACCACGGCGAAAGCGTCGCTGTCCTCGATCTTGAAGGCATAGAAAGCGTGGCCCAGCAGGTCCATCTGCAAGATGGCTTCGTCTACCGTCATGGGCTTGATGGGGAACTTCTTAGTGCGCACGACATGGAAATCGTCCTCCTCCGCGTCGGGCACAAAGGAGGTCTCCTCGGCGGGCTCGGGAGGGGTGAACGCCCCGGTGCGCAGCCGCTTTTCCAGGCGGGTCTTGTGCTTGCGCAGCTGGCGTTCCATGGAGGTGACCGCCGCGTCCACCGACGCGAACATGTCCGACGTGCTCTCCGCCACCCGCAGGATGGTGGCGCCGGAACGGATGGTGAGCTCCACCTTGTTCCGGTCCTTCTCCACAGAGAAGACCAAGCTGGCCTCCGCCTCGTTCTTGAAGTAACGGTCCAGCTTGCCTACCTTCTTCTCGGCGTAGTTGTGGAGCGATTTGGGCAGGTTGACCTTCTTGTCTGTAAACGTGAACTTCATGTGCTCAGCTCCTTTCGGTTGGAGGCAGAAATTACCTCCGTATTTGTATTATAGCACAATTGCATGGAAATAGGCAATTCTTTTTTTGTCTCTTCTTACTCTCGGGGGTGGGAATTTTGACACACCGGGCAGATTGGACAGGCACGGCGGCGGCGGGGGGCGCATAGCTGTGGTTGGGGGCCTGTGCCTTGGGAACTGCCCTCAAGTTCAGAGAAGAGAGGAGAATTGAGTGAACATGAAGGAAGTGCTGACCAACCGGCTGGCCCGGCTGCTGTGCGTCAAGTCCCTGGTGACGCTGGCCCTGACGGCGGTATTCGCCGTCCAGGCCCTGCGGGGAGATGTGGGCCAGGATTTCATGACGGTGTACACCGTCATCATCGCCTTCTACTTCGGCACCCAGCTGGAGCGGAGGGCGCAGAAAGGGAATGGTGTTGGATGAAGCTGTTAAAGTGTATCCTCACCGAGAACGACTGTTACAAGTCGAAGCGGACCATCAAGCCCGAGGGGGTGATGGTCCACTCCACCGGGGCCGACAACCCCAACCTGCGGCGGTATGTCCAGCCCGTCTCCTCCACCCCCGGACGGGAGGAGCTGCTATCCGCCCTGGGAACCAACCCCAACGGCAACCATTGGAACCGCCCGGGCCTTGACGTGTGCGTCCACGGCTTCATTGGACGGCTGGCGGACGGCGGGGTAGCGGCGGTGCAGACCCTGCCCTGGGCCCACCGGGGGTGGCACGCCGGCACCGGAACCAGCGGGAAAAGCGCCAACAACACCCACATCTCCTTCGAGATGTGCGAGGACGGCCTGACCGACCCTGCCTATTTTCAGCAGACCTACCGGGCCGCCGTGGAGCTGACCGCCATGCTGTGCCGGGATTACGGGCTGGACCCCATGGGGGATGGGGTAATCATCTGCCATCAGGACGGCTACCGCCGGGGGACCGCCAGCAACCACGGCGACGTGTATAACTGGTTCCCCCGGTTCGGGATGGACATGAACGACTTCCGGGCCGATGTGGTCCGGGCCATGGACGGAGAGGAGGAGGACGATATGGTGTACTACAGAACTTTGGACGACGTGCCGGACTACTACCGGGACGCGGTGAAAAAGGCGGTGGACAGGGGGGCCCTGCGGGGTGAGAGCGCGGGGGTGCTCAACGTGTCCGAGGACCTGTGCCGCACGCTGACGGTGCTGGACCGGCTGGGACAGATGGACTGAATAGACGAAGAGGACGCCTGAGCGATCAGGCGTCCTCTTTGCGTTTTACACGTAACAGGCCGTATTCAGCAAAGGCCAAAAATCCAGATGAGATTGCCAAGCAGTACGATTGCCAGGAATGCTGCCAGCGCAAAACCGGCCAGAAAGCTGGCGGTTTTTCCTATCGCTTTCTTCATTTCGCCGCTTCCTCAGACTGCTGTATGGTATCCAACTCCCCGGGGTTTTACTTGATGGCCTTGGACTTGACCTCGTCCCCCAGCAGGGCGGCGAACTGGTCCATAGACATGGCCCCCAGGTCCTCGCCGGAGCGGCGGCGGGGGGAGACGGTGCCGTTTTCCATGTCCCGGTCGCCCACCACCAGCATGAAGGGCACCTTTTCCAAGGTGGCCTCCCGGATCTTCTTGCCGATCTTCTCGTTGCGCTCGTCCACCTCGGTGCGGAAGCCCAGTTCCTCCAGCTTGGCGGATACCTGACGGGCGTAGTCCTCCGCCCGGTCGGTGACGGGCAGCACCTTTACCTGGACGGGGGCCAGCCACGCAGGGAACGCCCCGGCAAAGTGCTCGGTGATGACGCCGATGAAGCGCTCGATGGAGCCCAGTACCACCCGGTGGATCATGATGGGGCGGTGTTTCGCGCCGTCCTCGCCGGTGTACTCCAGCTCGAACCGCTCGGGGAGCTGGCTGTCCAGCTGGATGGTGCCGCACTGCCAGGTCCGACCCAAGGAGTCGGCCAGGTGGAAGTCCAGCTTGGGGCCGTAGAAGGCCCCGTCCCCCTCGTTGACGACGAACTCTTTGCCCATGCCGGTGATGGCGTCCTTCAGGATGTCCTGGTTGCGCTCCCACTCGTCCACGGTGCCGATGTGGTCCTCCGGCATGGTGGACAGCTCGATGGTGTAGCTCAGGCCGAAGGTGGAGTACACCTCGTCGAACAGCCGCACCGTCTCCTGGATCACGTCCTTCATCTGCTCCCGGGTCATGAACACGTGGGCATCGTCCTGGGTGAAGCAGCGCACCCGGAACAGGCCGTGGAGGGCCCCGGACAGCTCATGGCGGTGGACAAGGCCCAGCTCGCCCACCCGCAGGGGCAGCTCCTTGTAGGAGTGGGGTTCGCTGGCATAGACCAGCATCCCGCCGGGGCAGTTCATGGGCTTGACGGCGAAATCCACGTCGTCAATGACGGTGG
>ERZ779626.1272-NODE-1272-length-11425-cov-7.025506_pt1 | contig 11425 bp, 6 predicted proteins | sample MGYA00514209_ERZ779626 | MGnify/ENA primary metagenome ERZ779626 (study PRJEB29562, sample SAMEA4376713) | mouse gut metagenome | isolation source: Cecum | study: EMG produced TPA metagenomics assembly of the A DSS colitis mouse model was used to assess the...
TTGGTTCTTATGGCCTTTGATTTTCTACAGACTTTTTTTGATTTGGTGCTGTAGTACTTCGATATTTTCCAGACGGCCTTCGACATTGTCCAGACGGCCCTCGATCTTGTCCAGGCGGCCCTCGATCTTGCCCAGACGATCTTTTATCGGTTGTAGCTTTTCATCCAGCAGGCCCGATAGGGCTTGCATCAGCTGTTCATTATCCATAGCTTGTCCCTCCCAACATAATAAACAACCTTCTCTGCCGCAAAGCAACGCATGAAAACCTGACACCGAATTCCACCTTCTATCTCTGGATTATAACATACCCATTATATCAAGTCTATGAAATTATCAAAAATAAGCCCGCTGATCTCAGCCTTTCGCCCTCAGCCCCTCCAGCGCTTCAAACACTCCTGCCACAGCTCTCTCCCTATCAGTATAGACCGTCCTGCAGAATTCATTGTCCAAAGAATACCTCCAACTCCCCTTTCCTCTATCATCGTGATAAATAACCACCACATGACCATCGATTTTCAGATATTCGTTTCCCTTCTTTGAACGCTTCCACTGACGCTTGAAGAAATTTATCCGTCTGGACTGCCGTTTCTTGAAATCCGCTTCCCGGCGCTTGGCCTCACTAACGTCACCCTCCATTTTGCCTGCGCATTTGCATCCTACAGACAAGCTGGGGTAGCTGGGATGCTCCATTTGATGGGCATATCGAATGATCTGATATCCGCACATCTCACAGATTCCCGAAGGGGAACCCAGATCCTCCACTCCCACGCAGCTCCACCCAAAATGGGGAACCTCCGACCTCTTCCATAAATTGGGACTGTTCTCCTTCCAAGCCCTCAGACGGGCGGCCTTCTCTTCCCTCTCCTTTTCTTCTTCACTCTTCTCTTTCAGTTCAGGCTCAAAAGCGGCTGATACTGCAAATGTCCCCTCTTCCTCTCTCTCTCCGTCAGATACATCCTTTTCAATCATTTCTATCTCCAGAGGAGCCTCCCAATCTCCCGAAACCGGCCCTGATTCCTCCGCTGTATCCTCCAAGGCTTTCGGATGCCCTTCCGTTCCTCCCGAAACCGGCCCTGCCCCGCCGTCCGGCTCCTCCGATCCCGGCTGCCCTTTTGCATCCCGGCTGCCGCCCCTGCCCTTTGGATCCCACGAACCACGCGCCCCTGCATCCTCTGGATGAGCTTGGGCAGCCTGCGTCTGGCTTATCGGATTTTTAAGCAGGATATCCTCATGCTTTTTTCCAAAATAACTGCTGGATATGTTTCTCGGATGGGGCAGCTTCTCAAACTTCACGGAATAGCTCCCTCGCTTGGCGTCTATGGCCTCAATGACGCCGGCTCCAAAGACATGATGCTCCACCACGTCTCCCACCTTCCTGCTCCCCGCCGGCTCCAGAAGCAGCTCAAGGTTCAGCTTCTCCGCGTATCTTTTGCTTTCCTGCCGCAGCTCTTCCGATATTTTACCTATTCTGACGTAATTCTTTTCCCCGATCTCCTCCAGAAAGCGGGAAGCCAGATTTTTGATTCCGTTTTCCGACATTCCCTCCGAATCCATCAGATACAGATATCTCTCCGCCCGGGTGATGGCCACGTAGCACAGCCTCCGCTCCTCCTCCAGCCCCAGCATCTTTCTGTCCCCCAGCGTCTTTGCGGAGGGAAACACTCCCTCCGTAAAGCCAAGAATGAACACCACCGGAAATTCCAGACCCTTGGAGGAATGGATCGTCATCAGTTTCACGGCGTCCTTGGGCTCATCCCTGTTCTCCCCCGCCTGAAGGGCGATCTGCTGCAGAAATTCCTCCAGACTTAAGTCCTCCCCGAACTCCCGCTCGAATTCATTTGCGATACGCTTAAATTCCGCAAGGTTGTCCAACCTTTCCTCATCCCCCAGACTCCGGATATAATTCTCGTACCCTGAGCCCTCCATTACCCTATTGACTATATCAGATATCCGCATGTCCCTATAACCGCTGCGCATATCCTCCATGAAACGGACAAACGACCCCGCATCGCTGCCGGCAAATTCCCTGTCTCCCAAATGCTCCGACAGCGTTGCAAAAAGAGTCTTTGCCTTCCCGTCCGCTTCCTCCTCTGTCAGATCCAACAGACTTTCCTGATAAAAGCTCCCTTTCTTCTCCTGCTCCCGCAGCTCCTCCAGCCGGTTCACTTTCCCTCTGCCGAATCTCCTGCGGGGCAGATTCACCACCCGCAGAAATGCGTTGTCATCGCCGTAGGCAATCAGCTTCAGATATGCCAGAACATCCAGAATCACAGCTCTCTGATAAAAGCGGACTCCCCCGAATATCTCATAGGGGACATTCTTCTCCACCAGCTTCTTCTCCATCACCCGGGACAAAAAGCTGGCTCTATAGATAATCGCAAAATCCGAATACCGAAAGCCCTCCTTCTCCCGCAGGCGCCTGATATTGTCAATGACCTGATCCATCTCCTCCGTCTCGTTTCTGGAATGATAATGAACCACGGGAGCGCCCTCGGGATTCCTTGTAAACAGATCCTTCTTCAGGCGCACCTGATTTTTTTCTATCAAGGCGTTTGCGCACTGGAGAATCTGGGGCGTGGATCTATAGTTCTGATTCAAGATAATGGTCTTTGTAGGCTCGTGCTGCTTGTCGAAGTCCACCAGCAGCTTTACGTCGGATCCTCTCCATTCATAGATATTCTGATCCGGATCCCCCACAATCATGAGATTCCGATACATTCCGGACAAGATCTCTACCAGCCGCATCTCCACGGAAGAGCTGTCCTGAAACTCGTCCACCATGATATAGTTCAGCCTGCTCTGCCACTTCTGCCTCACCTGAGAGTCCGTCTCCAGCAGATAGATGGCAAAGGCGATAAGGTCGTGGAAATCCAGAGAATAGGTTGCTTTCTGCCTCTGCAGAAACTCCTCTATAATTTGATCGTCCTGATCCTCTATTTTGCTCATGATCTGGCAAGGCTTAGGATCGCACATCTTCCTCACATACTCCATGTCCTTCTTCGCCCGCCCGATCTTTCTGAGCATGGTCTCAAAAGCGGCGTAGTCAAGCTTCAGCTCATGCTTCTGGTATATCTCCTCCAACATGCCCTTCTGCTGGTGGGAATCGATGATCTGAAATTGCTTGTTGAGAAACAGCTTCTCGGGATTCTCCCGCAGCAGCTTGTTGCAGAACCCGTGATAGGTGCATATCAGGCTTACATCATTCCCCTCCCCAATCAGCCCCCGGATCCTTCTTTTCATCTCTCCTGCCGCCTTGTTGGTGAAGGTCACGCATAAAATGTTTCCCGAATCGATTCCATAGTCCTGCACCAGATAGGCATATCGGCTCACCAGCAGCTTCGTTTTTCCGCTGCCGGCTCCGGCGATCACCCTGACGTATCCTTCTGTCTCCAGTACCGCCTCTATCTGTCTCTCATTCAAATTCTCCAGCAAATTCGCCATCTTAAGCTTCCCCGCCATTTCTCTGCAAATGTCCCTCACAAGCAGCCGATGCCTTATCGGGAACTGTCCGCTTTCCTGATGATTCTATTCTATCACACGAACATATGTCTGCCTAGACCCTTCTCCCGAATTTCTCTTTTCACTTTTTCCTTTCCGGATTTCAATGCAGACGGTTCACCCACTGGGTTGAAGCATCCATAGCAGTGCGGCAGGCATTCGTCTGATCCAACGCATTCAGCATCACAAAATCATGGATGGTCCCCTGCACCCGCAGCGCCGTCACCTCCACGCCTGCACATCGCAGCCTTTCACCGAAGGCCTCCCCTTCACTGCGCAGGACATCCGCCTGACCGTTTATGATCATCGTGGGAGGGAAACACCTCAGACAGTCTATGTCCGCCCGAAGGGGGGACGCGGTTATCCGGTTCCTATCCGCCATAGAGGCTGTATATTGTCTCCAAAACCATTGCATCCCTTCCCTATATAGATAATAGTCCTCTGCGAATTCGCGGTAGCTGGCTGTGTCAAAGCAAGCATTGGTTACAGGATAATATAACAACAGCTTTTGGATACGGGACCCCTGCCCCATGGCTGACATCAGAACCATAGCGATTGCCATGTTACCGCCAACACTGTCACCTGCCACTGTGAGCGCAGTCCCCTTTGCCGCCGAAAAGCAATCCCCTATGATTTCCCTTATATGGGAAAGGACAAAATAACACTGCTCTATGGCTGTGGGGTATTTGGCTTCCGGAGACCGGCTGTATTCGGGGAATACGATCAATGAATCTGTCCTTGCCGAAAGCTCCCTGACCAGCTTTTCATGTGTATGAAAGCTGCCAAATACCCAGCCTGCACCGTGAATATAGAATATGATATTTCTGATTTTTGCACCTTTGGGCGCAATAAAATATACCGGAATACTCCCCCATATCCCGGTATTGACACAAACCGAGGATACATCGGCGGGATATTTATATACCGGTGTATCCTGCATTTCCTCCAGCGCCCTCCTGCCCTGCTCAGGCGGCAGCTGAAAAATCAACGGAGGCACAGAGCTCTGATTGCAGACGGCTTCTGCAGCGGGCTCCAACGGAACGCATCGTTTCATAATTCATTGTTCCTTGACACTATAACTGGTTTTTATTATAATATGCAGTTCTTCCGTTTTTGCATATCAGCCGGCTGATCCCACCCAATTCCACAGCATCATGCAGCCCCTTTCGGAATAGACATTTATGCTCACAGCCTCCAAAGCCGGAAGGCCTGCTCCACGGCATCCGCCATATTGGCCTTCGCATTCTCGGGCCTCATGGCTTCCTCCAGCGTGACAACGCTGCGAAGGATAGGGAAAAAGGCGTCTATTCCCTGCTTATTGCACTCCGCCGCATCCGCGGTCACGCAGCCGGAAAAAGCAATCACGGGCTTCCCGTGCTTTTTTGCCAGCCTCGCCACGCCCACGGGGGCCTTCCCCATAGCCGTCTGCCCGTCCAGACGTCCCTCTCCGGTCACCACCACATCCGCGTCCCTCACATAATCTTCCAGAGCCGTCTCCTCCAGCACGATCCGGACGCCGGATTCCAAAACCGCATCGGTAAAGGCAAGAAACGCAAAGCCCAGACCTCCCGCGGCTCCTGTTCCGGGATAGGCGGCGTCCGCTCTGGGAAAGGACTTGCACGCCAGTGCGGCATACCGCTCCAGCCATAGATCCATCCTGCGAACCATCTCCGGAGTCGCACCCTTCTGGGGCCCATACACCGCGCTGGCGCCCAAGCTCCCGCACAGAGGATTCGTCACATCGCAGGCGATGCGGAACCGGCAGTCCGCAAGTTCAGGAAGCACATTGTCCACGGTGATGGCCGCCAGCCTCTCCAGCCCTTTCGCCCCCAGCTCCACCGGCCTGCCCTCATGGTCCAGACATCCAAACCCCAACGCCTGAAGCATACCCAGACCTCCGTCGTTGGTGGCGCTTCCCCCTATGCCTATGACAAAGCGGCGGCAGCCTCTGACCGCCGCGTCCTTGATCACTTCTCCCACCCCATAAGAAGTGGTGTTCATGGGATTGCGCTCTTTTGCAGGCACCAAAGTTATGCCTGCCGCGCCGGACATCTCAATCACAGCCGTGTCGCTCTCTCTCACAATACCATACTGACATACCACCGGCCTGCCCAAGGGTCCCATGACCTCCACGGTCTGCATCCTGCCCCCCATGCCCTGCACCAGCGCCTCCACGGTGCCCTCTCCGCCGTCCGCCAGAGGACGCACCGCCACATCCGCAGCAGGATCCGCCCTGAGGATCCCCTCCATGGCAGCTTGTCCCGCCTCCATGGAAGTAAGACTTCCTTTGAAAGAGTCTATAGCAACTACTGCCTTCATGCCCTCTTCCTCCTATCTCCTTATAAAATCTCAGCGACCTGCCCTACGCAGATCGCTGCATTATCATGACCCTCATCCTATCCTTCCGTCCCTGCCCTCTCACATGCTTTCTCTGCAGAGAGCCCCTTGTGACACATACAGCATACCATGATTCTTCCCTCTCTTCAAGACATTCTTTGCCAGAAAAGCACCTGCCTGCCCGTCGGAGACTCCGTTCATAGGATATCCTTTTTTCTATGATCCGCAAAAAACACTGGATTTTTATCTTCGTTTGTGATATGATTACTATCATGTCATGTTTTTGTGATATATATTACAAAAGGGAAGGGGAATTCTCATGGAGAACTACAAGGACTACTTCAGAGGTTGGATAACGAACTGCGACAAGGAATATGTAGAACTGAAGAATCTGTACGACATGGCCAATGCGGATTTTGACAACCGCTTCAAGGACAGTCTCTCGGCAGGGGCAGACGATGCCGGCAGCAGAAACAGCCCTCAGACTGCTCCTTCGGACAAAATCCAAAAAAGCATCCCGAAAGATCTGGACAGTTTCACGAAAAGTCTGGACAACTTCACAAATAATCTGGAGATACTGGAAAAAAACTGGACTTCCTATCAAAAGAGCGATGGTCTGCGGAAAATGGCACATCTCACCAAAAGCCACCTCCTTCTGCGGGAGGGCCAGTACCGGGGAGAGCACTTTCTGGATCCTCAAGGGCAGTACCAACAAGCCTGCATCCTCCTTGAGCAGGAATATGAACCCGGAAAAGCCGATTTTCTCAACCTTATGCTTCAGCTGCAACTTGGCAAATATTTCTGCGCCACGGCCCGGCACAATCAAAGAAGCGACTATCTAAGGGCACTGGACGAATTCTCCGAAATCAGGCGAACCATTGAGGGCAGCGCAAACCACCGCCTCACTCTCTGGCAGACCCATATATGGCTGGAAGCCAACATACAGCTGGGCTCCACTCTGCGGTATCTGTACCGGCTGAGGGAGGCGAAGCTCTGTTTCCTGCACCTGCTGGTTCAGCTCGCAAGGCTTCATCCCGACCACATATCCATCAACCCCCAGCTGGACCGCTATATCGCTAATGCCCAGTTGTCCGTAGACATGACCCAGAGGCTGAACGGAACCTTCTCGATCTACGACGGATATCTGGTAGAGACTTTGGTTCAGCTGGGCATAGCCTACCAGAAAAGCCGGGACTACGACATCGCTCAGGATATCTGTGTGGCCATTCTGAAAAAAGATCCGGACAATATAGACGCCGCCAACAATCTGGGCATATGTCTGCGAAAGCAAGGGGTAAAGACCAGCTTCTGGGATTATGCCCGCGAAAAAGGGATACCTATCTCCGACAGAATGAATTCGGTCTATTTCCGCAAAAAATATCAGGATATATTTACGGATCTGGGCAAAAGAGGAAACCGTTTTGCCAGACTTCACAGCATAAAATGCCAAATGTACGATAATTCATCAGACAAAGACGCTCTCAGGCAGGAGCTTCAGGACATGCTGAAGGGCAATCCCAACGACCACGAAGTCTGCCTTCTGCAGGGGCTTCTTCTTCAGGCCCAGGGAGATCTGGAAGAATCTCAGAAAAAACTCATTGACCTCTATAAAAAGGCATCCCGCATATCCAAGGGCACCATAGGCTTAAAGGCCTATTATAATATTGCCGACAACCTGCTTCGGCAGGGCAAGTTCCATGATGCAAAGATGTTCTACAAAAAAATTCAGGAAGAGTGTACCAAACCGGACAGCTACTGTCTGGCAAAAAACGAGGAAGACAGCAATTTCAGCCTGACACAACCCCTGCGTCTGGAGGATCTTCCGCCGGGAGATCTGCTGGCGGAAATCAATGAGGGCTGGTGCTTCATGAATCTGGGGGACTACGAGAGCGCAAGGGATTGCTACGAGGCCATTCTGTCCCGCAATGAGAAGCTGCCTCATAGGCTGATCCATATGAACAAAATGAAAATATACAACAATCTGGGAGAATGCCTGCTTCATCTGGCCAGCTGTCAGGACGATTCCCGGCTTCTGGATGAGGCGGGACGTATCCTGAACCTTGTTTACACAGAAGAAAAATGCAACTCCACTGCCAACAGACATCTGGGATATTACCATCAGCTGCTGAGCCGCCGGTCAATAGCCTGGAAGCAAAATATCCGGCAGGCCCTGATGCATTTCGAGCAGGCCCAGCTCTACGATGCATCTGACGTCTACGCCCACGCAGGCTGGGTATCCGTTGCCACCGAGGCCCTTCAAAAAGAGGCGGACTTCTCCCCGGAAGAAAGGGCGGATCTGATTTATAGAATTGAAAACAAGCTGAAATATTCTTCCGGCTCCTATCCCATCAAATCCTGCGCAAAATTCGCTTCCTTCATCGAAAAGATGGAAAAAGCGAACAAGGCTCAGCATTATGGAGACGATAGACTAGATACTATGTACCGATCACTGGCAAGAATCCGGCTCAGTGAGAAGGATGAAGGCTACGGCCAGTTCCTGCATTTCATGGAAGACGATGTGTTCCGCAGACTGGAGGCAAAAAAGCGGGGACGCCTGCTGGTGGCTCTGTTCCGTCTTTACGAGCAGATTATAAGGATTAAGGATCTGTGCCGGTTCGCCCCCAAGACCAACGGCTCCGACAAGGAGTTTCTGATTCCCGTACACTACACCAAACTCAGTACCCTAAAGCTCCTTCTGGGAGACAATCCGGCTGCTCCCGGAAAGCTGCGCCTCTGGAACACGGTCTACATGAACGATTCCTTTGAAGGTGAATGCTTCATAGAACTGATGGAGCTGGCGGGGAAGAAGCGTGTGGGGCTGGACAATCAGGACGGGTCTGTGAGAGAAAGAATGAAAAGATATTTCCCCTATCTGGGCAGGCAGCACTCCAGAAACGACTCTCTGGCCCCCATCAACAAAAATATCTATGTCACCAGCTTCTCTGAGCAGATCAATGATATTTATATGTGGGTTCCCTACGGGGATGATGCCAAAGGCTGCGCCATCACCTTTTCCGATGACTTTTTTGACATCAGGAAGTCCAGAGACAAGCTGACTGACGTCTCCAGCTATTCGGACATGGACTATCCCTTGTACAAGATCCAATATCTCGATGAGCGCACTCTGGAGCTGCTCAAGGAGGGGAAATACGACCAGATCAGCCAGCCGGACGATGCCACCCGCAACATCCTGCAGATTCTAGAAATCATGGACAATATCTGGGAGACCATCTATGATCTGGAAAGGCGCATGGACGAAGGGGATCCCTCTGACACCAAGGACGGCTCCGCCGCAGACAGCCTGAGAGAGACAAATCTGATCCAGAATTTCGTGGCCGGCTGCCTGAACGAAGTCCGTTTTCTGATTAAGGACTCCGAATACGCCCATGAGGGAGAGATCAGAATGTTCCACTACTCCTATGAGCCCCAGATCGACACCAAAAACTTTGTCGTTCCCCGGCTCTATGTGGACGTGGATCGAAGGATACAGATCAAGGAAGTAAAACTGGGATCGAAGATCACCGAGGCTCAGGCCAACGAAATCGTCTCTTGGCTCACAAAGACCAACGCCGTGGAACGGATCACCAAGTCCCAGCGGCACTACAAATAGCGTGCCGTCTCCGGACTCTTTCAAGGCAATGCCTCCGGCAACCAGCAGGCAGGCATTGCCCTTGATGTATTCAGGCCGCAGCGCGGGAATGAAATCAGGTTTCCTGCCCCATCTCTGCACACATGATGAGGAACGCCCCCACACCGTGGAGATCGTTCACCGACACCGGCCTTGCGCAATAATGCCTATAATCGCCCACTCCGGTTCCGATGCAGACATTCCCGATCTGGAGATCCTCCCCTTCCCATGTCAGGCTCCGGATCACCCCATCGTAACCGGCCCTCGCCTTTTCCAGATAGCTTTTCTCCAGAAGACCCTTGCGCACCGCCTTGCAAATGGCTGCCACAAACAGACAGCTGCAGGAATTCTCAAGCCAGTTCCCCTCCTGCTGTCCCTTGTCCACCACCTGATACCAGCGCCCCTCATCCGACTGCCACCGGCAGACCGCCGTCAGCAGGTCACGCACCAAAGCACACATATCCGGGTATAAGGGATGTTCTTCGGGAAGGAAATCCAGCTCGTCCAGTACCGCCACCGGCACCCAGCCTATGGATCTGCCCCAGAACTCCGGCGCAAGCCCGGTCTGCGGGTCTGCCCATTCCGCCTCCTTGGAACAGTCCCACGCATGATACCACAGTCCCGTATTCTTATCCTCCGTCATTTTCCGCATAAGCAGCGCCTGCTCTACGGCACAGTCCAGAAACTCCGGCCGCCCGAACCGATGGCCGTATTCTGCGCTGACGGGCCCCGCCATATACAGGCCGTCCAGCCACATCTGATTCGGACACCGGTTCTTGTGCCAAAAGCCCCCTGCCTCATTGCGCCTGAAACTCCATACATGGCCCAGCAGAGTGTCAAGGCTCTTCTTATATCTGGGATCTCCCGTGCGCTCCAGCAGAGGAAACAGCAGAATTCCCGGCTGAATGTCGTCCAACTCCCCCGGATCATACCAGTGGATCTCCCCATTCTCGTCTATCACGGAGTCCACCCATTTTTTGATATAATCAAAATACCTCTCCCCGGCCCCTTCCTGCCCCTGCCGCTTAACAAGCAGGTATGTCCGATACATCCCGGACAAAAAGACGCCCTGATGATAATGAAAATGCCCCTTAGGCGGCAGCTCCGCCGCCGCAAACCTGCCCATCATAGTATCGCATGCGGCTCTCGCATAGTCCAAAGGCCCCATACCGCTCTTGCCAACGCCCATAGCACTTTTCCTCCGTCTTTCGTCTGCGTTTTCCCGTTCCGCCCCTTGACTCAATTCCTTATCTGTTCACGATGAGCCCATGGAGCTTCTGCAGAGAGTGAACCTCGCCGTTGCCCGCCTTCTGCACGTAGAGAATGCCCTCCACCGTTGCCTTGGCTGCGGCTATGGTGGTCATATAGGGAATCTTCGCCTTGATGGCTGCCTTCCGCAGATAGCTGTCGTCATACTCACTGTCGTCACCCACAGGAGAGTTGATTATCAGGTCCACGTCGCCGTTAGTGATCAGATCCAGCAGATTGGGCCTGCCCTCGTAGAGCTTCTTCACAAGCTTGGCAGGAATCCCCGCCTCCTGCAGCACGGCGCAGGTACTGCCCGTGGCAAGAATCTGAAAGCCCGCCTTCTGGAAGGCGCTGCCTACCTCCACCACCTCCTCCTTGTCCCTGCGGTTCACGCTGATCAGCACCGTGCCGCTTAAGGGGAGTCTGGTCTGGGTGGCCTCCTGAGCCTTGAAAAAGGCCTCTCCCACGGAAGATGACAGCCCCAGCACCTCCCCCGTGGAGCGCATCTCGGGCCCCAGAATCGGATCCACCTCCGGGAACATGTTGAAGGGGAACACCGCCTCCTTCACGCCGTAATAAGGAATATCCCGCTCCTTTAAGCCGGGCACCGGGGAAGGCCTTCCGGTGATGTCGGCGGTGATGATCTCCGTGGCAAGGGGCACCATGCGGATGTCGCACACCTTGGACACCAAGGGCACGGTCCGGGAGGCTCTG
>ERZ779626.1274-NODE-1274-length-11412-cov-4.373250_pt1 | contig 11412 bp, 6 predicted proteins | sample MGYA00514209_ERZ779626 | MGnify/ENA primary metagenome ERZ779626 (study PRJEB29562, sample SAMEA4376713) | mouse gut metagenome | isolation source: Cecum | study: EMG produced TPA metagenomics assembly of the A DSS colitis mouse model was used to assess the...
CTAAGAGTAGTGGTGCAGGGTGGAATTAGTTCGACTGCATTGGAAAGGGGGAAGCGACGGCGCGTCGGGTGTTTAATTTATGTCGCGTTTGTTTGTCGCTCCAAGCGGAGCGAGGAGGCTCTGCGGCGATGATGAAAGAAGTTGAGATCCTTCGGTGGGCAAAAAAACGCTCGGGATGACAAAAAATACGTGGCGCGTATTCATAAAAACGAAAATCGCCGCGTGTTTTTGAAACAGGCGGCGAAGTGGATATCAAATATTCCGGACGATATGCTCTGCATAGGCGGCGGCGACGTTGATGCCCGTCGCGGCTTCGAACGCGTCGAAAAAGGCGTTTGAATTGACTTCGCACAGCATGGGTGACGGCGAGAGCAGGAAGTCTATCCCGCAGTAATCGAGCCCGAGTATGTCGGCGGCTTTCAGCGCGTAGTCCTCGGCGGTTTTCGGCACGTCCGCCGCTATCGCTTTGCCGCCTAATCCGACGTTGGAACGGAAGTCGGTATCGGAACTGCGCAGCATGCCGCCGAGCACTTTGCCGCCGACTACTATCACTCGGAGGTCTTTGCCGTGCGACGCGGCGATGTATTTTTGGAAAAGGTGCGAGTATGTCTTTACCTGTTCTGCGAGCGTTTCGAGCGCGGCGCGGTCGTCGGCTTTGAAAACGCCCTTGCCGAGCGAGCCGTATGACAGCTTGACTATCACGGGGTAGCCGAGCCTGTTTTCCACGCGGTCGAGCGCGGCGGCGGGGACGGACGCGGTCTTGTCGTAGCATAAAAGTCCCGGTAGAGTGTCGGGCATGGGTATGCCGCTGTCGGAAAGCGCTATATGCGTAGTCATTTTGTCGTCGCAAAGCTCAACGGCACGCGCGCTGTTGAACAGCCTTACGCCCGTGCGTTCGAGCATTTCAGCGACGTATTTATCCTTGTCGAGGTATACGCAAAAATCGCAGTCGGCGTCGCCGACGGTGCGCCCGTCCGTCACCGAAAGCGAGAAAAGGTCGTTGCGCCTGACGGTGACGGCGACGCCGCGCGCGGTCAGTTCTTCCGCGAGCCGCGACGCCTGACGCGTCTTTACGGTGGGCGAAAAGGCGTTGACGAGTATCAGTCCGCGCTTCATTTACGGTTTGTCGAAGGAGCAGCCGACGAGAGTATATTCGGTGACGACGCTGAGCTTACTGCCGGCGTACTGCGAATACGATATCTTGACGGGTATCTTTTTGTGTTCCTTGTCGCCCGACTTGAACGGCTTTTCCGTGTAGTGCACTACGTATGGCGGACCGTGCTTGTCCGCGTTTATCATTATATTGACGCGGTAGCACGAAAGCGGATACGACGTCGTGCCGTCGTCGGCGGTCACCGCTTCTGCTCCGAAGTCTTTTACAAAGTCGCCTATATCGAGCGATTGCAGGTCGCTGTCGCCGCTCGCTATCATCGTGTAGTTGGTGAACTTGCCAACGTCGAAGGACTGATAAAGATTGGTCATGCGGAAAGTCGTCGACGTCTTTGCGCCTATCGCAGTCGCGCGCGCGAGGAAGAACATCGTTTCGTTGTCGTAGTATGTGTCCTTGCCGATGTTCATCGTTTCCGTCGTTTCGCTCTCTCCGCCCGTATGCGTGAGCGTCGCCTTGTGCGTGCCGAAGTAATCGGCTTCGAGGCGGTACGACCTGTTTGCTACGTCCTCGCGTTTCGCTATCTCGACGGTCTTGGTCATCCGCGACGCAACGAGACTGTCGGTCATGAACTCGGTCACGCTCGATATCCTGTCGGTCTTGCCGCGGTCGACCTCGGGCGCGCTGTCGTTGTACGTAACGGAAAACTCCATTTCGAGTTCGTTATAATAGATAGTGCCCTCGGCGCGCGTGTGTTCGGTGAGCGTGAACGCGAGCGAGCCGTCGGCTATCTTGACGCGCTTATCCGCTTCGCTGCCTTCGCGCGTGTCGTAAATCGCGGTCGCGTACTCGAGCCGCTCGTATGACGCGCCGGTATCGTGCCAGGGCTTAACGTCGTCGAACTTGACGGTAGGCGTTGCGGGAGCGCAGGCGCATAGCGCGGCTGTCGCCGAGAGCGTCGCCGCGACGCACGCCGTGCCGCGGGATATCATCTTGAATGTCGTATGTTTCATGTACGCATTTTATCACATCGCGGCGCGATTGGCAAACGTTTGGCTTCGGTATGCTTGATTTTCGGGAGCGGCGGCGGTATAATACAAGCGGATCTGCTTGCTTGCAAGGGCAAATTCGCGCCGTATTTCAACTAACGGCTATTATCCGCGTTTTGCGGATAATATTGCGACAGCAATACAAAATCTTTGATTTTGTTAGCCGTTCAATGTTATAATATAGCTACGGAAAAACGTATATGAGGACGCATTTATTCAAAAACGGTCCGGAGGCGCTCGCCGCGTTGGTGCAAAGACTGCGCTTGCGCAAGATCGACCTTTCGGAGCGGCATATCGTGCTTACGCCCGACCGCTACACTCAGACCGTCGAACGCGCGCTGTTCTGCGGCGGCGGCGCGCTCGACTGCGAGGTGCTCACGCTGTCGCGGCTCGTTTCGCGCATGGATATAGGCGTAAGACCGCTGTCGCGCGAGGCGGCGGTCATGCTTACCGCGCGCGCGACGGAGGCGGTGCGGTCGGAGCTCAAATACTACGGGCGCGCGGCGCGCTATACCGATTTCGCGCGCGAGGCGTTCGACGCGGTGCAGCAGATAGCGTCGTCGTGCGCGGACGCGGGCGAGCTTGCCGCGGAAGCGACGTCGCCCGTGCTCAAAGCCAAGCTCGGCGACCTCGCGCTCATCAAGGCGGAGTACGACAGGCTCCGCGGCGAACGCGCGGACGCGCAGGGTCGGCTCGCTGCGCTCGCGGCGCATGCGGCGGACAGCGAGCTTGTGCGGTCGGCGCATTTTTATGCGATAGGCTATGCCGACGCGACCGCGCTCAATCGCGACGTGTTTTCCGCGCTCGACAAGGCGGCGCTGTCGTTCGATAATTACGACGCATATCCGCCCGAGCCCGAGCCAAAGAAAATAGAAGTGTGCCGCGCGCCCGATGCGGCGGCGCAGTACAAGACGGTAGCCGCGCGCATACGCGAGTATGTTTATAAAGGCGGGAGCTACGGCGACGTAGCCGTCGTCTGTCCCGATCCGCGCACAGCCGCGCGCATATTCCGCGAGTACGGCATCGATTTTTATTATGACAACGAAAGCCCGCTCTTTGACACGCCGCCGCTCGCCGCTATCGACTGCGCGTATCGGCTTAGAAGCGGCGCGCTCGACGCGGAGACCGTAGTCGCGCTGTGTAAAAACCCGTACTCGGGCTGTGCGCCCTATGACGCGGAGCGGTTGCAGTACGCGCTCGGCAGGCGCGGCGCGGCTTACGTAAAACGCGACGGCGCAACGGGCGACGCGGCGGCGGACCGCGCGCTCGACCGCGCGAAAAAGCTCGGCGATATGTTCGCGAAAAAAACGAGCTTTGCCGACGCGTGCCTGAGAATGATCGACGAGTGCGATTTCGAGGGCGTGTTCAAGCGCACCGCCGAAACCGCGGCGGACTTTTCCGCCGACGACGATCTCGTCTTTACCGACGCTGTAAAGCCGATACTCGGCATTATCGAAAGTCTTAAAAGCTACGGCGACGGCGACCCTGTTTCCGACGCGGCGGCGTTCTTCTCGGCGGCGCGCGCGATAAAGGTAAAGTCCCTGCCGCGCTACGCCGACCGCGCCGCGGTGTGCGACGCGTCCGCGCTCAGGCTGACGGCGGCTAAGCTCTTGTTCGTTACCGACTTCAACGAGGGCGTCACGCCGTCCGTTACGTCCGACGGCGGACTGCTTTCCGATGCGGAGATAAACTCGCTCGGCGGCGCGGTCGAGCCGACGGCGCGCGAGATAAACCGCAGGACGGGACGCGAGCTCGAAGCGGTGATGCGCTGTGCCGAGCGCGTGGTGTGCACGTACAAAACGTCGGGCGGCGGCAGGCGCGCGGCGTTCTTGCAACGGTTCGAGGGCGACGGCGGTTACATAACGGAGACCGACCGCACGGAGGAGCTAAGCGTATTGAGCAGGAGCTCGGACGCGGCGCTGATAGCGCGGTTCGCATGCACGCGGTCCGTCGCGCGCGAGCTCGCGGCGCGTGGCGCGACGGCTTATACCGACAGCCTCAAACGCGCGGCGGGCGCGGACAGAGCAACGCCGCCGCATTCCGACAGGGTGGACGGCATGCGCCCGAAGTCGCTTTCCGTAAGCGAGATAACTCACTGGTTCGAGTGCCCGTATAAGCGGTTCGTCGGCGACGCGGTGGGCGTTAAGCCGCGGCGGCGCGGCGCATTCACCGCGCCCGACTTCGGCACGGTACTGCACGATTTTATGAAGGAGTTCATCGCGGTAAGCCCGCTCGACTGCTCGCGCGAGTTCGCAGAGCGCACGCTCGACGGCATAATAGACAAGCGCGGACTGTTCGTTTCGGCGGTCGAGCGCGAGGGGCTGGTGCGCGACGCGGTGCGGTTCGCCGAGCTCAACAAGCGCATTATCGAGGCGGGCGGATTCGAGCCCGTCGGCGGTGAACAGGCTTTCTCGGGCGCTGTCATGCTCGGCGCGTCGAAGATACCGTTTTCGGGCGTTATCGACAGGATAGACGCGTGCGGCGAGCACTTGCGCATCATCGACTACAAGACGGGCAACAGGAAATTCGATTTCGGCAAGTGCCGCGACGGGCGGGATATGCAGCTTCCGCTGTATGCCGCAGCGGCGGCGGACAGGGGCAGGGTGACGGGCTTTTACTACCTTTCGCTCGGCAGCGCATACGACGGCGAACGCAGGCTCGTCGGCTGTACCGTCAAGGACGTTGCGCTCGCCGCAGAGCACGACGGCAAGCTGCTTGGCGGCGAGCCGTCGGACGTCATCTCCGCGCGGCTCAACGCGAAAGGAGCGTTCGACCGTCCGAATAAATACCTGCTCGACGCGGAGGAGTTCGAGCGGCTCGTGGGTAACTGCGTCGATACGGCGAGCGTTGCCGCCGACGAGATAGAGAGCGGCTATATAGCGCGTGTTCCCGCCGAGGGCGCGTGCGACACGTGCGATTTTTCCGCGCTGTGTTACGGCAGGCGCGAGCGCGGCGGCGCGGAGGGCGACGGGCAATGATCTTTACCGAAGAACAAAAGCGCGTCATATTCCAAGAGGGAAGCGTCGTTGTTTCCGCGGGCGCGGGCAGCGGCAAGACGACCGTCATGATAGAACGCATCGCGCAGAAGATAAAGCGCGGCGCGAGCCTCGACGAGATGCTCATCGTTACGTTCACACGCGCGGCGGCGGCGGATATCCGCGTCAAGCTGTCCAAACGGCTGTACGAGCTTAGGCGCGAGGGCGAGGAGCTGATACGCGCGGGGCTTGCGGAGGAGGGCGCGGCGCTCGCGGCAAAGGCGGAGGACGCGCTCGCGGCGATGCCCGTATGCAATATCGGCACGCTGCATTCTTTCTGTCAAAAATTAGTGCGCGCGTATTATTACGCCGCGGGGCTCGATCCCGCCGCGACGCTCGCCGACGAGGCGGAGGCGCAGGCGATAAAGACCGCGTGCGTCAAGGCGGCGATAGAGGAGCTCGCGGACGACGCGGAGCTTTCCGTCATGTTCGGCGTGCTGTCGGCGCGGCGCGGCGAGCGTGCGGCGGAGACCGTAGAGAGCATAGTCGATCATGCTCTTTCTACCGACGATCCCGACGGGTATCTCTTGGCGGACAAGCCCGACAGCGAGTACTTTGCCGAGCTCGACCGCATGGCGGAAAAACGGCGCGCGCGGCTCGTGCGGCGCGGTGAAGAAATAATAACGCGTGCCGAGGAGGTCGGGCTGCATGCCGTGGCGACGGTCGCGGGCGAGGTCTCCGATTACCTCGACGGCAGGATAGACGCGTTCACCGCGACGCGGTACTCGGCGAAAAACGACGACGGCGACGTCGCGGCAAAGACCGAGGTCAACGACGCTTTCAAAAAGCTGAAAGACGACTGCCGAAAACTTCGGACGAAGCTCGGTGAATTTGCTAAGGCGCGCGAGGTGGAAAGCTCGGGCTATGCCGCCGCGCTCCGCCGCGCCGCGCGTGTCGCGCTCGATCTTTTCGATGCGAAAAAAGCCGCGCTCGGCAAGATAGATTATTCCGACCTCGAGCACGGCGCGCGCCGCGTGCTCTCCGACGACGGCTGTCGCGCGGAGATAGCCGCGGCGGTGCGGTACGTGTTCATCGACGAGTATCAGGACGTCAATCCGTTGCAGGACGCGATAGCGGACAGCTTCGCGGCGCTCGGCGCGGAGCTGTTCCTCGTCGGCGACGTCAAGCAGTCTATATACGGGTTTCGGCGGTGCACGCCCGAATGTTTTATGCGCAAGTGCGAGGCGGCGGCGACGGGCGGATATGCGCATCTGCGGCTCAACGACAATCACCGCTCGTCGCGCGCGGTCGTCGAGTTCGTAAACAAGGTGTTTACGGGGCTGATGACCGAGGAGTTCGGCGGCGAGGACTATGCGCGGAACAAGCTCGTGTACGCGGGCGGCGGCGACGGCGGCAGGGCGGAGTATTACGTCATAGACGACTGCGACCGACGTGCCGAGGCTTCGGATGGCGTGTATTCGGTCGTCAACGCGGCGGAAGCGGACAGCGCCGACGCGGAGGCGGAGTTCGTCGCGGCTAAGGTCATAAGCTATGTCGACAGGATACGGCGGCATAACGCCGACCCGAAAAACGCGGACAGGCGCAAGAGCCTATCGGATATAGCGGTGCTCGTGCGCTCCGCGTCGGGTGCGTTCGCGGACAGGCTGACCGAGCTGTTGAGCGCGTGCGGCATACCGTGCAACGTCGGCAAAAAATCCAAGCTGTCCGACTTCCGCGAGGCGAAAGCGCTCGTCGAGCTCGCTCGGTGCGTCGATACGCGGTACGACGACCTCGCGCTGTACGTCGCGCTGTCGTCGCCGATGGGCGGATTCACCGACGGCGAGCTCGCCGAGATAGCGGCGGTCGGCGAGGAAAAAGCGCGGGCGCGCAAGTTACGTCCGGAGCGAGAGGGCGCGCACGGCTACGCTTTTTGGCAGAAGGCGGAGGCGTACCGCGACGGCGGACTGCCGCTGTCCGCGCGGCTCAAAGAGTTTTATTTGCGGCGCGAGATATTCGCGCGGTACGCGGGCTGTCACGATGCGGCGGATTCGCTCGGGTATATAACGTCCAAGACCGACTTTTTCCGTCACGTTTACGAAACGGGCGGAGGCGACGGCGGTGCGGCGGCGGTGCAGGCGGTGATAGCCGCGGCGGAAGCGCGGCGCGGCAGTCTGCATGCGTTTATCGCGTACTGCGACGGCGATCCGACGCTCGAGGTCGCGCCCGCCGCCGACGCGGTGAGCATAGCGACCATCCATTCGTCCAAGGGGCTCGAGTACGAATATTGCATCGTCGCCGACGCGGCGCACAGCTTTAACATGAGCGACGTGCGCGACAGAGTGATAGTTTCCGATCGCGGCGTCGCCGTCAAGTACCCGGACGCGCAGAAGGGCGAACTCGTGCCGAGCGCGCCGTGGCTCGCCGCGGGCGGCGTCGGCGCGGAGAAGATAGCGGAGGAAGAACTGCGGCTGTTTTACGTTGCGCTAACGAGGGCAAAGACCGAGCTCGTCGTTTGCGGCAAGCGCAGGAAACGCGGCGAGGGGTACGTCCGCCAGACCGACTTTATGGATAATATCGCCGCGCTCGCGCCCGATATCGAGTTCGCTCCGCCCGTCGCCGCGCCCGAGCCGAGCCGTGTCGATGCGGCTGTCGAAACGGCGGTCCGCAATATCTGCGACTTCGATTACGGCGCGAGAAAGCTTTTCGGCGACGGCGCGGCGGGCGACCGCGTGACCGACAAGCAGCGCGCGATGCTCAAAATTCCGCTCAAGACCTGCGTCACCGCCGCGGCAGCCGCGGCGTCGGACGACGACGATCATACTTCCGTCGCGCCTATACTCATAGAGGACGAGGAACGGATCGACCGTAAGCGCGTCGGGCATGCGGACGCCGCCGCGCGCGGCACGGCGTACCATCGCGCGATGGAGCTTGTCGACTTCGACGCGCCCGATATGGACGGCGTAAAGAGCCGATGCGACGGCTTCGAGCTCGTCGACGCGGACGATATACTCGCGGCGGCGGCGGCGATGAAAAAGCTCTGCGCGGGCGCGTCGACCGTCGCGCGCGAACGGTATTTCATAGCCGACCTGCCGCGGCGGCTCGTCGGACTGCCCGAGCTCGGCGCGGAGAAAAACATGCTCGTACAGGGCGTTATCGATCTTTTGATCGTCTATCCCGACGGAACGGCGGCGATAGTCGATTACAAGACGACGGAGTTTTCGCGGCTTGACAGCGCGGCGTACAGAACTCAGCTCGAGCTGTATGCGGCGGCGGCTGAGCGCGCGGGCGGGCTCAGGGTGACGCATACTTATCTGTATTCCTTCGGGCACGGACTGCTGGAATTTCCGCGCGCCGACGGCGGCGAATAGCCCATTCGGGCAGGGAAACCCCGTTCGGAGGGCAAATTTCGGTGATTTTTACCAAAAAGAACGAAAAAATCTCATTAAAAGTATAGATTTTTCCAAAAAGATGTGATAGAATATATAATACAATCAGTGTAAGTGCGCTTTATGCGGTCTTTTATGCCGCATAGGGCGGCTTGTCCTTTACGGTAAAGGAGAACAAAATGATAGCTGTATTCGAAAAACTGTTTACGCAGACGATAAAGCTCGCGCCCGATCTGTGGCTGTATATCCTTTTGGCAGTCGTAGCGGTGTCATTTGTCGTCGCGCTCGTAGTAGGGCTGCTGTGCGGCGAGTTCCGCACGGTCAAGGTCCGTATGCGCGGCGTGGTGAACTCGCCCGATAAAGTGATCGCGGAAATGAAGCTCATGCCCGTGTCCGTCAAGAAGCAGTACAAGACCGCGCGTATGGCGAATGCGCGCCCGTCCGATTTCCTGTCGCAACGCGACCTCGTGGAAGCGCCGTACAAAGCGTCGCTCATTTCCAAGATATGGCTCGTCACCTTTGTAGCGACGATAGTCTGCTCGCTCATCGCGTTTTTCGTGATGCCGCTCGCGCTCGTACCGCTTGCGGAGAGCGAGGACGGATTGGCCGGACTTACAATGTCCATGTATATCGCGCCTATGATAATACTTCTCGTCGGCGGCTTGCTTACGCTTGTCGGCGCGATCATCGGTAAGTGCAGTTACGGCGGCGCAGTCAAGCTTTACGCAAAGTTCGTGCCTGCCGTCGACGGCGACGTCAAGCCCGCGGTCAAGGGACAAGCCGAGCCCGCGCAGCAGCAACAGGCGGTCTACGCTCAGCCCGAGCAAGAGCCGGTGCAGGCATATGCCGCCGAGCCGCAGGAAAACGTCGAGTACGCGGCGGAACAGGTTGCCGAGCCGTACGTTCAGCAGGAGCCTTATGCCGAGCCCGTAGTCGAGCCCGCGGCGGATGACCGCGCGGCGGCGCGCGAGGAAGCTATGGCGCGCATGCGCGCGGAGCAGGAAGCGGCTCAGCGTGCGGCGGCGCAGGAAGCGCAGGCGAGAGCGGCGCAGGAACAGCAGGAACGCGCGGCGCGTATGGAAGCGGCGCGTGCGGTACAGGCACAGGCTCAAGCGCAGGCGGCTCAGCATGCTCAGCCCGCGGCGGCGGCGCAGAGCGGAACGAGCTCCGCGGACGACGTTATCGCGCGTATAGAGAAGATAGACAGAGAGGGCGCGCCGCGCGAAACGATGCGCGAGGTCGCGACGCTTCTTCAAAAGGAGCGCGCCAAGCCCGAGAACAAGACGCCCGAGCAACAGAAAAAGCTCAACGAGGCGCTCAGCAAACTGCTTAAAGCGATGTCCGCGGCAAGCCGTAAATAATAACAGTATCAAAACAGATCGGACGGAGCGCAAGCCCCGTCCTTTTGTTTTTCGGGACTTGACAACGTCGCGCGCACGGAGTATCATATCATTATGTTGCTTGACGGGAAAGAACTCGCGGTAGAGCGTGGGATAATATTCGACGTGACGGAGCACGAGGGCGCGGAGCTTTTGCTCCATGACGAGCGCGCCGCCGTCGCGCGGCTCGGCGGACTGTACAAATGCGCTTTCGCCGAGCCGACCGACCTTATCGGCTACGCCGCGCGGCTCGGCATATCCGGCGAGCTGTGCTTGACGAACATGCCGAAGAACGCGCCGGAGCTTCTCGGGTTCGAGGCGGATGCATGCAAGAGCTTCGCTTGGCTCGGCGGACTGCCGCCGACATGCGCGTGCGGCGGCGCGGATATACGCAAGCTCGCGCCGACGCTTGCCGAAACGCTGCTCGGGCATTACTCGTGCCGCGGCGGATCGTATACCGTCGAGGATATGCGCAAGATCATGCGCGCGCACGCCGTGCTCGGCGCGCTCGACGACGGCAAGCTCGCGGGGTTCATCGGTCGGCATTTCGACGGGAGCATGGGCATGCTCACCGTGCTCGACGGTTTCCGTCGGCGCGGTTTCGGCGAGGCGCTCGAATGCGCGATGATAACGCTCGTCATGCTCGAAGGGCGAGTGCCCCTTTGCGACGTGTACGAGGATAACGCGCCGTCCGTCGCTTTACAGCAAAAACTCGGAATGACCGCGGCGCGCGGCTATACTTTCTGGACGCATACGGACAGAGTGCGCGCACTGTGCGGAAAATAACGCGGCGGCATAACGCCGCTTTTTCCTTTGCTTGACTTTTGCGGAGGAATCGGGTAAAATCATACATATCCGAAACGGAGAACATCATGGCGAAAAACGAAAAGAAAGATATGACTGTATTGAGCGGCGAGAAGCTCATCTCGACGCCGTTCGTCGATACGACGATCGAACTGCGCGTGTACGGCGTGTCGGGCGTGTTCGACGAGGTAAAGACCAAGCTCGTCAAGCTGTACGGCGAGGAGCTGTCCGTCATCGCCGACGGCAAGCGCGCTAAGCTCGCGGCGCTCGGCGGCGCGGACGATATAACGGTCGAGGCTCAGCCCGAGTTCGACAAAAAGAGATATAACGCCGTCGATGCGGCGCGCGTCATAGACAGGCTCATGCAAAAGCCGGGCGGCTGTCCGTGGGACAGCGTGCAGACGCACGAGAGCATTCGCGTCAATATGATAGAAGAGGCTTACGAGGCGGTCGACGCTATCGACAAAGCCGACCTCGAGAACATGCAGGAGGAATTCGGCGACGTGTTTTTGCAGTCGCTGTTGCAGTCGGCGATAGCGCGGCGCGACGGCGAGTTCGATTTCAACGACGTATGCGACGGGCTGTGCAAAAAGCTTATAAGTCGGCACACGTTCATATTCGGCGACGACAAGGCGGCGGACTCGGAGGACGCGCTCGCGTTTTGGGATGCGAACAAAGCCAAGGAAAAGAGCTACGCCGGCGTTAAGGATC
>ERZ779626.1275-NODE-1275-length-11396-cov-5.400582_pt1 | contig 11396 bp, 16 predicted proteins | sample MGYA00514209_ERZ779626 | MGnify/ENA primary metagenome ERZ779626 (study PRJEB29562, sample SAMEA4376713) | mouse gut metagenome | isolation source: Cecum | study: EMG produced TPA metagenomics assembly of the A DSS colitis mouse model was used to assess the...
TTCAGATGATATTTACAAAGCTGGACGAGACGGCAACTTGGGGGAATCTGCTGAACCTGAAGCTGTTTACGGATGCACCCATAGCTTTTGTGACTTATGGGCAGAATGTGCCCAGCGATATCGAGGGATTCAATCCACAGAAGACGGTAAAGCAGATTCTGAGCACGAAGATGGCATGAGGTGCGGACGCTGACACGAAGGAGGGAAAACATGGATCAGGCGGAACAATTACGGATCTTGAAAGCTGGCAGGCATGCCTCCAGATCACTGGCCCGTGTGATAACTGTCACCAGCGGAAAGGGCGGCGTGGGCAAATCCAATACTTCCATCAATCTGGCGATACAGTTCAAGAAGATGGGGAAGAAGGTCATTATACTGGATGCGGATTTCGGCCTTGCCAATATAGAGATCATGTTCGGCGCTGTGCCGAAGTATAGCCTTTGCGACTTGATCTATCAGGGCAAGAGTATCACGGATATCATTACCTGGGGTCCTATGGAGGTAGGCTTCATATCCGGCGGAAGCGGAATAGCCGGAATGTTCAATCTGAGCCTTGACTATCTGAATTATATCATTCAGAATCTGGCCCAGCTGGATTCCATAGCCGACATTATCATTGTGGACACGGGGGCCGGAATCGCTGATGCAGTGCTTGAGTTTCTGGTAGCCAGCGGGGAGATCCTTCTGGTAACCACACCGGAGCCGACGTCCATCACGGATTCCTATTCCCTGCTGAAGGCCCTATATCATCATCCCAGATTTGACCAAAACGCCACGAAGGTGAAGCTGGTTGCCAACAGGGTGACAAAGGAGACGGAGGGGCAGGTGCTTTTCAACAAGCTCAACGCTGTGGTGGAGCGCTACCTGAAGGTTCCTATGACCTATCTGGGATATGTGCCGGAGGACAGCCAGCTGTCCCGGTCGGTGATGGCGCAGGTTCCGGTTTCCCTGCAGAATCCGGGCGCCAGATCCACAGCCGCCTATGAACGCATTGCAGGAAGGCTTCTGGACAAGACGGAGTCGGAGCGTCAGCCCAAGAGAGGAATGGCGGCGTTTTTTACGCATATCATATCTGGTAAAAGGTAAAATATGAGAGGATGGGGTGGTTAGTATGTTTTCAAAATTTATTTCGCTGGGGGACAAAATTGAACTGCAGGCTGCGGATCAGGCGTTGGAGGAGCAGACTGCCAGCGCAGGAAAGGTCTATATGAGCGAGGTCTACGACATTCTCTCCGAGGATGAAATCGAGATCCAGATGCCCATGGAGAAGACGAAGCTGATTCTGCTTCCCGTGGACGTAGAGTTCGACATGATATTCTATACATCCAATGGCATGTATCAGTGCTTCGGCAGAATCGTGGATCGCTACAAGAGCAACAATATGTATCTGCTGAGAGTGGAGCTCACCAGCAATCTGCGCAGGTATCAAAGAAGAGAGTTTTACCGCCTCAGGTGCGCTCTGGAGATGCATAGCCGGGACCTGAAGGAGGATGCGGTGCAGACTATAGAGAGCAATATGCCCTATACGCTGTCCAAGGGGCTTCCCATGAAGGAGAGCGTCATTGTGGACATCAGCGGGGGAGGAATGCGTTTCTTGTCCACCCACTGCTACGAGCCCGGCAGCCTGCTTTACTGCAGCTATCATCTCATCAACGGAGCCGAACGCAAGAAATATGAGGTGATCAGCAGGGTGCTCAGCAGCGTGGAGCTGGACAACCGTCCCGGCACCTATGAGCATAGAGTGAAGTACTATGATATGGATCCTGCGGTCCGGGAGGAGATCATCAAGTTCATCTTCGAGGAGGAGAGAAAGAGCAGGCAGAAGGAGAAGTACGGCGGGAAGAAATAGCAATGCGGAAAAAATAGCAATGCAGAGAAAACTGCATTGCGGAGCCGAAATTTTTGGTGCGGGTTTGGTGACTTTGCACTTATGAGAAGAGCAATTTATGATATAATCTATAGGATATCATCAGGGTCGTCGATGGACGCAATTAGAGAGAGAGGATGAATGAACAATATGATCTTGGAGCAGGTTTCTGAAAATTACTATGATGTCCTCAAGGAACTGGGCAATATCGGGGCCGGAAATGCTATGACAGCATTGTCTCAAATGCTTCAGTGCAAGGTGGACATGAAGGTGCCTCAGGTCAGACTGCTGGAATTCTCCGAGGTAGGAGATTTGGTGGGCGGAGACGAGCAGGTGATGGTCGCGGTGTTCTTAGGAGTGGAGGGCGACATCACCGGCAGTATGATGTTTATGCTTCAGGAACAGAGCGCAAGACATCTGATCCAAAAGACCACCATGGGTTTGGTGCCTGAGGGATCCGAATTCGAGGAGATGGGTCTGTCCGCCATGCAGGAGGTGGGTAACATCATCACGGGAGCCTATCTGAATTCTCTTTCGTCCATGACGAGCCTGACCATATTCCCTTCGCCGCCGGCATTGACCATCGATATGGCCGGCGCTATCCTGAGTGTTCCTGCGATTCAGTTCGGCATATACGGCGACAAGATTCTGCTGATACAGTCGCAGTTCTACGATGAGATCCAGCTGGACGGATATTTTATCTTGATACCCGATTTGGAATCTTACGAGAAGATACTTGCTGCACTGGGAATTCAGGGAGCTTAGAGGCAGAGAGCTGTTTTAAAGGATAAAAAGATATGGAAGTGGAATGATGAGCGAGATTATCAAGGTAGGAATTGCGGATCTGAAGACATGTGTGAGCCCAAACGGCGTGATGACGCTTGGGCTGGGATCCTGCGTGGGCATTGCCATCAGGGATCCCATGACGAAGATCGGGGGATTGGTACATATCATGCTGCCGGACAGCAAGGCGATCAGCGTAGGACAGCATAATATGGCGAAATTTGCGGATACAGGGATAGAAGAACTGGTAAGGCAGCTGGAGAGAATGGGGGCGAGGCGCGTCCGAATGGTAGCGAAGATTGCCGGAGGGGCCACCATGTTCAACTTTCAGGGCGGAGGCAGCTCTGCCGTGGGGCAGGTGGGAGATAGGAATGCCGAAGCGGCGAGGGCGAAGCTGAAGGAGCTGAAGATTCCCATTCTGGCTCAGGATACAGGGGCAAACTATGGAAGAACCGTAATCTTTTACCCGGAGACGGGAGCGTACCACATCCGTGCGGTGGGGAAGCCTGAGAAGATTATTTGAATATATGATCCCGGGGACGTCCGGCTTGGGGGCGCCTGCGGGGGCTAGAGGGAAATGTCTCATTTAAGGTGAGCGGGGAGTGCGGCGTATGAATAGAAAGAATCTACCCCTTCTGCTGATGCTGTTGGCCGGAGCGGTGACATGCATCGTCACATATATACAAAAATACACCATGTCGGAGAAGCTGGTGAGTCTGTTTGCGGTACTGCTGATTTTCTACATTTTGGGCAGCGTGCTGAAGGGGACATTGGATTATTTTGAACGACAGAACGAAGAGAAACTCAGGGAAGAGGGCGAGGTCATAGAGAAGGATCCGGAAGAGGCGCAGGATGCGAGGATGGACGAGGAGACCATATAGGGCAGACTCGTATCAATAATGGATAAGGAGTATAGTTTTCATGGACGAGGCAGGCAGAAAGAAGCTGTTAGAAGAATATGCGAAGACAAAAACTCCGGAAGCCAGAGAGAAGATTATTTTGGAGTATGCCCCTCTCGTGAAGGTGGTGGCAGGGCGCCTCAGCATGTATCTGGGTTACAATGTGGAGTATGAGGATCTGGTGAGCTACGGGATCTTCGGACTCATAGACGCCATTGACAAGTTCGATTGTCTCAAGGATGTGAAGTTCGAGACTTATGCAAGTCTGCGCATCCGGGGAGCCATTTTGGATCAGATACGCAAGATGGACTGGATTCCTAGGACCATCAGGCAGAAGCAGAAGAAAATCGAGGCAGTGATCAGGGAGATAGAGCAGACCACGGGACATGGAGCCACGGATGAGGAGATCGCCAGAGGGCTGGGGATCTCGGAGGGAGAATATCTGGATTGGCAGTCTCAGATGAAGATCACGGGGCTGGTCTCGTTGAACGAGTATATGGAGCAGGGAAGCGACGTGTCTCAGGACTATGGCAGGCACACCACATCCCGTTTCGAGGCTCCGGAGGAAAGGATAGAGAAAGAGGAATTGGCGAAGGTGCTGGGAGAGGCATTGCAGCTTTTGACCGAGAAGGAACAGAAGGTGATCACTCTGTATTATTACGAGGAACTCACCTTGAAGGAAATAAGCAGCATACTGGAGGTTTCAGAATCCAGAATATCGCAGCTGCATACCAGAGCTCTGAAAAAAATGAAAGTAAAGATGGGGAACTACATGGGAATTCTGTCAGACAATTAAATGCCGAAAAAAGAGGGAGATGAGATTATGCAGAACGGTTACTTTCGATTAGTGAAGGATTCTAAGGGGTATGGGATCGCTCTGTATCAACCAAGAGGCTACGGAGAGGCTGTCCGGGCAGGCGAGGTCTTTAAATATCTTGATGACCTGCATATCAGCTATGACAAGAAAAGGCTGGAAATGGAAATCAGCTTTGGCGGCGACGTGGTCTTTCATCTGGGCAGCGGAGAGTGCCCGATCTGTCAGGAGACCTGCTATATTGAGGTCAGTGACGATGGCATGCTGGCTACGGTGCGATTCATCCCTGCTTCCGAGGGCGGAAAGAGGATGACCATGAGCGGTTTCCGGCATGAGCTGGATGCCCGGAAGATCAGGTATGGCATTGAGGAGAAGGATCTGCGGGAGCATTTCAATTCGGGTGGGATATACTGCACGGACATTCTGGTTGCCCGGGGCAGACAGCCGGTGCAGGGAAGGGATGCGGTGATAGAGTATTCCTTTGACACGGACAATCATAAGCGCCCCGCCCATAAAGATGATGGACGCGTAGATTATTTCAATATAGGAATCATCAGCTTTTGCCGGAAGGGTGATGTGCTGGCGCGCATCATTCCCGAGATCGTAGGGGAGAACGGATATGATGTGTACGGAAAGCTCATAAAGCCCCGGGACGTAAAGCGTGAGACACTGAAGTCCGGTAAAAATGTGGAGATGTCTCAGGATAAGCTTACTCTTACGGCTCTGGTGGACGGGCATGTGTCTCTGGCGGATCAAAAGGTGTCGGTTTACAATGTATATCATGTCAAGGATGTAGGGGTGTCCACCGGGAACATCGATTTCGAGGGCAGCGTCATTATAGCCGGGAATGTGTCGGCTAATTTTGAGGTGAAGGCCGGCGGAAACGTGGTGGTAAACGGTCTGGTGGAAGGAGCGCAGATCATTGCCGGCGGAGATATCATCATAGCGAAGGGCATGAACGGCATGGGCAGAGGCGTCCTGCGGGCAGGAGGGAATATCATTGTCAAGTTTCTGGAGAATGCCCAGATCGTGTCAGGAGGCTATCTTGAGACGGAGGCCATACTGCACTGCACTGTGTCCGCAGGCTCGGATGTGCGGGTAGGGGGAAGAAAGGGGATTCTGGTGGGCGGCCATGTGCAGGCGGCGAATATGATCAATGCCAAGTCCATTGGAACCAGCATGGGAGTGGCCACAGTTGTGGAGGTAGGAGTGGATCCTCAGCTCAAGGCTCAGTATGACCGTATGCAGAAGGCCATTTCCGACGGAACCAAAACCATCAATGCGGCGCAGGTGATCCTTCAGAACTTCCGGGAAAACCTGAAGAAGGGGCGCCAGTATAATGACGGCCAGCTGAGGTATATGAAGAGCGTCACGGTCTTGGTGCAGGAAAAGACGGACGAGGTAGAGCAGGCAAATATGCGTCTGGAAAAGCTCCGGGATCTGATGGACGTGCAGAAGCAGGCCGAGGTTGTGGTCAATGAACAGATTTATCCCAACACCACCATAGTGATAGGGGAGATCAATAGGGTAATTCAGCAGAACTACCGATACTGCAAATTCATCAGAGAGGACGGAGAAATACGGATGGTGGGACTGTAGGCCTTTTTTGGAGGTCGTCTTTGATGATGTAGCTACTTTTGTAGGGAAAGGCAATGATATGGCATTTGGATCCATTGAGTTTACAACGATTTCCAGAGCGCAGGACTATTCGGCCATTAAGCATAATGAAGATAACAAAGGAATGGTTGATCAGAACAATTTCAGCGGTCAGGTTCAAAAAAGCGTGGAGCAGATGGTGCGTCAGGTGAAAAGCAGCGATAATGCGCAGTGGTACGAGAAGAAGCCTGACGCCAAGGAAAAAGGAAATGGGAAGTACAGCGGAGACGGCGGAAAGAACAGAAAGAAACAGCAAGCGGCGAAGCCTCAGGAGAAGATGGTGGTAAAGAATGCCGGGGGCTTCGACCTGAAAATCTGAACAGCGGGAAGATAAGATGGAACCAATGGAAATCATCCTCCTGATCGCAGGAGGGCTTATATTTATTTTGAGCTTCTTCATCTCGGACACAAAGACCGCGTCAGGGGAGAGGAAGGAGTTATCGAAGGACGAGGCAGAAAGGCTTGCGGATCAGGAGCTTGCTAAGCTGAGGGGTAAGATCGACATGCTGACGCAGGAGGTTCTTGGGGAAGCCATGGAGAGGACGAAACGGTCTCTTGAGAAGCTTTCCAACGAGAAGATCATGGCTGTGAACGAGTATTCCGATACCGTGCTGGCGGAGATCCACAAGAACCACGAGGAGGCCATGTTCCTATACGATATGCTTAACAACAAGCATACCAGTCTGAAAAATGCGATTGGGGAAATAAATCGCGCGGTGAAGGACGCGGAGGCCGTCAGAGAGGCTTTTGCGCGTCCGGTGCAGGAGGAAGAGGTTCGGGACGAAGCTCTTCCTCAGGGGCAGTCCGCGTTCAATGGGAGAAGTGCCGGCTGGACGGAGGCTTCGTCTGTTCCTATGCCTTTTTATATGGCTGCCTCCGAGCAAGGGGGACAGACTTCGGAGAGGCCGGAGGGCATGGGACAAGAGCAGGCAGATCTGTCGTGGATTCAGGAAGGGCAGGAGCGCAACAACAACCTGAAGATTTTGGAGCTTTACAGACAAGGCAAGTCCGTAGTGAGCATTGCGAAGGAGCTGGACCTTGGAGTGGGGGAAGTAAAGCTGGTGGTGGATTTATTTAAAAATCAGTAAACAATAATCAGTAAACTATCTTGACAGATTATCATAGAGACGAGGCAATCAGTGAAGCTAAAATATCAATTGCGGGGATTGGGCATCGGGATGATCGTCACAGCTATCCTGATGGGCGTGGCCACGGGTCATGCAATCCCTTTGACGGATGCGGAAATCAAGGCCAGAGCTTTGGAGCTGGGCATGGTGGAGGGCGGCTCCCTCAAGCTGACGGATCTGGAGGGGATGTCACCGTCTGGGCCTCAGGCCGACGGGGAATCGGATGACAGCGGTCAAGAGTCTGGAAATCCGGAAGAGAATCCGGATTCCGGCGCAGTGTCAGATTTAAATGGGGTTCAAGGCAGTTTGGGGATGGACGGCTCATTTGCGGAGTCAGCACAGCCGGATCCAAAGAAAGAAGGAGATGATCCGGAAAATCCCGAAACGGGGAGTTCCGGTTCGGGTACATCCGGTGAATCCGGTATAGAAGAGTCCGGTGAATCTGAGGAGTCAGGCATGGAAGGGTCCGGTGAATCGGGGGAAGCTGACATCGAGGGATCTGCTTCCCATGTGATCAGGAACGGGGAGGCGGTTTCCATCGTCATAGAGCCGGGATCGGATTCCTATGCCATCAGCAAGACGTTAGCGGAGGCAGGGCTGGTGGAGGATGCGGGAGAATTTGACCGGTTTTTGTGCAATAATCTCTATTCCAGAAAAATCGTGGACGGAACCTATGATATTCCGGCAGGCGCAAGCGAGGAGGAAATCGCTAAAATTATAACGAGAGACAGATAAAAACCCTTGCATTGCAGGGGTTTTTATGTTACAATTCGTTTGTTGCGAAAAAGCACGTATGCCTATTCGATGATGGTGCGCATTATTGTGTGTAGTCATCGGAGGCCGCCGGGTCATGACGCAGATTCGGCCTGAAGCCCGAAGTACCGGCTTCATAGGGCATACGGAAGAATTCAACCAATGGAGGTAGAAAAAATGAGCGTTATTTCTATGAAACAGCTTCTTGAAGCAGGTGTACATTTCGGACACCAGACCAGAAGATGGAACCCTAAGATGGCTCCCTATATCTTCACCGAGAGAAACGGTATCCATATCATCGATCTGCAGAAGTCTGTGGTGAAGGTGGACGAGGCTTATAGGGCAGTCTCTGAGATCGCTGCTCAGGGTGGAACCATTCTGTTCGTGGGAACGAAGAAGCAGGCACAAGATGCCGTTAAGACGGAAGCCGAGCGCTGCGGTATGTATTATGTGAACGAGAGATGGCTGGGCGGCATGCTCACCAATTTCAGAACCATTCAGTCCCGCATCAATAGACTCTATGAGATCGAGAAGATGTCCGAGGACGGAACCTTTGATGTGCTTCCTAAGAAGGAAGTCATCAAGCTGAGGAAAGAGTGGGATAAGCTGGAGAAGAATCTGGGCGGAATCAAGACCATGACCAGAGTTCCCGACGCAATATTTGTAGTTGATCCCAAGAAGGAGAGAATCTGCGTACAGGAGGCCCATGCTCTGGGCATTACGCTGATCGGTATCGGTGATACCAACTGCGATCCTGAGGAATTCGATTACATCATTCCCGGAAATGATGACGCCATTCGTGCGGTGAAGCTTATCGTGGCGAAGATGGCCGATGCGGTGATCGAGGCGAATCAGGGAGAGGCAGTCTATACGCAGGAAGATATGCAGGCCGATGCTGAGGCTGCTCAGGATATTGAGGAAGTAGCGGTTGCCGAATAAGCTGGTCGGTGTCTGGGTGGTTTTATAGAGGAGTGCGGATAAGGTCAGGGAATCTCATCCGCACTTTGTATGATAGATAGAGGAAAACGGAGGTAAGAAAAATGGCAGAGATTACAGCGGCAATGGTGAAGGAGCTGCGGGAGCAGACCGGAGCCGGCATGATGGACTGCAAGAAGGCTCTGAATGAGACCAATGGAAATATGGAGGAGGCTGTGGAGGTTCTGAGGAAGAACGGTCAGGCCAAGGCAGTAAAGAAGGAAGGCAGGATCGCGGCGGAGGGACTGTGCCGTATTGCGCGCAATGGCGATACTGTGGCAGCGGTGGTGGAGGTGAACTCCGAGACCGATTTCGTGGCCAAGAACGAGACCTTCCAGCAGTTTGTGGAGGCAGTGGCAAGTCAGGCCGTGAATTCAGCGGCAGCCGATGTGGATGCGTTCATGGAGGAGGCTTGGTGCGAGGACGCTTCCAAGACCGTGAAGGAAGCCCTAGTGGACAAGATCGCCGTGATCGGTGAGAAGCTGAGCATCCGGAGATTCGAGAGGGTGGAGGCAGCGGAAGGCTGTGTAGCTACCTATATACATGGCGGTGGACGTATCGGCGTTATCGTGGAGGGCAAGACCGCAGTGGTGAACGAGGCTGTGAAGGAGGCTCTGGTCAACATTGCCATGCAGATCGCGGCGCTGAGCCCCAAGTATGTGGCCACGTCGGATGTGTCCGAGGAGTACAAGGCTCATGAGAAGGAGATTATTGCGGCACAGATCGCTCAGGATCCCAAGATGGCAGGTAAGCCTGAGAAGGTCATCGAGGGCGCAGTGATGGGCCGCCTGAACAAGGAGCTGAAGGAAGTGTGCCTCCTCGAGCAGGTTTATGTGAAGGCTGAGGACGGCAAGCAGACCGTTGCCCAGTACCTTGCGCAGGTTTCCAAGGAGAACGGTACGGAGCTTTGCGTCAAGAAGTTCGTCCGCTTCGAGACCGGAGAAGGTATTGAGAAGAAGCAGGAGGATTTTGCTGCTGAGGTTGCTGCGCAGATGAACGCTTAAGGCGAAGTTTGTTTGGTTATTTTGAATGAAGAAACCCTTGTGAATGGTGTGGGAATGCCATTTGCAGGGGTTTTTGGTATTTCCTAATTAAGACTTGAGAAGAGATTAGGGATAATGTAATTGATGGATTGGTTATTTAATGGTATACTGTTAACATAGAATAATCTAAGAGGAATGGCCAAAAATGAAATTTGAGTGGGATGAGGAAAAAAATATTATTAATAAGGAAAAACATAAAATTTCTTTTGAAACGGCAGCATATGTTTTTGATGATCCTTATTACATTGAAATGTTTGATTTTGAGCATAGTGTTGATGAGGATAGATATATTGCGATAGGGAAAGTCGGAGATGTACTGTTTGTAGTATTTACAGAACGAAAGGAAACGATTCGATTAATTTCAGCCAGACTTGCAACTAATGCAGAAAAGGAGCTTTATTATGACCAGAACATTAATTATTGAAAGTGGACAAAAACCTACGGAAGAACAACTAAAAGAGGTTGAAGAGGCGAAAAAAAGCCCAATTAACTTTGATGAGGATTGCGGGGAGTTGTCGCCAGCCATGATGAAGGCGTTTAAGAGTGCGGTTGTGCAAAGAAATCGTAAGAAAAAAGCTTAGAAATTTTGGGGGAAGAATTTTATCCCCCAATATCCCCCCAAATGGAAAATGGCTATTTTATTCTCTGTTTCTGCCTGCCCGTTTTTGATGTGAGAAGTTTGAGTCAAATACCTATGCCATATATGCAAGTAAAATAGGATATAAAATGGCACATAACATTCTCAATAGAATTTAGTATAATCCTATAGTAGATCATCAGACAGTATGGTAAACTTATATTTGGGATAACTCCTTCAGGTGAGTATTATTCTTTTTTGCTATGGAAATAAATGGTACCATAAAGCATATGAAGGATGAGAAATATATGAAGAAAATATTTGGAATAATTATTGTGTGTCTATTTTTAGTTGTGGTAATTTTTGTGGAAAAGAATGTATTTAAGGGTGGAAAAAAACGAGAATATGTAAAGTCAGTGGAGTATTATGAAGAAAATATAGAAAATATAAACATCAAGGAGGGGAACTTTCAGTTTCTTCAAGTAGACGAAGTTGTTAACAAAGGAAGAAAATCTGTTGGATTTTGCGCTTGAAGTATGTGTAACCATCGAACCGTTAGATGGGTATCAAGGGCTATTGCCAATCAAAGATGTCGGTGAAGGGAACGTATATAGTATTTATGATAACATTTTCTATTATATGGAAAATGATGAGAATATGAGTTTATTTAGAACTAATATATGTACAGCTGTTTTTGACGGTTTCAGGTATTATTATTTTTATGGGAGCATAGATGATGAGAAAGAATATTATATTAATAAATATTGTGAAGTCGTATATAGTTTTATAGAACAAATATGTAAGTGAGAATACATAAAAAAATTGGTATATGGTTGTGCCTACTGAGGTGCATAATCTTAACTGTAAGCAACACCTATATTGACGCAGGAGGATATGCACAT
>ERZ779626.1278-NODE-1278-length-11372-cov-4.153928_pt1 | contig 11372 bp, 11 predicted proteins | sample MGYA00514209_ERZ779626 | MGnify/ENA primary metagenome ERZ779626 (study PRJEB29562, sample SAMEA4376713) | mouse gut metagenome | isolation source: Cecum | study: EMG produced TPA metagenomics assembly of the A DSS colitis mouse model was used to assess the...
CGGCTTGAATTTCGAGGATTGATATGCCGAAGACACAAGAGCAAATTAGGTATAATATGCAACAAGTCAAATGCAAGGATTCCGAGATTGAATTACTCCTTCGGGAAGCATTGTGGCAAAAAGGCTTGCGTTACCGAAAGAATGTCAAATCCGTTTTCGGACATCCCGATATTGCGTTTATCGGTAAAAAAGTTGCGGTGTTCTGCGACAGCGAGTTTTGGCACGGATACGATTGGGATCGGCGTAAAGAAGATTTCAAAGTACGACAAGATTTTTGGATTCCGAAGATAGAGCGGAATATTCAACGGGATAAAGAAGTTACCGAAAAACTTGAAGCCGATGGTTGGATTGTACTGCGTTTTTGGGGTAAAGAGATAAAAACCGATGCGGCGGGTTGCGCCGACAAGATAGAAAAGGCGGTTAAGCAAAGATGTTAAAAAGTATAGATTTATTTGCCGGTATCGGCGGAATACGCTTGGGATTCGAACAGGCTTTCGGCGAAGAGCTGAAAACTGTGTTTGTCAGTGAGTGGGACGAACACGCGCAAAAAACCTATAAAGCGAATTTTTCAGATGATTTCAATATTGCTGGAGATATTACAAAAATAGCCGAGGATGATGTCCCCGATTTTGATATTTGTCTTGCGGGTTTTCCTTGTCAAGCATTCAGCCTTGCAGGACAACGCAAAGGTTTTGCGGACGATTACAAAGGGATGTCGCGTGGTACATTATTCTTTGACGTTGCTCGTATTTGCGATAAGAAAAAACAGAAAGTTATTTTCTGTGAGAATGTTAAAGGTCTTACTATCCATGATAAAGGTCGCACATTTGATATTATCAAGAACACCCTCCGCGAAATCGGCTATACTCCTTTTGAGCATATCCTTAACAGTAAAGATTTCGGAGTGCCGCAAAACCGTGAACGTATTTATATCGTTGCTTTCCGTAATGATATTGCTCTGAAAGAGTTTATATTCCCTGAGCCTGCCGATTCAACGAAACGCATTAAAGATATTTTGGAAGGTCCCGTTCCGGCAAAGTATTATTTGAGTGAGTGTTATATGCAAACGCTTCGTGACCACAAAGCACGTCACGCCGCCAAAGGACACGGCTTTGGTTATGAAATTCGTGATTGGGACGATGTCGCGGGTGCGATAGTTTGCGGCGGTATGGGTAGAGAGCGCAATCTGATTATCGATAAGCGACAAACCGATCTTACCCCTACTACGCACATAAAGGGCGAAATCAACAATGAAGGCGTTCGTAAAATGACTCCGAGAGAATGGGCACGATTGCAAGGTTTCCCTGATAGTTACAAACTTGTCCTTGCGGACGTTCACTTGTACAAGCAGTTCGGGAACAGCGTAACAGTTCCCGTCATTAGAGCCATAGCGGAAAAAGTCAAGGAGGTACTCGAAAATGTCGGAGATTAAAGGCAAGAACAAGGGCGAATGGTCTGAAATGTATATATTCTTCAAACTTATGTCGGATCGAAGAGTATACGTTGCGGATAAAGATATGAACAAGCTAAAAGACGTATTTTTGGATATCGTAAGCATTATCCGCGAGGAACAGGTTGGAAAAGAATATCGATACTACACGGGAGATACCGTCAGAATAACTTTGAACGGTACGGATATTGAAAGCCTCGACAGTTCGTTGTTTACCGAAAAAGCTGCTCGCGTTTGGAAAATGATAACGGATAACAAAGGCAATACGACATTTACGGATGATGATATTCAAGCGTTTCTCGAATCCATATTCATACATAATATTACCGCGCCCGCGCAAAAGAAAAACGATTATTTCGGCGGAACGAAAGATATCGTCCTCGACACACGCGATTATCGCTCGGGCGTCGATCAGATTATGGGTTTCTCCTGCAAATCGGATATTGATGCCGCTTCTACGCTTTTCAATGCAAGCGGAGATAATACAAACTTCGAATATGAATTGATTGGCGATATGAACGACGGAATTATGATTCGATTCAATTCTCTTTATAAGGAAGTCGTTCGCAAAGGCATTGTTTGTCGTGATGTTGCGACGAGCGAGCGTATGAATTATTTGAAATCTTGCGGAATCGATGTGAAATTCGTTCAAACCGCAAAGCAAGCCGCAGGACAAAATTTAGTGCGATGCGGCGGTTTGGAAACACCTTTAATCGTTGCCGAAATGTTGAAATACTATTATTATAACAAATCGGGAACGGACACTTCCGTGGACGAATCTATTCGCTATCTTGCCGATAAAGACGTTATAGGTTACGGATTCGGCGATTTGTACGATACATACCATTTGAAAGTTGCAAATCTGCTTTATGCTATGTTCACGGGATTGCGTTTTTCCAAACCTTGGAATGGTAAATCCGATGTGAGCGGCGGCTATATCGTAGTCAAACGCGACGGAGATGTCGTAGCTTTCCATTCTTGCATTGCCGATGAATTTAAGGACTTCTTGGTCGATAAGTTAAGATTTGAAGCCCCTTCTTGCAGTAGACACGATTATATGTCGATTTACAAAAAAGCCGACGGCAAGTATTATATGAAGTTTGCTTTACAATTCCGCTTTAAGTTGAAAAAATAATATGCGCGTATGTAGTCTCTTTTGCGGAATAGGCGGTATAGATCTTGCTTTCGAACTAGCCGGACACGAAATCGTTTGGGCGAACGATAACGACAAATTCGCCTGTATGACTTATCGGCATAATTTTCCGAATGTCGATTTAGTCTAAGCCGATATTCGCTCCGTTGATAAATCGTCTATTCCCGATTGCGATATCGTTACGGCGGGATTTCCGTGTCAACCGTTTTCGGTTTGCGGCAAGCAAAAAGGTTTTAACGACGAGCGCGGCAATCTATTCTTTGAAGTGGGAAAAGTTATAGATGCCAAACAGCCGCAAATTGTGTTCTTGGAAAATGTGGCGAACTTAACAGAACACGACAACGGCAAAACCTTTAATGTAATCCACAACGAGTTTGCGGGACGCAGCTACTATATTCGCTATATCATAGCCGATGCTTGCGATTACAGTATCCCGCAGCATAGAACGAGAACATACATAGTGGCTTTCAAAGACAAAGCGGCTTGCGATAGTTTTCGTTTCCCCGAGAAAGTGCCACTCGAAAAGAGGATTACCAATATTATCGATACTTCGGTTAAAGTCGAGGATCGTTACTACTATTCGCCCGAAGAGCCTAAATATGCAAGACTACAAAAAGCAATAACTGATATCAAACAATTATACCGTTTCTCCGATTGGGGTATTCAATCAAGTAAAGACGGCATTGCCTTTACTCTCAAAGCCAATATGGGAACATATCCTAATCGCGTGCCGATTATAAAAGACAACTTCGGGATACGCAATATAACACCTGCCGAATGCTTGGCATTGCAAGGATTTCCGATAACGTTTACATTCCCCGATGCCGTTCCCGAACGAGAACGATACAAACAAGCCGGGAATACGGTGTGTGAAAAAGTAATTCAAAACATTCTACACTTAAACGAGCAAATTTTAATGCTATAAACGGAGCATCAATAATGTTAATAGATGAGTTTATCTCACAATTCAAAACATATTGTCAACAACGATTTCCTTCGGAAACAGGCACAGCCACCTCTTACACGAATGCGGTTAAATACCTGCTTGAATTTATGGGCTCCGCCGAAGTTACAAAATCATTGATTTTAGAAATCAGAAGTTTGGAACCGGATATAAGAGATGCTGATAGTATTCTATATGTAGAATTGGAAGAGTTCTATACTTCAACAGGTAGAAGCTCTTATTTGAAGAAAGGTTTTTTAAAAGCAGCTTTACCTGTTCTGTTTGAGTTCAGTAATTCAATTATTTTGCAAGATGACGATAATTTAATTTTATTGAATGAAGTTAAAGATAATCAGGTAATTGCCGATTTTTCTGCAGAACATTTAAGACATGAATTGCCGACAGCAGAAAATATTGCACACAGTTACAATGTTAGACGGATATCGGGAACGGCTAATGAATCGGCTAGAAAAATCCGCAGTGGAAGGAAAGCCGAAAAATATTTCATTTCGTTTTTAACAAGTTTGGGCTTTGTAAAAAACGCCGATTTTTTTGACGTTGCTAACAACAAGACTTATGGATATGATATTCGGTTTTTAGATGTCGGGCTGGAAATAAAAAACATTAAAAGCGGCACATTTTTTCTGTCTGATAATGAAATTGCACGTTTGGAAAATACCGAAACTCATTTGATTTTGGTTGATATTGATAATGGTATCTGGTTTCTCCATAATGAATCACCTTGGTTGAAAGAAATTATAAGTGAAATCAAAAAGCTAAGGGCTTATTGCAACACGTATTACCCTAAGCTTGATCCGTGCGATATAAAAATCATTCTAAATGATGCCATTAGTAATAATATAGTTGATATTTCTATTTTAACAAAAGTACAGGTTGTATCATTATTGTCAGGAGGAAACTAATATGCCATTTGAAGTAGTAGACTTGTTTTGCGGTGTCGGTGGACTGACGTGTGGGTTGAAACAAGCTGGACTTAATGTCGTTGCCGGTTTTGACAATGATAAAACTTGTGAATTTACATATGTAACCAATAATAAAACTGCGTTTCATTGTCGCAATATCAGAGAAGTGAATGGCGAAGAAATTAACGCTTGTTATGCTGACGGAACTGAAAAAATTTTGGTCGGTTGTGCCCCGTGTCAGCCATTTTCAACAATGAGTTATAAAAGATTCAAGGATTCATCGCGCGAGTTGGATGAAAAGTATGATCTATTATCGGAGTTTGAAAGACTTGTAAAAGAAGTTAATCCGGTTATAGTATCTATGGAGAATGTTCCCGAAATTCGGAATTCCAATGTTTTTAAGTCATTTGTAGCTGCTCTACATGAACAAGGGTATTATACGGATGGTGGTCAAGTTGTATATTGTCCTGATTATGGAATCCCCCAAAATCGACATCGATTTGTTTTATTGGCGTCTCGTCTTGGCGAAATTCATTTGCTTCCACCAACGCATGATAGGAAAAAAGTTACTATAAGGTCCGCTATAGAAAACTTACCAAAGGTTGCGGCAGGGAAAACTTGTCCAACAGATCATTTACATCGAGCGGCAAGTCTTTCTCCATTAAACTTACAGAGAATACAAGCGTCTGTTCCGGGAGGGACTTGGAAGGATTGGCCGGAGGAACTTAGGTGTAAATGCCATAGGCAGGATTCGGGACAAACATACACATCAGTTTACGGACGAATGACTTGGGATAAGATTGGCCCAACAATGACCACTCAGTTCTTTTGTTACGGGACGGGTCGATATGGGCATCCAGAACAAGATAGAGCGTTAACTCTTCGAGAGGGTGCGCTATTACAAACTTTCCCTAAAGAATACCAATTCTTTCCATCCGATATTAAAGATTATTGTATGAGGGATGTTGCAAGACACATTGGGAATGCTGTTCCTGTCCGTTTAGGTGAAATTATTGGAACGTCAATTTTGCAGCATCTTACCGTGCATAATATTCAACTATAAGATAAGGAGAAATAGTGATGACAGAAGAAAAGTTGCAATTAAAATTTGATCCTCGCACTATAGAGCATTTAGGAATCAAAATGTATTCTCAACTGCCGTATGCGTTAGCGGAACTTGTCGCAAATGCTTATGATGCAGATGCTACAGAAGTTACGGTAATGCTATATGATAACGTGTCAAACGATAAACGCATAATAATTAGAGATAATGGCGACGGAATGTCTTACGAAGAGGTAAAAGAGAATTTCTTAGTAATAGGACGCAAAAGAAGAGATACGGATTCAAGTCGTACCAACTCAAGTGGAAGGAAAATAACCGGAAAAAAGGGCTTGGGGAAACTTGCATTGTTCGGTATTGGCAAAACAATAACCATTGAAACAACTAAATCCGGAGAAGAACTGAAAACTCAATTTACAATGGACTGGGATAGTATCTTAGGCGAATCATCTGGTACATATTATCCGACATATAAGCGTATCAGAAAAGATAATATAGAAGAAAAAGGAACAACTATTACGTTATATAATTTATCCAGAAAGACTTCTTTTGATTTAAATGCAACAGCCGTCTCTTTGTCAAAATTATTTAATTGTTTTGATGAAAAAAGTTTTATTGTTAAAATTAAAAGAAACGATACTGAAGAGATCAATTTAACAAAGGAATTACAATATAGTGGTATTAGTAAAGAATTTGAATGGGATATTGAGTCAATCGTAAAAGAAATTGACGATGAGTATCAGTATAAAAATTGTTTGAAAGGGAAAATTTTATCAACAAAAAAACCAATGGATCAGTCTTTAAGAGGAATTACATTATATGTAAACGGAAGATTAGCCAATGTTGCAGGTTTTTTTGGAGTTCCAGAGGCAGGATACGTTTTCTCATATATTTCCGGATGGATTGAAGCCGATTTCTTAGATGAATTTGATAAAGACCTTATAGCAACAGATAGGCAATCCATTAGTTGGGATTTATTGGAAGCTGAGCAGTTAAAAGATTATTTATATAAAATTATACGTTACGTTGCGCGTGATTGGAGTAAAAAAAGAAAAGAAGCCAAAACCACGAAAACGACTACGAGATCTGGTGTTAATATCCGCGATTGGTTTGAACATGTTCCACAAGAAGTCAAACCTAAATTACAAGATTTAGTGGATAGAATTTCCGACAAGCCTGAATTGAGCGATGAAGATTTTACAAGTGTAGTAAAAAACGTTTACGATCTTATACCGCCTTATACATATTATCATTATCGCCTATTACATGAGCAAATCAGAGATGCGGCAGAGAAATATTATAAAGACAAGAATTATTATCAAGCTTTTTATGAAGCAATGAAACGCTATAAAAATGCAGTTAAAGAAAAAGCTAATATATCGGAATCAGAAGATCGGGCAATTGTATCCAAGGCATTTGGTAAAGATGCAGTATTAGAAACCACGGCTAATCACAAATATCGTCCAAACGGACAGTTGTTTGATATACAGACCATTGAAAACATAGAAGAAGGACAAAAGTTTTTATCAATGGGTGCCGTTTGTGGAGGACGAAATGTAGTAAGCCATGAGGAGATATCGGACTTAAAAGAAGCGGGCTTATTCTCTGAAAAGGATTGTCTTGATTTGTTAAGTTTATTGTCTCATCTTTTTAAACGATTAGACGAGTCTAAAAAAAGAACATAAAACAAAGAGCATAGCTTATGCTAAAGCTATGCTCTTTGTTTTGACTCGCTCTTATAAGGTGTATTCCGATTAAAATTTAGTTTTTTGTAAATTCCCTATGGAACACACCCTAAAGTCGGGTTGTTTTTTATTTTAAGACTGAGCCTCAGTCGGGGTTTCCTCCGCAACGACCTTGCGGCTTATTATAATTTTTCTGGGGCACTTTTCAACGCAGGTAAGGCAACCAGTACACTTGGTATAATCGATTTGGGGCAGATTGTCCTTCATGGTAATCGCGCTGTGGGGACAAACCTTTGCGCATATTCCGCAGGCTATGCAGCCCACCTTGCAAACGCCCGTAACCTCTTTGCCCTTGCACTTGGACGAGCAAGCCACGTAAACGGGGGCGGAAGCGGGGATACGGTCGATTATGTCTTTGGGGCACGCCTCTATGCAAGCGCCGCAGGAAATGCACCTGTCGGGGTCCACCTGGGAAATTCTGCCCTCGACCGAGATTGCGTTTTCGGGGCAGACCGCCTTGCAGTCGCCGCAGCCGAGGCAAGCGTACGAGCACGCCTTGTTACCGCCGTAAAGCGCCGCGTTTGCCGCGCAGGTGGGGTTGCCCTTGTACTCGAATTTGTCTACCGCATTTGCCGCGCCGCCCATGCAGTGAACCACTGCTACGGTCGGTTCTTCGTCTTTAAGCTCTATCCCGAGCAGAGCGGCGATTTCCGCCTTCTTTTCGGGCGAGGTAACGTGGCAGTCGGTAAGCTGAGCGCCGCCGTGCGCAAGCTTCTGCGCAAATCCGCTGCAACCCGAACAGCCGCAGCCGCCGCAGTTAGCTCCCGCAAGGTTATTCAATATTTTGGTAATTTTCTCGTCCACGTCAACCTTGAAAAATTTGCCTATCAAAAGAATTAACGCGCCGATAATGAGTGCCGAGCCTGCAAATATACCCGCAACTATTCCTATAGTTATCCAGGTCTGAGAAGTAATATTCAGTAAATTCATTGCTCTGCCTCCTTAAATGCTGATTTGCGTAAATACCGTAAACGCCATACATATAAAGCCTGCGGTAATCATTGCAATGGGGAAGCCCGCAACGGCTTTGGGCAGTTTATAGTAGTTAAGTCTTTCGCGCATACCGCTCATTATAATCATAACGAGAGTGAAGCCGAGTCCCGCGAACAGCGCGTACAGAAGCGCCCAGCCCATATTCATTGCAACGCCCTCGCCGAGTATTTTCGACATATCGCCGATAACCGTTTCGGTTACGCCGAGAACGGCGCAGTTGGTGGTAATGAGGGGGAGATATACGCCCATTGCATTGTAAAGCGTGGGGGAAATTTTCTTTAATATTACTTCGAGCATTTGCACGAGCGAAGCTATTATAAATATGAAGAAGATAATTTCCAAAAAGTCAAAGTGCAGCGGGACCATTACGTAAGTGTAAATGGGATAGGTCACAAGCGTTGCAAGAATCATTACAAGCGTTACCGCAATTCCCATTCCCGTCGCCGACGAAGTCTTTTTCGATACGCCGAGGAAGGGGCATATACCGTAGGTTTTGTTGGTAATAAAGTTATCCGTCAGTACCGCCGAAAGTACTATGGCAATAAACGTACCCATAAATTAAACTCCCTCCTTCAACATATTTTCACGCGCAAGCTTGTTTGCTTTTACTCTCTTGGCGCGAACCGCGCCGTCTACGATATAAGTGAATACCGCAATGCAAAGACCGTAAATCATAAACGAGCCTGCCGGGCTTGTAAGCATACTGATTTTGAAATTCATTATCTGTAAGCCGAACAGCGAGCCTTTTCCGAAGAATTCGCATATAACGCCCATTATCGTAAGAGCTGCCGTAAAACCAAGTCCGTTTGCAACGCCGTCTACGGTCGATTCCAAAACGGTATGCTTGTTTGCAAACGCTTCCGCTCTGCCTAAGATTATGCAGTTAACGACTATCAAAGCAAGGAAAGTGCCTAAACTGTCGTACAGCGACGGAATGAATTTTTCAAGGAACATTCTTATGAACGTAACCAGCGTCGCTATTATTACGATATAGCAGGGAATACGCACTTCGTTGGGTATAACCTTTCTCAGTGACGAAATAATAACGTTTGAAAGCGTAAGCACTATCAAAACGGTAAGACCCATACCCATAGCCGAAAACGCCGAGTTGATAAGTCCGAGGGTGGGGCAGGTACCCAAAACGAGTATAAACGTGGGGTTCTGGAAGATAAGTCCGTCTAAGGTGTAATTTTTGTACTTATTCATTTGCACTGCCTCCCATAGATAATGCTACGTCGTAGTTCGCCGTAGCGTAAGCGCCCGCGTACATACAAAGATAGGTCGAGTTAGAAGCGACGTTTGCGTTAGAAGCGCCGGTTGTTATAGTCGTACCGTCGAAGCTTGCAACGCCCTTGTATTCCATATCTTCGCCGTACAGACCGGTGAAGTAGGATAGGTCTTTGCCCTTGAAGATGTTTTCAACGTCGGGCATCATGCTTTCGTAACCGTTGTTTGCGCCGGTGGCGTCAACGGTAAAGCTTTCAATCTTTTTCTCGCTGTTGACGACGACGGTAATAGTGAACGGGTCGGAGGCTCCGTAGCCCTTCGTTTTGATTGTATACGTCACTTTGCCGTCTGCAACTGCCGTAATCGTTGTTGCGTCGGTATTGATAAGCTCGGTATATTTTACGTTGAGTTTGAGCGAGTTTTCGTAGTTAGCCGTGGCGAACGCGCCCGCGTACATACAAAGATAGGTCGAGTTAGAAGCGACGTTTGCGTTAGAAGCGCCGGTTGTTATAGTCGTACCGTCGAAGCTTGCAACGCCCTTGTATTCCATATCTTCGCCGTACAGACCGGTGAAGTAGGATAGGTCTTTGCCCTTGAAGATGTTTTCAACGTCGGGCATCATGCTTTCGTAACCGTTGTTTGCGCCGGTGGCGTCAACGGTAAAGCTTTCAATCTTTTTCTCGCTGTTGACGACGACGGTAATAGTGAACGGGTCGGAGGCTCCGTAGCCCTTCGTTTTGATTGTGTACGTCACTTTGCCGTCTTCAAGCGTGGGTATTTCCATTGAATTAATATCGATATTCTCGGTATAAAGGAAATCTTCCAGGGGCGATTTTTCAATGCTGCCGCCGCTCGCATAAGCCTTGACAAAGGTTATTGCGTCGTTTACGCTGTTGCTGATTGTGGTAAACGAGATTGACGCGCCCGTATTGATATACATGGGGTCGCCCTTAGTGCCGTAAGCATATACTATGCCGTCTTTATAGTCCTTCGAGAAGTTTTCGATGTTGGTGTTCCAGCCGGGGATTTTGTCGGCGTATTCGGAAGCGACCTTGTCGTAAACGAGTACCGTGCCCACGCCTTCGACCTTTTTATTCGTCGAGTCCATTTCGACTATAACCCAGGTTACTATCGCGCCGTCTCTGCCCTTTGACGAAACCTGAACGAGGTAATCGTTCTTTTCGGGAATAAACCAAAGCTTTTCCATGGTCGAAGAGCCTACCTTTGTCGACTCTATATTGCGGTCTTCGGTTGTTACGGACGCGCCGTCGGAATAAAGATTGCCGACCTTTCTGTTAAACTTTTCTTCGTCGGTAACCTCTAAAAAGCCGTATGCAAGAGTAAGGAATACCCCGCTTATTAAAAGCACGCAAAGAAGAGTAATTATGCACTTAAACGCAGTGCTTTTGAAAAACTGTTTACAAGTCACTTATTTGCCCTCCTTTTTTGCTTTTTTATAGCCGAAAGGCTTTCTGATAAAGTATTTGTCGATAAGGGGAACGACGAGGTTCATAAGAAGAATTACGAACGAGGTTATTTCCGCCTTTGTGAAGTATCTCAGTATCGCTACGAGAAGAGCCGCTACTACATAGTAGAAAAGCTGTCCGTAGACGCCCTTGGGCGAGGTCGAGTAATCGGTGAACATGAATATCGCGCCGAACAGCACGCCGCCGGAGAGAACGTGGGGCAGGAAAAGCTCTATATCGAATTTGTATCCGCTTTCGTAGCTGAAGCCTGACATCAATACCGCGGTAAATCCGAATACCGCTATGAAGAGCAGGGGCTGCCACCATTTGATTACCTGTCTTGCCGAAAGGTAAACGTAGCCGATAAGCAGTGCAAGCGCGCTGGTTTCGCCTATGCAGCCTTTAATGCCGG
>ERZ779626.1281-NODE-1281-length-11341-cov-5.348219_pt1 | contig 11341 bp, 10 predicted proteins | sample MGYA00514209_ERZ779626 | MGnify/ENA primary metagenome ERZ779626 (study PRJEB29562, sample SAMEA4376713) | mouse gut metagenome | isolation source: Cecum | study: EMG produced TPA metagenomics assembly of the A DSS colitis mouse model was used to assess the...
GTGGAGGTGCTCACCCCCCAGCGGGGGGCCAAGATGGAGCTGGTGAAGCTGGCCAGGGAGAACGCCGCCGAGGAAGTGCTGCGGGCCACCACCGCCGAGGAGCGCCGTTCCAAGCTCACCGAGGCCCTGGGGGTCTTGCTGGGACTGGAGGAGCCCCCCCATAGAATCGAGGCCTTTGACATCTCCAACACGGGCAGCTCGGACATTGTGGCCTCTATGACCGTCCACATCGACGGCAGGCCGCTGAAGCGGGATTACCGCCATTTCAAGCTGAAGGACATGCCCCACGCCGACGATTACGCCTCCATGGAGCAGGTGGTGGAGCGGCGGTTCCGGCGCTACCTGGACGGGGACGAGAAATTTGGGGACCTGCCCGACTTGCTGCTCATCGACGGCGGCGCGGGTCAGGTGAAAGCGGCTCAGGAGGCGCTGGACAAGCTGGGGCTGGGGGACATCCCGGCCTACGGCATGGTGAAGGACGGCCGCCACCGCACTCGTGCCCTCCAGGCCGGGGACGGCCGGGAGATCGGCATACAGGCAAACCAGGCCCTGTTTTCCATGGTGGGCCGCATCCAGGAGGAGACCCACCGCTTTGCCATCGAGTTCCACCGCCAGCAGCAGGCGGGGCATTTGAAGGGCTCGGCTTTAGACGATATCCCGGGGGTGGGACCGGCCCGGAAGGCCCAGCTGCTCAAGGGCTTTAAGAGCGTGAAGGCGGTGAAGGGGGCCTCGCTGGAGGAGCTGGCCGCCGTGGTGCCCCAAAATACCGCCCAGGCCGTGTACCGGCACTTCCACCCGGCGGAAAATCAAGAGGGAAAGGACGAGACGCCATGAGAGTGATAACCGGCCTTGCCAAGGGGCGGCGTCTGGAGGAGCTGCCCGGACTGTCCACCCGGCCCACCACCGACCGGGTGAAGGAGGGGCTGTTCAGCGCCATTCAGTTTGACATTGAGGGGCGGAGGGTGCTGGATCTGTTCGCCGGGACAGGCCAGCTGGGCATTGAGGCCCTGAGCCGGGGGGCGGCCTTCTGCGATTTTGTGGACAGCGCCCCCGCCGCCCTGAAGGTGGTTCAGCGCAACGTGAAAATCTGCGGCTTTGAGGACCGGGCCGCCTGTCATGGAAAGGATTTCAACGCCTTTCTCACCGGCCGCCGGGAGCGGTACGGCCTGATTTTTCTGGACCCGCCCTACGCCTCGGGGAACCTGGAACGTGGGCTGGAGCGCATCACCACGATTGACATTGTGGTGGAAAATGGTATAATAGTGTGCGAAAGTCCGGCGGACCAGGATTTGCCGGACCTTCCGGCCCCCTATGAAAAGGGGCGGGAATATCGCTACGGCAAGATCAAATTTACCCTTTACCGCAGGAGGGCATGACCCATGAAATGCGCCATCTATCCAGGCAGCTTCGACCCGGTGACCCTGGGACACCTGGACATCATCAAGCGGGCCGCCGCCATTTTTGAGGAGCTGATCGTCTGTGTCAGCGTGAATTCCGCCAAGCCCTCCGGCCTGTTCACCCCCCAGGAGCGGGTGGAGCTGATCCAGGCGGTGACGGCGGACCTGCCCAACGTGCGGGTGGACTGTTCCCAGGAGCTGGTGGCGGAGTACGCCCGGCGGAACCGGGCCAGGGTGCTGGTGAAGGGGCTGCGGGCCGTGTCTGATTACGAGTCGGAGATCCAGATGGCCATGCTCAACGCCAAGCTCTACGCCCGGCTGGACACGGTGTTCCTCTACACCCGGCCCAAGTACGCGTTCCTCAGCTCCACCGTGGTGAAGGAGCTGGCCCGGTATGGGGCGGACCTGTCCGATTTTGTGCCCCGGCAGATCATCGACCGGGTCCGGGCCAAGGTGGCGGACAGTGGGCAGGGCGGCGTACTGACGGATTGAACGGTTTTTACATTCTGAAAAGGAGTGATGGCGCATGGCGACGGCGGTGGACGAGCTGCTGGACATGCTGTTTGACATGGTGGACGAGGCGAAAAACGCCGCGTTCAGCAGCGACAAGTGCGTGATTGACCGGGATAAGGCGTTGGACCTCATTGAGGACGCGAAAAAGCAGCTTCCGGTGGATCTGGCGGAGGCTCGGAAGATCCTCAACGCCCGGAATGAGTATCTGGCGGCCGCCAAGCGGGAAGCGGAGGAGATCCGCAAGCGGGCGGAGATCGAGGCCAACCAGATGGTGAGCGAAGCCCCGGTGATGACCCAGGCCCGGCAAAAGGCCCGGGAGGTGCTGGCCCGCGCCGACGAGGAGGCTAAAAAGACCTGCCGGGAGACCAACGAGTACTGCGCGGACCTGCTGCGCCGTACGGAGGACGCCCTGGCCGCCGCCCACGCCGAGATGCGCCAGGTGCATAACCAGTTCCGCTCCGGCATGGGGAGCGGTGGGAGCGAGCGCTCCAGCAGCGCCGGAGGCGGCCGTATGTACGACGCCGAGGCGGATGGGTAGAGACTTCCACAAAACAGAAACTTTTTACAAAAAATTCCTGTCGCGGCTGGCCGCGGCGGGATTTTTTTGTGTACCAGATAGGGAGAAGAGCCGGGGAAACAGCCCTATAACCCGCAGGAATCGCAAGGTTTTAAAATGGAAAACGAATACCTGTTCGACATAAAACGACAGGAAATTTCCTCAAAATGGGCGATTTCACCGAAAAAAAGTTCTTGCAATTTATGGGAGGCTACGGTATACTGAGAAGCGTAGTGGAGGGAATTGGAGTAATTCTGCTATAATCAGGAGGGAAATGGAGGGAGTGGGATGACCGGCACCTATGAGCACAGCATCGACAACGCCGGCCGCCTCATCGTGCCCTCCAAGCTGCGGGACAAGCTGGGCTCCAGCTTTTATCTGGCGGTGGGGGTGAAGGAAAATCTGACCCTCTACCCCATGGAGACCTGGGACAAGCTGCGCCAGCGGGTGTCCGAGCTGTCCACCACAGACGCGGCCTCCATGGACCTGTTCTTTGCCTCCGCTCAGCTGTGCGAGGCGGACAAACAGTGGCGGTTTCAGATCCCCTCCTATCTGAAGGACTACGCCAAAATCGACCGTGACGTGGTGGTCACCGGCAACAACGACCGGGCGCAGATCTGGAGCGCGGACAGCTGGAGGGCCAAGACCCAGCAGCAGCTCAACCCGGAGACCATCGCCAACCTGATGAAGAACCTGGGAATTTGATATGGAGTATACACACAAGCCGGTGCTTTTGAACCAGTGCCTGGACGGGTTGAACATCCGCCCCGGCGGAATTTACGTGGACGGCACCCTGGGCCGGGCGGGCCATTCGCTGGAGATTGCCAAGCGGCTCATCGGCGGGCGGCTCATCGCCATCGACCGGGACCAGGCCGCTCTGGACGCCGCCCCCGCCCGCTTGGAGGGCTATATGGACCGGGTAACCCTGGTGCGGGGAAACTTCAGTGGTTTGGCTGATATCCTTTCCGGCCTGGGGGTGGACGGGGTGGACGGCATGCTGTTCGACCTGGGGGTCTCCTCTCCCCAGCTGGACGACGGCAGCCGGGGCTTCTCCTACCTACAGGACGCCCCTTTGGACATGCGGATGGACCAGTCAGCTCCCCTGACCGCCCGGGAGGTGGTGAACGGTTGGAGTCAGGAGGAGCTGAAGCGAATCCTCTGGCAATATGGCGAGGAGCGGTACTCCGGCCCCATCGCCGCAGCCATGGTCCGGGCCCGGGAGCAGACCCCCATTGAGACCACCGGCCAGCTGGCGGAGATTATCCGCGGGGCCATGCCCGCCAAGGCGAGAAGAGAGAAGCAGCACCCCGCCAAGCGGTCCTTCCAGGCCATCCGAATCGCCGTCAACGACGAGCTGGGGGAGGTGGAACGGCTGCTGGACAGCGCTCTGGACGCCCTGCGCCCAGGCGGGCGGCTGGCCGTCATCTCCTTCCACTCCCTGGAGGACCGCCTGGTCAAAACCGCCTATGGGGAATGGGCCAAGGGGTGCACCTGTCCGCCGGACTTTCCCGTGTGCGTATGCGGGAAATCGCCCAAAGTGAAACTGATTGGGAAGCGGCCCATTGTGGCGGACGAGAAAGAGCTTGAGGAGAATCCCCGCGCCCGCAGCGCCAAGCTGCGGCTGGCGGAAAAATTGCAGCCTTGACCCTGCGGATTTCACGGTAGGGCATGGACCAACACAAAGGAGAATGTCCCATGGCGACTCAGCGCAGGAGCGGCACAAGAAGATACCGCACCAACGGCAACGTGGCCTATCAGCCCGAGTTTGAGCATGCGCCCCTGCAGAAGCCCTCCCGCAGGGAGCAGATTCGGGGCAATACCGTCCGGCGGCCGGAGCCTGCCCATCGGCCTCAGCCTCGGCCGCGCCGCCGTCCGGCGGCACGGCCCAACATCGAGGTGCGCACACAGAGCGCCGTGGCCCCCTTCACTGTGGTGGGGCTGTTTGTGGTGCTGGCCTGTATGCTGCTGCTGGTGGTGAACAGTGCCCGGCTGGCGGTGGCCAATAACGACATCGTGGAGCTGCGGAGCCAACTGGCCGGTCTCCAGGACGAGAGCCGCACCCTCCAGGCCAAGTATGAGCTGGTGTTCGACTTGGAGGCCATTGAGAAACAGTTCGTGTCCGACGGCACCATGGTCCGGCCCGGCGCGGGCCAGACCGTGTATCTGGACCTGTCCGGCGGGGACAACGTGGTGTACTACGACGGCGCGGGGGAGGGGCTGTCCGGCCTCATCCAGCGGGCGGAGCAGTTTTTGGCCTGTCTGCTGCCCTGAGTTCCCGGTGATTGGTTCAGGTTCTAACCAGCCTGTCCGGCCACATATCATTTGCCTATAGAGAGACACGAGGGGCGTGAGGAACGCACAGGGTTCCCCGCGCCCCTATCCCATAAAACCCTGTGAAATTCTAGAAACGGGGGAGAAGCCCAATGCAGGACCCCAGCCGCAAGCCCCGCCGCTCGGAGGGCAAAAACAACCGCAGCCTGTTCCGGCGCACCATCTTCCTGATGGTTGTCCTGGGGGTGGGGATGTTTCTGCCCCTCGCCGCCCAGCTCTACAAGCTCCAGATCGTGGAGCACGATCAGTGGAAAGAGCGGGCCGCCAACCAGCAGACCAAAAGCGTATCCGTGCCCGCCAACCGGGGCACCATCTATGACCGGGAGGGCCGGTCCATGGCCATGTCCGCCACGGTCTACAAGCTGATCCTGTCCCCTATGGGGGTGTACGATGCCGTTGACCGGGACAACTACAAAAAAGAGGACGGCTCCCATGACGACGCGGCTTATGAAAAGGCGCTGTACGACCTGCGCGCGCTGATCGCGGACTGGGTGTCCGAAACCCTGGGCTACGACAAGGAGACGCTGTGGAAGCGGCTGGAGAACACGAAAAACGCCTATGTGGAGCTGTACACGGAACTGGAGGAGGAGGACGCGGAGAAGGTCCGGGAGTTCACCAGCAAAAACCGCATCACCGGCCTGCTGTACCTCACCCCCAGCAGCAAGCGGTACTACCCCTTTTCCTCCATCGGGGCCCACGTGCTGGGCTTTATGAGTTACAACGAGAACAGCGGCGCAAACAAGGTGGGAGCCATGGGAGTGGAGGCGGGCTATGAGGACGCCTTGTCCGGCGAGCTGGGCCGGGTGGTCACCTCCACCAACGGCTGGGGCCAGGAGATGATCTCCGGCTACGAGATGTATTTTGACGCCGAGAACGGCTACGACGTCCACCTCACCATCGACGAGCGCATCCAGGCCATGTTGGAGCAGACCCTGGCGGAGGGCATCGAGACCTACGACGTGCAGGCCGGGGCCTTCGGTTTGGCCATCGACCCTCAGACCGGGGCGGTGCTGGCCATGGCCAGTTCCCCGGATTTTGACCCGAACAGCTACAATAAGATCATCAATGATGACCTTCTGGCGGAGCTGGAGGCCGTCAAGGCGGAGAAGGGGGAGGACAGCGAGGAGTACAACGAGGCGCTGGTTGCCGCCCAGAACAAACAGCGCCGCAACCGCACTCTGGACGAGACCTATGAGCCGGGGTCGGTGTTCAAGCCCATCACCGTGTCCATCGGCCTGGAGGAGGGCATCATCTCCATGGACAGCACCTACTACTGCGGCGGGTCCAAGAAAAACCCGGACTGGCCGAAACCCATCAACTGCCACAAGAAAGGTGGCCACGGCCAGCAGAACCTCACCAAGGCGGTGGGCAACTCCTGCAACGTGGCCCTGATGGACATCGCCGAGGATATCGGGCCGGAGATCACCTGGAAGTATTGGAAAGACTTCGGACTGCTGGAAAAGACCGGCATCGACCTGAGCGGCGAGGAAAAGGGCATCTTCTGGGATGAGGACTACTTCACAAGCCGCAACGCCAGCTCCTCCATCGAGCTGGCCACCTCCTCCTTCGGCCAGCGGTTTAAGATCACCCCCATTGAGATGGCCACCGCCTTTGCCGCCGTCATCAACGGCGGGCATCTGCTCCAGCCCTATGTGGTGCAGTCCATCACCGACGGGGACGGCAACACCACCTTCTACCACGAGACTGTGGAGGTGCGGCAGGTCATCAGCGAGTCCACCTCTGAAAAAATGCGGGGCATCCTGGAGAGCGTGGTGGTCAACGACTCTGGCCACAACGCCTCCCAGAGCGGCTACCGCATCGGCGGCAAGACGGGCACCTCGGAGCTGCTGGACCGGGAGAAACAGCCCGGCTACAATAAGGACGTGATGTGCTCCTTCATGGGCTTTGCCCCGGCGGACGACCCCAAAGTGCTGGTGCTGGTGGTGTACGACACGCCCAAGCGCTCCGGTCCCAACTCCAGCTACACCGCCGGCGGGACCTACATCAGCGGCGGCAATATCGCCGCCCCTATGGCGGGGGCGCTCATCGCCAACATTCTGGACTACATGGGCGTGGAGAAGCAGTACAGCGACGACGAGCTGGCCGGAGCGGACACCCCCATGCCCTACGTCATCGGAAGGGAGCTGACGGTGGCCAAGGGCGCCCTGCAAAGCGCGGGCTTTGAGTGCCGCACGGTGGGCACGGGCAGCGTGGTCACCGGCCAGGTGCCCGCCGCCGGCGTGTCCATCCCGGGCGGGTCCAACGTGATCTTGTACCTGGGCGACGAGAGCCCCGCCGGGCAGGTGGAGACCCCGGACCTGACGGGCCTGAGCCCAGCGGCGGCCAAGACGAAGCTGGAGGAGCACGGGTTGTTCATGCGTGCCACCGGCGTGGTGGACTCCAACTCCACCACGGTGATGGCGGCCCAGTCGGTGGACCCGGGGGTTATGGTGTCTCCCGGAACCGTGATAGAGGTAAGATTTGTGAGCGATATTGAATATGGAGACAATTAAGGGCAGAAATGAGGCCTCGGTGGCCGTGGTGGGCAGGGGCGGAACCCTCACCGCCGGGCTGCTGCGGGCCCTGGTGCCCGGCCCGGTAGTGGAGCTCACCCCCTGTCAGGCGGCGCTCTACGAGGGCCGCTGCCGGGTGGTGGTGGTGGAGAACTTCGACCCGCCCCCGGGGCGGACGCTGAGCGGCTGCGCCGCCGCCCGGTGGGCGCTGTCCCCCCGGTCGGAGGTGACGGTGGTGGGGCTGGACGACCCGGAGGGGCGGCGGCTGGCCGGGGCCATGCCCGGGGCGGTGTACGGCTACTCCGACGGCAGGCCCCAGGCGGATCTGACGGCGAAAAACGTCCGCATCCGTGGGGAGCGGCTGGAGTTCGAGGCCTTTACCACCGGGGGTGAGCTGGCCCGGGTCAGGGTGCCCGCCGGGGGACGCCCCAGGCTATACGACCATTTGGCGGCCCTGGCGGGGGCGCTGGCTCTGGGCGTGCCCCTGCCGGAGGCGGCGAAGCGGCTGAGCGGTTAGCCCGCTGAGAGAAAAGGAAATTACGAAAGAGTGTGCGGAGGAGAAAATTATGGCACGAATACTGCTGGCGGCGGCGTCCGCCTTTGTGATCTCGGCGGCGGTGGGATGGTTCCTCATCCCCGTCCTGCGGGCCCTGCATGCGGGCCAGTCCATCAAGGAGATCGGTCCCAACTGGCACAAAAATAAAGAGGGCACCCCCACCATGGGGGGGATCATGTTTATTCTGGCGGCGGCGGTGGTGGTGCTGGCCTTCGGCTGGGAGGACATGGCCGAAGGAAGCTGGCAGGCGTTGTTTGTGCTGGGCTTTGCCCTGGTATGCGGGGCCATCGGCTTTGTGGACGACTACGCCAAGATCCGCAAGCACGATAACACCGGCCTCACCGCCGGGTGGAAGTTCCTGCTGCAGCTGGCGGCGGCCATCGCCTTTCTGACCCTGCTCAACAGCACCCACCACCTGACCCCCAACCTGTACATTCCCTTCGTCAACATCACTATTCCTCTGAATTGGGGGGTCTATCTGGTGTTTGCGGCCTTTGTCATTGTGGGCTGCGTCAACTCAGTCAATCTCACCGACGGGCTGGACGGCCTTGCTGGGTCGGTGACGCTGGCGGTATCGGTGTTTTTTGCCGTGCTGTCCCACTGGTGGGATAAGGGGGCGGTGGGCGTGTTTGCAGGGGCGCTGGCGGGGGGCCTGCTGGGCTTCCTGGTGTATAATTTCCACCCCGCCAAGGTGTTCATGGGGGACACCGGCTCCCTGTTCCTGGGGGGCGCGGTGTGCGGCATGGCCTTTGCCCTGGACGCGCCCCTGGTGCTGGTGCCGGTGGGGGTCATCTACATCGCCGAGACCATGAGCGACATCATCCAGGTGGGCTACTTCAAGCTCACCCACGGCAAGCGGATCTTCCGCATGGCCCCCCTCCACCACCATCTGGAGCTGGGGGGCTGGAGCGAGGTGCGCATCGTGCTCACCTTCACGGGGATTACGGTGGCGTTCTGCCTGCTGGCGTTTGTCGGCGTGATGTACCGCTACGCAATATAAATGCGGAGTCATTGCGCCTGCGTGAATGGAATCCCAATAGGCGGCGCAAGCCGCCCGCGAATCGGAGCCCGGGGAAGCGGGGCCGGTTTGGAGCGGAAGAACAGCGGAATGAGCGAGCCTTTGCCATAGGCGAAAGCAAAGAATATGGGGCTTGCTTTGACGAGAGGAGAGGATACCCATGGCAAGAAAAGCGAAACGGGACCTGACCATTGAGCAGAAGCTGGCCAGGGGACCCATCGACCTGCCCTTTTTGGCGCTGGTGATGCTGCTCACCGCCATCGGCCTCATCATGGTGCTGTCCGCCTCCTACGCCTCCGCCATGTACAACAGCAGCGCCGGCATCAACACCGAGGGAGACCCCCTCTACTTTTTCAAGCGGCAGTTTGTCTTTGCGCTGATCGGCGTGGCAGGTATGTACATCATCTCAAAAATCGACTACCAGCACTTCCGCTGGATGTCCGTTTTTGTGCTGGCGGCGTCCATCGTGCTGATGCTGCTGGTGTTCGTTCCCGGCATTGGCAAGACCGGCGGCGGCGCTCAGCGGTGGGTGAGCATTTTCGGCATCCGTTTCCAGCCCTCGGAGATTGCCAAGGTGGGCGTTATTATGTTTTTTGCCGCCGGACTGTCCAAGCGGACGGGGCAGGTGGGTCTGGACCGAAGGTGGAGCAAGCGCACCTTCACCGGCCGGATGGCCGCCCGCCTGGACCACGTGGGATTGCTGGAGCTGGTGCCCTACGGCGTTGCGCTGGCGGTGGTGCTGGGCATCATCGCCGCGCAGCACCACATGTCTGCCATGATTCTGGTGGTGGTGGCGGCGGCCTCGGTGCTGTTCGCCGCAGGAGTCCCGCTGGGCTGGTTCGCCGCAGGAGGAGCGCTGGTGGGCGGGGCGCTGCTGTGGATCATCACTCAGACGGAGTATATGACCCAGCGCATCGAGATCTGGCAGAACCCGCTCAGCGACCTGAAGCGCGGCGGCTATCAGCCCTGGCAGTCCCGGATCTCCATCGGCTCCGGGGGGCTTCTGGGGGTGGGGCTGGGCAACAGCCGCCAGAAATATTCTTTTCTGCCGGAGGAGCACAACGACTACATCTTCTCCATCGTCTGCGAGGAGCTGGGCATGGTGGGGGCCCTCATCATCATGGCCCTGTTCGCCCTGCTCATCATCCGGGGATACTGGCTGGCCCTCCACGCCCGGGACCGCTTCGGGACCCTGCTGGTGGTGGGCATCACCTCGCTGACGGCCTTTCAGACCTTTTTCAACATCGGCGTGGTTACCGGCTTCCTGCCTCCCACCGGCATCTCCCTGCCCTTTTTCAGCTACGGAGGCACGGCTCTGGCCATCCAGCTGGGGGAGATGGGGATGGTGCTCAGCGTATCCCGGCAGATCGCCGCCCCCAAGGCGGAATAAATGGAAAGGTGGAGGCGGGAGAATGGAGCTTGTGAGACAAACAGGGGCCTCCGCAAAGCTGGCGTTTGGCTTTGCGGGGAGAGGAGAAGCAAGGGAGCGGGCGCGGTTTTTGCCAAAGGCGGAAAGGCCGTCAAGCGGACTTTGCTTCGATGATGTGAGGACAACATGAGAGTGATATTTACCTGCGGCGGGTCGGCGGGACACGTGAACCCCGCCTTGGCTGTGGCCCAGCAGTTCGAACAAAAGCACCCCGGCTGTGAGATTCTGTTTGTGGGCGCGGAGCGGGGGATGGAGCAGCGTCTTGTGAAGCAGGCGGGCTACCCCATCGAGACGGTGAAGGTGTCCACCTTTGAGCGGGCCTGGAGCTGGAAGGTGCTCAAGCACAACCTGAGCAGTGCCTTCAAGCTCCCTGTGGGCCAGCACGAGGCCGCCTCCCTGCTGAAAAAATTCAAGCCGGACCTGGTGGTGGGCACCGGGGGCTACGCCTCCTATCCCGCCGTCCACGAGGCGGCCCGGCGGCGCATCCCCTGCGCCATCCACGAGTCCAACGCTTATCCGGGGCTGACCACCCGGGCGCTGGCCAACAAGGTGGATTTGGTGATGGTGGGCTTCCCCGAGGCGGCGGACTACTACAAGGACGCCAAGCGGGTGGCCGTCACCGGCACGCCGGTGCGGGGGGAGTTTTTCACCCTGGACCGGGAGCAGGCCCGGCTGAAGCTTGGTCTTATGGACAGCCAGCCGCTGGTCATCTCTTTCTGGGGGTCCCAGGGGGCGGGCCACATGAGCGAAAAGACGGTGGAGCTGGTGGAGCGCTGGGCCTCCGAGGGCCGGCCGTTCCACTACATCCACGCCGCCGGCCGGGACTACGAGGACATGACCGCGGAGCTGGCCAAACGGGGAGTGGCGGCGACAGACCGGGAGATCCGGCCCTACATTGACGACATGCCGGTGGTGATGGCGGCGGCGGATCTGGTGATCTGCCGGGCGGGGGCGTCCACCATCGGGGAGCTCACCGCCTTGGGAAAGCCCGCCATTCTGGTGCCCTCTCCCTTTGTGGCGGCCAACCA
>ERZ779626.1284-NODE-1284-length-11306-cov-21.994489_pt1 | contig 11306 bp, 9 predicted proteins | sample MGYA00514209_ERZ779626 | MGnify/ENA primary metagenome ERZ779626 (study PRJEB29562, sample SAMEA4376713) | mouse gut metagenome | isolation source: Cecum | study: EMG produced TPA metagenomics assembly of the A DSS colitis mouse model was used to assess the...
GCCTCACCGATCAGGATAAAGTAATAGTTGGCAAAGGGCAGCTCACCCACGGAGGCGCCGTGGACGATGCCGTTCATGGCGTTGGAGTTCACCGTGGTGTACAGGATGTGCTTGATGGCCTGCCGGGCAAAGTACTGGGAGGCGGGGTTGCTCATGTCAATGGGCGCGTCCACCTCAAAGCCCGTCAGCTTCAGATCGCCCCCAGCCCGGACGCACTGCTCGGTGTCCATGACGCCGCCGCCGTCGTAGTCGGTGATGACGGTGCCGTTAAAGCCCCACTCGTTGCGCAGCACCCCGGTGAGCAGGTTATAGTTGCCCCCTGCCCAAGTACAGCCGATGCGGTTGAAGGAGGACATGACCGCCATGACAGCGGGAATCTCCACCGTTTTCTCGGTGTAGGACTGGGAGGCCGCGTCGTACTCCTGAACCTTGATGGGGGTGGTTCCCCGCTCCTCAATGCAGGTCTGGAAGGGCTTGAGGTAGATTTCCCGGATGGCCTGCTCGTTGGAGAAGGTGGCCACATGGCTGCGGTGGTCCTCCTGGTCGTTGAGTGCGAAATGCTTGATGTAGGCGTATACGCCCTTTTCAGAGCAGGCCACCGACGCCTCAAGGGCAAACTCGCCGGAGAGGAAGCCGTCCTCGGAGTAGTACTCGAAGTTGCGTCCGGCGAACGGCGTGCGGTGGATGTTCATGGCGGGGGCGTACCAGCCGGTGATGAGCCCCACATACTGGTGACTGCCCCAGTTGCCGTCGGCGGCCAGGGCGTCCTCACCCACATAGTAGCCGTGGAGATAGGAATTCTGCCGGTCCCAGCTGGCGGCCAGGTTGGTAGCACAGGGGTAGGTGATGGAATAGGGCTCGTGGGTAATGCCGCCCTCGTTCAGGCCGGATGGGCCGTCATAGTCGATGGCCCGGGGCTTGGCGATGTTGGCGGAGCCCAGGGTCTGGTAGCCGCCGTTGCGGATGATGGCCTCCAGCTCACTGGTGTCCATCTGGTCGATGAGGGCGTCCCAGCCGCCCTCGGCCTCCACCTCGTCATAATCCCGGCCCCGGAAGTCGATAAGCTCCAGGTCGCCCTTTTTCCCGTACTGGCCCGCCATGGCGGCGGCCTCCTCCTCGGTCATGGGGTTCAAGGACGCGCCCACACCCTTGGCCTTGATGGCGTCCCGAATGGCATCGGATACCTCCACCTCCCAGGTGAAGCCGTTCTTTTCGCTGAAGGGGCTCTGCCGCTTGCTGTCTTGATCCCCGTGGGTCTGGGGGAAGGTGCCGGTCCAGTCCTGCCGGGTGAGGTACTGGTCCCGGGGGGTCAGCTCGTCGTACACGGCGTGGTCGAACTGGTTGGTCACGTCCACGCCGGTGAGGGATTTGGCGTAGGTTACATTATCCACCCCGCCGTTGCCGCTGTAGTCGTAGGTCCACTTACCCACGAAGGAGGCGTCCGCCCCGCCGAACAGGGGCTCCACGGTCTGGCCGCCGTAGGCCAGGAAGTTGTCGGCGGCAGCGTGGGCGTTCTCCGCCGCGGTGAGGAGGTAGTCCCCCGCCTCCAGGATGTAGGTCTTGGCGTTCACGTCATCGTAGGAGATGAAATCCTTCCGGTTGACGGTGACGGTGATGCTCTCAGACTGGCCGGGCTGAAGCTCGCCGGTCTTTTCAAAGCCCACCAGGGTGACGGCGGACTTCTCAATGTGGTTGGCCTTGTCGTAATCCGTGCAGGGTGCGTTGAGATAGACCTGCACCACGTCCCGGCCAGCGGCCGCGCCGGTATTCTTCACGGTAACGCTGAGTTCAATATTGCCGTCAGCGTCCATCTGGCCCATCTTAAAGTCAGACCACTCAAAGGTGGTATAGGAGATGCCGTAGCCGAAGGGGTACTGCACCGCGGCGGCATAGTCGTAGTCCCCGGCATTGCCCTGGTTCAAAGCCTTGTCGAAGTAGCGGGTCTCATAGTATTTATAGCCCACGTAGATGCCCTCATCGTAGAACACGGCGGCCTCCACGTCCTGCCCGCCGTTGACCAGCATCATGTCCCCCATGTTCTGCATGGCGGGGGAGGAGAAGGCGTCGTAGGCGAAGGTGTCCACCAGATGGCCGGAGGGGTTCACCGCCCCGCTGAGCACATCGGCGATGGAACGGCAGGTGTCGCCGCCGGCGCCGGGGGCCCACAGCACCGCGCTGATACTGGGGTAGTCGGCCACCCAGCCCAGCTCGAAGGCGTTATTGGTGTTGACCACCAGGATTACGTTGTCAAAGGTGTCATTGAGGTACTGGATGACCTCCAGCTCCACAGAGTTGGGCTCCAGATAGTGCTTCTCCTTGTCCCCGGCCACATTGGTCCACTCGCCCATGTAGCGGCCCAGATCCCGGCCCTCGCCGCCGGTGCGGGCCAGGAAGAACACGGGGATGGTGCCCTCCGCCTCACTCTTGGCGCTGTCGGGGATGGCGGAGACGGGGGCCTCACGGATAGTCCAGTCCTCCGCACCGCCGTACATAATGGAACCGCCGCCCCGGGTGTATGTGCCGTGGTTATCGCTGTAGAACTTCCACAGCGCCTCGTTGACAGCAAAGCCCTGCTCGGTGAGGGCGGTGCGCATATCGCTGGAGATGGTGGACACGCCGGAGCCGGTGCCGCCGGCCAGCAGGTCCACGGAGGAGGAGGAAAACAGGCTCAGCTTGGAGCCCGCCGCCACGGGCAGGCCCCTGCCGTCCTCCGCACGGTTGTAGAGGAGCACGAAGCCCTCCGCGCCCGCCCTGCGGGCGTAGGCCTGCTCGGCGGCCTGGAGCTCTTTGGAATCGGTGATGTCGCGGGTGTAGTAATTGGCATCGATATCATGGCCTGCGCCGCTGTTGCCGAAATCAGTCTCGCCGAAGATGTCCCGGAGCACCAGGTCAAACCTGGAGGTGGACACCACGGACAGCACAATGGAGAATGCCAGAAGAACCGCCAGAAGGGGCGCGACAATGGCGGTAAACGCCTTCGCGCTCAGCTTTTTCTTGTTGCCTTTTTCCTTTGCCACAGGGAACCCTCCTAAATCATGATTTTGTTGGGATTTCACCAATAGACGCCGCCGGGGTCTGTTCCAAAGCCGGAGCACCCACATGGGGGATTACCTTCCACTCCAGGTCCCGGAGAAACAGCGCGGCCACGTCCAAAAATACGTTCACCAGCAGGAATAGGGGCCACAGGGCTGCCGCTGCCGCCAGCGTTCCCTTTCCCACGTCCCGGATGTGCGCCCGCTCCAAAAAAACCAGCAGCACCGCGCCCAGCACGGTGAACCCATAGGACAGCGCAAACAGCGCCAGGGAGATCAGCCCGTAGACCCGCCAGACCCGCCCCGCATCGTACCCGAAGAGAGGACACAGCGCAATACCCCCCAGTTGGAGCAGCAGCAGGGCCACGCTGATCACGCCCAGAGGCAGAATGCTGGCGGAGATATCAAACACGGAAAACCGGCCCTTTCTGTCCAGACCGTTTTTCCTTGAAAACAGGCTTTTCATCAGCGCCCGGAACCGGGTGAAAAAGACGATCATGTGCCCTCGGGCCCAACGCAGACGCTGGCGGAGCATTACTTTCATCGTGAGGGGCTGCTCGTCGAAGAACTCCGCCTCGTCGCAGTAAAGCACCTTGCTTCCCCGGGCCAGCTGGTCGGCGGTGAACTCCCAGTCCTCAGTGAGGGTGACGTACTCCCAGCCGTGTTCCACCAGCCTGGGCGGGAACAGATATCCGGTGCCTGATACCCGGGTGCTGCACCCGCACACCGTGCGCCCCCGGGCCTCAAAGCGGCAGGCGGAGATGAAGTAGATACCGTACAGGCAGGACATATAGTTGCTGCCGAAGTTGCGGGAGTTGCGGTAGGAAGTGATGACGTGTTCCCCGCCCGTGGCCACAAAGGCGTCGTTCATTTTGGAGAGGTAATCAGGAGCAAGAACGTTGTCGGCGTTGATGATGAAAAGGCCGTCAATCCCCGCATCTCCCCACTCGGCGTTGATCCGGTCGAACAGATAGCGGTAGGCATAGCCCGCCGTGCGTTCCGCCGGGTTGTCATACTCATAGACGTTGGCCCCGTGCGCCCGGGCGATCTGAGCGGTGCGGTCGGTACAGTTGTGGGCCACAACAAACACCACCAGTTTTTCCTGCGGGTAATCGCAAGCCCGGATGCTGTCCAGCAGGGAGCCGATCACCGCCTCCTCGTTACGGGCGGCAATGACAATGCCATACTTCAGCAAGCGGTCCGTCTTGGGATAGGTCGTTCGCTTGAACACGCCAATCAGGGCAAATACGCCGTAATGGAACAGCAGGAGAAAGAAACAGCACCAGATGGAAACAAAAACAATGGCAAGAGTCGTCAAATATCCCATGTCATTCCACACTCATCCAATCCGTTTGTGTGTCCCCGCCCTCAAAGGGACGGGGACACACAAACCACAGACTGTCAGCCGCCCAGGCTGACGCCGGTGGCGGAGGTCTTGACCCACTGGTAGTCGGCGGTGGCGTCGCTGAGCTCATATTTGCCCATCCAGCCCTCCGCGTCGGGGGTGCCGCACCAGTAGTTCATCAAAATGCGGCCCGGGGTGGAGGGCAGCGGGTTATCCGCGCTGGCATTCACCGTGTAAACAGCCTCGCCGTCCACATACCAGGTGATCGCGTCCTCGCTCCAGCGGAAGCCGTACTCGTGGAACTCCTCGGAGGCGTCAAAGCCCAGGTCGTACCAGTACTCGTGGCCGCCCTGGCCGTTCACATAGTAGTTGAACTGGACGCCGGTGGTGTCCTTGCCTAAGAACTCAATGTCGATCTCATCCCAGGGGTTGGGATTGCCGTCCAGGCCGATGTCGTAATTGCCGGTGCAGGTGAAGAAGGTGCTGGCGGTGCCCTCCGCCTTGGAGGGCTTCATGCTGACGGAGTACTCGCCGTAGCCGTAGTGGTGGGCGGTGCGGGCCTCGCCGCCGTAGTAACCCTGCTCCACCTCGCCCTTGGCGTCGGCGATGCCCAGGTGGAGCTGGCCGTCGGAATAAGTAACCATGTCGCCCTTCCACCACACGTTAAACACGCTGCCGTTGGACCAGCCGTCGGAGGCAAAGACGCTGCCGTCCGCCGCCGCGCCGTTGGCGAAGCTCACGTCCAGGCCGTCCATGCTGCCATCCTGTTCGCCGTCCCCGCTGGGAACCAGCTCGCGGCCGGTGGCGGAGGTCTTGACCCACTGGTAGTCGGCGGTGGCGTCGCTGAGCTCATATTTGCCCATCCAGCCCTCCGCGTCGGGGGTGCCGCACCAGTAGTTCATCAAAATGCGGCCCGGGGTGGAGGGCAGCGGGTTATCCGCGCTGGCATTCACCGTGTAAACAGCCTCGCCGTCCACATACCAGGTGATCGCGTCCTCGCTCCAGCGGAAGCCGTACTCGTGGAACTCCTCGGAGGCGTCAAAGCCCAGGTCGTACCAGTACTCGTGGCCGCCCTGGCCGTTCACATAGTAGTTGAACTGGACGCCGGTGGTGTCCTTGCCTAAGAACTCAATGTCGATTTCGTCCCAGGGATTGGGGTTGCCCTCCGCGTTGATGTCGTAGGGACCGGTGCAGGTGAAGAAGGTGCTGGCGGTGCCCTCCGCCTTGGACGGCTTCATCTTTACGATGTAGTCGCCATAGCCGTAGTACAGCCCCGTGCGGGCCTCGCCGCCATAGTAGCCCTGTTCCACCTCGCCGTTGGCGTCGGCAATGCCCAGGTGGAGCTGGCCGTCGGAATAAGTAACCATATCGCCCTTCCACCACACGTTAAACACGCTGCCGTTGGACCAGCCGTCGGAGGCAAAGACGCTGCCGTCCGCCGCTGCGCCGTTGGCAAAGTCGGCCAGCATAGCGGCCTCAAAAGGTGCCGATGAAGCGCCGGGGGTGGGATTGGAGGCAGGATCGGAGCTGGGGGCGCTGCTGGGCTGATTGGCGGCGGGGGTGCAGGCCGCCAGCGCTGCGGCCATGGTCAAGGCCAGCAGCATTGCAAGAATCTTCTTTTTCATCGCTCGTTTCTCCTTCTCACTTTTTATTCACAGCGCGTCGCCGCGCTTTGTGACCGTGTGCTCAAACCGACGTGCCCGGTCTGGATTTTTACGTATGCTACAAAGGATTCACGCTGCGCATTGCTCTTTCTGGCAATAATATAATAAAGGGAACGCCCGCTGGCAACGGGCGTTCCTTAAACTGCACAATTTTTACTTACTTTGCAACTCGGCCGCAGAGCGGAGTGATTTTCTTCCAAATTGTTCTTTTATGTGGCAAGACTGAACAAAATATTCAGGTGGAAAATCCCGTCCGCCACATAGGCCGTCAGCTCCCCCTCGTATTTGTGGACGATCATCCGAATGCTCCGCATCCCAAACCCGTGGTAGTTCCGATCCGCCTTGGTGGTGACGGGCAGGCCGCCCTCAAAAGCGCGTTCCCCATCAAAGTAGTTGTCCGACTGGATCACGAGCATATTTCCCCGCGCCTTCACCACCAGGTTTATGACCCGCCTCTGCTCCTCCTTAATAGCCTTGACCGCTTCCAGGGCATTGTCGATGATGTTGCCGAACAGGCAGTACAGGTCGCCGTCCGCCAGGAAGGCCAGCTTTTCCCCGTCCGCCATGCAGGAGAAGGTGATGCCGTTCTGCTCGCAGTAAAGGCTTTTCTCCGTCAGCAGCACATCCAGCAGCTGGTTCCCCGTCTCCACCTTGGCGTCGTAGATGGAGATGCTCTCCTGGAGGTCGGCCACCGCCTCAGGGCGCATATGCTCCCCCTGGGCGGCCAGCGCCCCCAGCTTGTAGCGGATGTCGTGGCACTTCACGTTGATGAGGTCGATCGTGTCCCGGGAGATCTCGTATTGCCGCTCGCTCTGGTGGACGGCATGCTGGAGGTATTCCAGCTCCTGACGCAGCTCCCGCCGCTCCACCGTCCGGGAGGCCAGCATCAGCACCACGGCGCACCCCAGCACCGAGAACAGGTTGCCCGCCTGCCGCAGGACGTAGTAGTCCCACAGCTCGAATCGGTTTTCCCGGCCCACACTCAGATGAGAGAAGTAAACATCCTCCACCGAGCACAGGATGACGGTGATACTCAGCGCCAGGATGGCAATGGCCAGCATATGGTGGTCCAGCCGCCCGCCGGACATATGCCGCAGCATCCCCCGGATAAAGAGGAAGTAGACCGCCGCAGCCGCCAGGGCAAAAAAGGCGTAATACAGCACATGATAATAGAGATCAAATCTGGGACCCCAGCCGTCGTACCCGCGCAAGGCCTCCCCCCCGCACCAAAGGATCAGATACAGCTTATAGCACAGATTCTGGGCGGCGTAGGCCACGCTGGCACAGAACAGGACAGTGGGGAAGGTTTCATCAAAGCACAGCCGGAGATGGGCCGTGGCGGCGGTGAACAGGAACACGTAGACGGTGATGCGCCCCAGGGCCGTCCCGCCCACGGCGCGGTAGAAGAAGGCCGCGCCATAGGCCAGTGCCAAAACAGCGCCGGCTCCGGCCAAAGTCCGTATCCAGAATCGGGGAGCCCGGTTCAGCTTTCGCGTGGTAAGGGCGTAGAACACATACAGCTCAAACAGGAATTCCAGGATGATTTTTTGATAGATCACGTTGACCTCAGCCATGGTTCCCACCTCCTGCCCCGGCGTACCAGTTGGTCAGCCCCTCCATAAACGCGGCCCGCCTGGGGCGGCTGATCTGGAGGGTGCGGTCCCCCACCTGCACCTCGGCCCCCTTTACACGCACGATAAACTTTGGATTGACCAGGTAGCAGGTGTTGCAGCGCAGAAATCCGTAGGAACCCAGCTCCTGCTCCACAGTAGACAGCACACCGGTCATCTCGATCACATCGTCGATCAGGTGGTAGTGGAGCCGGTGCTTGATAATCTCCACATACATCAGCTTGTCCGTGGAGATGCGGCACAGCCCGCCTGGGGCGTTCACCGTAAAGCTGCGCTCCTCGTTCATCAGGTAGATATCCAGTGCCTTTTTGAATTTCAGGGAAAAATCGTAGTAGCTCACCGGCTTGAGCAAAAAGCTCACCGCGTCCACCTCGTAGCCCCTCAGGGCGTACTGCACCAGGTTTGTGATGAAAATGATAGACACGTTTTTGTCATACCGGCGCAGCTCCACAGCGGTGTCCATGCCGTTTTTCCGCGGCATCTGAATATCCAGAAACGCCACCGCATAAACGGACTTATAGTTTTGAAGGAACTCCTCGCCGTCATAAAACCGGGTGATATTGAATTGCTGGCCAAACTCGGCGGCGTACCGCTGTATGTATGCCGTCAGGCGTTCAGCGGCGGCATTTTCGTCCTCCACAATGGCAACGTTCTTCACTCCTCGTCCCCCCCTCATCGTTTCCCATATTTCTCCCGCAAACTCTGATGCCCCTGCTGCTCCTGTTTCCGCAAATCGACCGCTGTGTATATCTCCCACTTCGGCTCCGCCGCGCCCAAATCAAGCACCTGTATCATTTCTGGATAATACGTTTCTGGATCAAAGCTAAAGTCACCAGCCCCCCGGCGTTGCCAGACCATCTCCTCCACCAACTCTGCCTTATCCGCTTCGTAACTGCCCAGCTCATGGGTGGTGTCGATCCGCTGTAAAAACTCCTCCGCCGCCAGCTTTCCCTTCAGGTACTCCATCCGGGCCAGACGGGCATTCTCGCTCCAGGCATCGTACTGGCCGTAGTCCATGGGAATCAAACTGCCACGCTCATCCGGTGCGGCGTCCTGCCAGCGAAGAAGGCGGGCGTACATCCTGTCCCGTAACTGATTGCAGATCTTCAATGCGTCGTCCTCGTCCTCTACCAGGTTTCGCTTGAACCGCGCGCCCCGCTGTTTGCACGGAAACCCATCCGTCACCCGGTCACAGTACCGGGTGGCTTTTTTCGTCTTGGGGATGAACCAGCCCCAGCAGTAGTCGCACCGGGCAATGCGCTGCTTGTCCTGCTGAAAGTAGAGGGCCCGCTCCATCCCGTCAAAGGTCATCTCCAAAATGTTCCGCAGGCAAACCTGAGTGCGGATCGGCTCCTCCAGCACATGCAGCAGTTCCTCCGCGGCATTCAGTAAAAACAACGTGCCGCGAACAGCGGATGCTCGTCCCGCAAGCGTTTGATCTCCCTGCGGTATGCCCGGCAGTCGATCTCCACAGCGGCAATCAGATCCTTCGCCGGCGTGGTGGCTGGAAGTTGTTTATCAGTCCCATCCTCATAGTGGAGTATCGTTGAAAACAGGCCAACTCCTTTCTCCACCAACAGCAACTGTGACCCACTCAGTATCCCGTGCAATTTATTTTCCAAAAAAGATCACTTCCTGATGTAAAACCCTCTGCGCCTATTCTATCATGGGAACATCCCAAAGGGAAGTACCTGTTGAACATTGACAAGTGAATACCCACCGCCGGAGTGCATACTCCCTGGGTGAAGTACCGCCGAGACCTTCGCATAGAGTGAGCGTGCCAACAGAGTGAAAACGCCGCAGTGAGATCCTGGGGCAGGAAGGTGTACGGTGTGTGGCCAACAAAATTTTATGAAAGGAAAAGCCAATGAAATTATCTGAGTACAAAAGCTATGATGATCTGCCGTTGTTTCTCAACGCGGCAACAGTGGCAAAGGTGCTGGGCATCGCCCCGTCCAGTAGCTACGAGTTAATGCACGAAACGGACTTCCCTGTTCTAAAAATCGGCAACCGATTGGTTGTCCCAAAGGAGAAGTTTGTTGAGTGGGTGGAGCAGCACACGAAGGGCGGTGAGAGCCGTTGAGCAGACGGCAAAAATTTAATCCCTTGAAAAACACGTTCCCCTTCCCTAATGAAATTTTTATCCTCGGCCTTTGCCCTGGCGAACTGGCCGTCTATTCCTATCTGCTCTGCTGTGCAAATCGCAAAACAAACCAATGCTGGCCCAGCTACAAAACAATTGGCAAAGCGGTTGGCATGACTGAAAACACGGTTGCAAAATACGTCGGCAGTCTCGAACGCAAGGGCCTTATCCAAACTGAAAACACCACCGTTTCCACCAAGGCTGGCGTAAAACGAAATGGCAATCTGCTCTATACCGTCTCCCCATTTCAAGATGTTTTGGAGACCCACTATCAGCGGCAATTGGAGCGGCTGGCCCAGGAAACCGCCCGCACCCAACTCCAGTTGGGTGCATGACCCCGTGTTTCGCATTTTGAGGCCCCCTGTAGCCCTCCCGTGGGCCGGGTGAAGATGGTAACCCCTCCCAGCCCTTGAAACACGGCGTTGACCCCGTGTGGCCTACCGTGCACGAGTGTGTACAGCCCAGCCCGCCGCAGTACCGTGGGCGCGCCGAGTGAGGGCAGCGCAGAAACGCCCCGTTGAGGCGGATGCCTGCCTCGCCGGGGCCCCCGCAAAGCCGCCTTTTGGCTTTGCGGGGAGAGCCGGAAGGAATGGAGCGGGCAAAGTCCTCGCCGCAGGCGGGGACGTAGCGGAGCGGAATTTTTTCCGGCGAGGGCAAGCATCGCGTCCGGCTATACGCCGCCCGCACTCGCCGGGGCACTGCCCCGGCCCCCCTACCCCCTGAAGGGGGGAGAAAGGAGTTCAATGCAGAAGAAGAAAACCGAGATCATCACCGCCCGGATGACCCCGGCAGATAAAAAAGTTATCCACCAGCGGGCCAAGGCCGCTGGGATGACTGTCACGGATTACCTCACCACCTGCGCCTTGGGGAAGGAGATCGTCCGGGTGGACGGACTGGACGATCTGCTCTCCGAGCTGAAAGCCCAGGGCCGCAACCTCAACCAGCTCACCACCCTGGCCAACATGGGACGAATCAGCGTCCTGCGCGGCGACGATTTGATCGGCGAGTACGCTCGCCTATGTGACACAGTGAGTACGCTGGTTCGGGGGGGGCTGATGGCAACCTTCACCGCGATCCAGTGCAAAAAGCAGTCCGCCAGTTCCATGCGCGGCGTGATCGACTACGTGGAACAGGAGAGGAAAACACGCTGGGACGGCGCACAGCTGGTCACCGGGCACAACTGTGTTCCCCAGTCCGCGCTCACCGAGATGCGGATGACCAAAAATCGCTTCCGCAAAACTGACGGAACACAGTTCTACCACTTCGTCCAGTCCTTCTCCGCCGAGGACAACATCACACCCCAGCAGGTCAACGCCATCGGCCTGGAGTTCGCCCAGCGGCAGTTCCCAGGCTTCGAGGTGGTGATCGCCACCCACGTTGACACCGGCCATCTGCACAACCACATGGTGGTGAACAGCGTCAGCTACAAGGATGGTCACAAGCTCCATCAAAGCCCCGGCGACCTTCTGACGCACCGAAAAGTGAACGACG
>ERZ779626.1285-NODE-1285-length-11303-cov-10.651138_pt1 | contig 11303 bp, 11 predicted proteins | sample MGYA00514209_ERZ779626 | MGnify/ENA primary metagenome ERZ779626 (study PRJEB29562, sample SAMEA4376713) | mouse gut metagenome | isolation source: Cecum | study: EMG produced TPA metagenomics assembly of the A DSS colitis mouse model was used to assess the...
CCAGCTCAGAAATTCCCCTTACCGCTCCGTTTCCGCCTTGCGGCGAAAACTGCGCCGGACGGGGAATTTCTTCGCTTTCAGCCGTGAACCACGTTGTTGGGTTCACGGCTGATTTTTTTACGGGGGACGGGAGGAATGGTTTGACAGACCGGGCTCTATAAATTTCGCAAATTGACAAAAACAGCGTCCCTGATATGATAAAACAGATGGACGCTGTCGCATATAATAGGCGGCTGGTCCACCGTTATTACCCCTGAGCAGATTCCAATGGGGGGAGGTGGTGCGGATATGGAAGAAGCGGCTTTTCGCAGGGTAGCGGCATTTGAAATTCCCAAAAATTGACTCCGAATAGTTCTGAAAGGCCTGGTGTTTTGAGAATTCTCAGAACCTCAAAAGCTTGCTTTTTCTGCCAGCCAACTCCATACAGTTTCATCACCAAACTTTTTCCACCCTATTATTCGCCATATTCGGAAATTTCCCCTGTTTTGAAAATTTCAAATGCTTTGGCCAGGGTAAACGGGCCCTCCCTTTTCAGATTGGTGTTGCTAATGCTCGATTTTTCAAATCCTTCGTTGAAATGCCAGATAAAATGTATAAAATACAGGGTGACTGAATTAAAGCAATCACCCTGTGTAAATTCTCGTTGCAATATACTCATAAATGGACTGTAATTCAAAGCCGATTTCCACTTTTGTCAAAGTTTTTTTTGAGTGCAATTTCGGTGGGAATCATGGTACATATCATAACAACAATTTGTATTGCACAAACTACTCCGCCGATTATACTCATAACGATGATATCTTTTCCTAATGCAAAGAACATTACAACCACAGATATCAATAAAACGAGCCATCCACACACCTTCCAGAGTTTCCCTGCATATTTGTGTGCAAATTTCCACGTTTCTTGATTCTTCATAGACATAGTCGTTCTATACCCAAATGTAGCATTGATTTCTTTTGGAGCATTTTTCTCAAACCGAAGTCCAAAATAAATCATGGTAAGCGGCACCAACAAGTCCATGACCAGCATAAATGTCCAAAACCACATGCAGATACCTCCTTAATATTGCCTTTACTTTATTACTATACAATATTTTTGTGCCTATTTCAAGGTCAAGAATGAGCTGGAGTTGCCTCCAGCCCATTCCCGAATGATTGTCAGACGTATTGAGGTATTAATCCTTTAGTGTCCAACGGTAATGCTCTGCGCTGTAAATTTTTATATGATTCCGTACAGAGCAGGTTGCTCTCAATGTAACTGAATAGTTCCTCTGTCTTTTGCGGTGCAGTCAAATGACCGTTCTTTTCTATCCACCAGAATAAAAGCAGATTGAGGTCTAAATACTTTGTTGCTGGAAGTCTTTGCCCATTGTCTGGCCAGTATGCCGCTAGTTTTGAATGGATAGCGTTGACATGTGCCAAGCTGAATGGGCCACGGCTATGCTGTAACGATGGGATTTGCTCATGTTGAATGTTTCGCAGTTCTGCAAACCACTTGTATGCGTTGCTCCCATCTGTTACCATGATAATGTCAGATGATACCTTATCCGATAAAGATTGCTCAACGTGTCTTGATTCTATGGAGCCTAGGCAAGTTGGTTCTAGTAACAGGTTGCCACTTCTATCTTTGCCAGTAAGTATGCAAACGCTGTCTTTCTTTGTTCCCTTGATGTACGAATCCCCATATAATAGTTGTTCTAATCTTTCTGGGTCTTGTTGAAGGTCTATCCATAAACCTGCTTTTTGCAGGTATTCTATTTTTTCTGATGTACTTCTATGATGTCTTGGCAGTCGTCCCAAAGTGTTGACGAAGAACGCTGGATCTCTTTTCCCTCTAAATGACATATGCACTTCGTATTCATCAAATTCGGCTATGTCTGCAAAACTATCTTGCTTGGGAAACATTGATTTCATGCAGTCTAAAATCTTTTGCCTATTGTACCATACTCCTGATGTGCTAATACCTACTTCCTCTGCGATCTGGGAAAGTGTTAAATGCTGCACTATTCCCTTAATTAGCTTTTTCCATTGCTCTGCCGATAGTTTCGACCGATAGAGCATGGTATTTGATGTTTCCATAAATGTTTTACCGCAATCTTTGCAACGGTATCTTTGGTGTCCGTCCTTTTTGCCGTGCTTCTTAAATTCCACACTCCCACAATGGGAACAAGCTACTATATTTCCATCCTTAACTGTTAAACCTTTTGTGTCCTCAGGCTGGTCACGCCTTGACTTTTCAATTTCCAATCTGGACAGCAATTCATTGAGTTCATCGTCTGTTAGGCTGCCCAGATGCTTAGTGAAAACACTAAGGTCAGCCATAGATGCCAGTCCTTTCGGAATGATTTGGTTATTTGCATTACCAACGCTTGCCCTTCAAAGGAATCCTAAATGTTTAAGCATCTCCTCCCTCTGCATAATAATCGCTTTTTGCTCCAGTATAGATGCTTGCTGACGGAGCTGGTCTGCTTCTTTACGATACTTCAATAGCTTGTCAAATTCATCTATAACGATTGACTTTATTGCTTCTCTGCTATCCACTTTAACAATTGATGTTTGCAGATTATGTGCCACAAATTCTTGATTTCCTGACAGTGCACCTATAAGTATGCCTACTAAACCCTGTCTGTCTAAATTGACAATGCGCTTGTTCTTATATGCTTCTTTTAGTTCTATCCATTCCGGAGCGCCGATTACCTCAACACCAAGTGTATCAGCATACTGCCTTGCTCCATACGAAACATGGTTATTGGTAATGAGGACGGGTATACCATCTCCACCATGATAATGAGTACCTGCAAATACCTCTTGAACTGGGTGCATACTCAACGTCTTGTTCTGATATTTGCACTGTATGTAGTACTTTTTGGCGTTCTCATTGGTGGTTATGGATGCTATGATGTCAACGCCCCTGTCCTCTTCACTCGTCTTGGATGCTTTGAACCCGCAATGCTCCAGAAGTTCGACGCATCCATTCTCAAAATCAATGCCTGTGTAGTTGTTTACCATGTTTAAGCTGTTTAGCATACGTATACGCTCCTAAAAAGTACTCGCAAGGGAGGAGCCCCTTACTGTACTTTTTAATAAATTTACGTATATCGTTTATAAGAGGGCATACAGGGCAATGATTGAATGAACTAATCAATGTATAGACCGGCAAATGGGACGCTGTTGATGGTGATACACATTACCAGCCTTATCTTTTTAAATCTTGTTATTTATTGATAATACAGACTTGATACTAGCACAGAAAATTGTTTGATATAACAAATAAAGATGCCCAGCTATTCAGCCGAGGCACCTCTACTTAATTTTTGTATGAAGCGGTATATTTATTGGACGCTTTGGTGAAATCGACGGAGTTTATATCCAGCAACACTTATTTTAAAAGGGACAACGGGCCTTTCCCCTTGACAACCCGCCCAAAACATGATACAGTGACATGCGTGTCAAAGGCATGAAGGGGAGGAGCCTCCCCCGTTCCGGCGAAGAGAGAGGGCGTTTTGGTGCGAGCCCTTCCGGACGGGAAAGCGCTTGGCGCCCCTTGGCCTTGCTTGAAAACGGTCCAAACACCCAATCAGCGGATCTTTTTTCGCTGTGCCGCGTTGGTTCGGCTTGAAATCCGTCAGGATTCCTGCGTCAAACCGCCTTGCCCGGCAAAAAAATCTCTCGCCGCTTGGACATTTTGCCAATTTTCAAACAAGGCTCACGCCGCGGGGAGGCAATGCCCCGCCGGTCTCCCGCCGTTACCGGGCAGAGCGCCCCCGCAGGGGGGAATTCAGGTGGGACCGCGGACTGGTCAAAGTTCGCCCTGAGCCAGCGAAGGCTCGGGGTGTTTTATTTTTAAGGAGAGAATGCATATGGACAACCGGCAAAAGAGCATGGAAAAAATCGTCGCCCTCTGCAAGGGCCGGGGCTTCGTCTTCCCCGGCAGCGAGATTTACGGCGGCCTCGCCAACAGCTGGGACTACGGCCCCCTGGGCGTGGAGCTGAAAAACAACGTCAAGCGGGCCTGGTGGAAAAAATTCGTCCAGGAGAACCCCTACAACGTCGGCCTCGACGCCGCCATCCTCATGAATCCCCAGGTCTGGGCGGCCTCCGGCCACGTCTCCACCTTCAACGACCCCCTTATCGACTGCAAGGCCTGCAAGATGCGGCACCGGGCCGACAAGCTGGTGGAGGGCTATGTCCAGGAGAATAACCTGGACGTGAACGTGGAGGCCATGACCCAGGAGGACCTGGTGGCCTTCATCCGGGAAAAGGAAGTCCCCTGCCCCGGCTGCGGCAGGCACGACTTCACCGACATCCGGAAGTTCAACCTGATGTTCAAGACCCACCAGGGCGTCACCGAGGATTCCGCCAACGAGGTCTATCTCCGGCCCGAGACCGCCCAGGGCATCTTCGTCAACTTCCCCGCCATTCAGCGGACCACCCGGCGGAAGCTCCCCTTCGGCGTGTGCCAGGTGGGCAAGAGCTTCCGCAATGAGATCACCCCGGGCAACTTCATCTTCCGCATCCGGGAGTTCGAGCAGATGGAGCTGGAATTCTTCTGCAAGCCCGACACGGACCTGGAGTGGTTCCAGTACTGGCGGACCTACTGCCACGACTGGCTGACTGGCCTGAACGTGAAGGAGGAAAACCTCCGCCTCCGGGACCACGAGCCCGAGGAGCTGGCCTTCTACTCCAAGGCCACCACCGACTTCGAGTACCTCTTCCCCTTCGGCTGGGGCGAGCTGTGGGGCGTGGCGGACCGCACCGATTACGACCTGAGCCAGCACCAGAAGCACTCCGGCCAGGACCTCACCTATTTCGACCAGGAGAAGAACGAGCACTATGTTCCCTACGTCATCGAGCCGTCCCTCGGCGCGGACCGGATGACCCTGGCCCTGCTGGTGGAGGCCTATGACGAGGAAGTGGTGGACGCGGAGAAGAACGACGTCCGCACCGTCATGCGCTTCCATCCCGCCATCGCGCCGTTCAAGGCCGCGGTCCTGCCCCTGAGCAGGAAGCTCAGCGGCAAGGCCCGGGAAATCCAGCAGGAGCTTAGCAAGGACTGGATGGTGGACTTTGACGAGACCGGCTCCATCGGCAAGCGCTACCGCCGGGAGGACGAAATCGGCACCCCCTACTGCGTCACCGTGGATTTCGACACCGTGGGCGACGCGGAGAAGGCCGGGGACAGCTGCGTCACCGTCCGGGAGCGGGATTCCATGGCCCAGGTCCGCATTCCCATCGGCGGGCTGAAGGCGTATCTCACCGAGAAGCTGGCGTACTGATTCAACCCGCGGGGCCGTGGGAAACCCCGCGGCCCCTGGATTTTAAAAGGAATGAAAAAACCGTTTGCAATGAAACAAAACCGGGGCCCCGCCGGCCCCGCCTGGCTCCGGTGGTGCCTCTTCACCGCCGCCGCCCTCTGCATGGGACTGGCGGTTACCGGGGCCATGCAGTGGATTTCCATCGGGACCCTGCCCGGCGTGCTGGAGTGGGCCCGGGACTATCCCGGCCATCTGGCCATGACCGCCCTGCTCTGGGCCGTGCCCGTGGGAATTCTGGGGACGCTGACGGGGCGGCTGTGGATCGCCGCCCTGCCCGTGGGGGCCCTGGGGCTGATTCTGGCCCTGGTGGACTACTTCAAAAACGCCATCAACGGCACGCCGCTGGAGCTGGCGGACTTCGGCCTGGCCGGGGCGGCGGGAAACGTGGCGGGCCTGGCGGGGGACCTGACGCCGCCGGAGGACCTTTGGCTGGCGGCGGCGGGGCTGGCGTTCTGCGCCCTCATCCTGTTCCTCACCCGGCGGCTCACCGCCCTGGAGGGGACGGCCCGGGGCCGGACCTGCCTGCTCTCCCTGGCCCTGGCGGGGATTCTCCTCACCGGGACGGGCGCCCGGGCCGTGGGGAACTGGCTTGGAGTGGACTTCTACACCCGGATGGGCCCGGCGGAAAACCACAGCCTCCACGGCCTGACCCTCAGCCTCTGGCGGGACGCCTTCCCCCAGCCCAAAACCCCGCCGGAGGGCTATGACCAGGACTACATGCTGGCGGTGCTGGAGCGCATCGACCAGCTGACGGAGGCCCGGCCGGACCCGGAGGCGAAACCCAATATTCTGTTCATCCTCTCCGAGTCCTTCTACGACCTGACCCGCCTGCCGGTGCTCCGGTACGGCGGGGACCCCCTGGAACACTTCCACGCCCTGGAGGCGGAGAGCGTCAGCGGCGCCTTCCACAGCCACTACCTGGGCTACGGAACCGGCTACATTGAGATGTCCATGCTCTATGGGCTGAACAGCCTGGACCTGCCGCCGGGGACGAATATCTGCTTCCAGGACGAGGCGGTCTACGAGCGCTTCGACGCCCTGGCGGAGCAGTTCACCAAATCCGGCGATTACACCGCCGAAATGCTGCACGCCTATGACAACACGTTGTATAACCGAACCGTGACCTATCCCCTGCTAGGCTTCAACAATTTGTATTTTTCCGACGATATTCAACAAATGGGCATTGAGCGGGAGGACGGGGCCTACGGCGGGTTTTACATGCGGGACGGCTACTTTTTCCAAGGGATGCTGGAGCGGATGAAGGCGGTGAACGAGACGGGGAAGCGTGCCTTCCTCTTCGGCATCACCATGGAGAACCACCAGCCCTTTGAGCCTCAGAAGTTCAACTACGCGTGCCAGATTCCCCTGATTGCCGAGGACTTCACCCCCGCCCAGCGGGACGTCATCCGGGTCATGCTGGAGGGCGTCACCCGGGCGGACCAGGCCCTGGGAGAGCTGACGGAGGCCCTGCGGGAGAGCGGGGAGCCCACCATCGTGGTCTTCTTCGGGGACCACCGGCCCAACCTCTTTATGCCCGGCGGGGACACGGTGTATACGCTCCTGGGGCTCTGCCCGGAGAACGACACCCTGAACTGGAGGCCGGAGCAGATCAACGACCTCTACTCCACGGACTACCTCATCTGGGCCAACGACCCGTCCCTTCTGGACGGGCTGGCGGGGACCCGGCGGGACAGCAGCATTACCGCCCTGGGGCCCCAGCTTCTGGAGCTGACCGGGCGGCCTGTGTCCCGGTACTGGGCCCTGCTGGAGAAGGTAAGTGAAGCCGCCCTCACTCAGACGGACCTCTATTTCGTAGACGGCGGGGGCCGGGCCAGCTTCACCCGGGAGGAGGCGGACCTGAGCCCCGGGGCCCTGGAGCTGCTGGAGCTGCGGGACGCGGTGGTCTACGACGCGGTGTATGGAAAACGGTATATCACGGAACAGATGAACCTGCCCCCGGGGGCATGAGAAAAGACCGCCTGACGGCGGTCTTTTCTCCTTTGCACATTTTTTACCGGAACAGCTGAAAACACCATGGATGCTTTTCAGCTTCGCCGGCTAGGCCTTGTTTGAAAATTGGCGGAATGCTGGATTGGGGCAGATTTTTTTGCCAGGCAAGGCGATTGGACGCAGGAATCCTGACGGATTTCAAGTCCAATCAACGCAGTCCTGGCGGAAAAAGATGCCCCAAGACGGCGTTTTGCCATTTTTCAAACAAGGCCTAGAAACCGGAAGCTGCCTCTACCGATCAACCATCAAAACACGAAGGCCGTGCTCCTCCAGTGCCGCTTTCATATCCGTTGGCAACGCGAGTTTGGCCGTGCGATAGCCTTTATAATATACCCGCTTGGTTTTTCCGTTTTTCCGGACAACCCAGACCCACAGGCTATAGGACCATCGCCGCTCCAGCTCCCACTGACGGTAGTGCAGCTCCACCCGCTCAATTTCATCAAAAGGGACGGGGTATGGTACTCCCGTATTCAACACCAAACAGCCATTTTCAAAGAAAAACGCGCCCGCGCCCGCCCTGTTTTTAAACTTGCTCCGTTTATAGACAAAGAAATAGAGTATAACGCCCGCAAGCGCGGCATAAGGAATCCACAGCAACAAGGAAACCATGATCCGACCTCCGTACCGTAATTTGCCGAATGGAAGCGGGTTTATTGTACCACAATTGCAGGCGTCATTCAATCCTTAGAACCTGTATTCATAACCAGGGATGCCGGGAAAAAAACCGGCCAGACGGCGTTCAAGGGTTGTGAATACAGGTTCTTAAATGAAGCCCAGCGCTGAACCGGACGCTGCGGCCAGCGCGGCTGAACAGAATCGGACAGATTCGGTCAAGCATCCTCAAAAGAACATGCCCATAAATCCGTCGGGCCGCTCCTGGGCCTGGTTCCAGATTTCGCAGAACAGCCCCGGGGAAATCTCATGGGCGGAGAAATCCCCGTCCCCGTCCGGCGGCGGAAGGTGCCGCAGGTCCTCCGGGAAGGGCTCTTGGGCCAAGGCCCCCTCGTTTCCCCGCTCTCCGCCGTAGGAAAAGGTAATCCCGTTCCGGTAGAACTCCACCCGGCGGGTCTCCCGGCGGCTGCCGTCCAGCTCGGAGTAAATCAGACAGGGCTCGTCCTCCAGGCTGTGTTCCCACTCTGCCAGTACATATTTCATCGGCTTACCTCTCTAAAAACCGTTCAATTTCCTCCCGGGCCGCCGCGACGCTGCCCTGGGCAAAGCCGTTCCGGCCTCCGCCCCGGCCGTGAAGGGCCTGGTTCAGCTCCTTCACCAGGGAAGAGATGTCCGCCCCGCCGGCCCGGACCAGGGCGTAGCTCCACTTCTCCCCCTCCCCGGAGAACACCGCCGCCAGCCCGCCGCAGGACTTTCCCACGGCGTCCGCCAGACGGCGGAGGCTGTCCGGGCGCATGGGCGACTGGAACAGTACCACGTCCCCCCTCCCCGCCTGTTCCGCCGCGATGGCGGCAAAGGCGGTCTGTTCCAGCTCCGCGGCGCGCTCCTTCCCGGCGGCCAGCTCCGCCTCCAGGCGCTCCACCGCCGCCAGGGTCTCCAGGGGCTTCACGCTGAGGCGCTGGCCGATGGCCCTCGCCTGGTCATAGGCCCCGGAGAGATACCGCAGGGCCCGGGCCCCGCAGAGAATCTCCATCCGGACCCCCTCCCGGAACTTCTGGCAGGAGAGGACCTTAACCAGGCCCACCTGCCCCGCCGAGGCCACGTGGGTGCCGCAGCAGGCGCAGCGGTCCGCCTCCGGGAATTCCACTATGCGGACCTGTCCGGCAAGCTCCTTCTTGCTCCGGTAGTCCAAAGCCGCCAGCTCCGCCGGAGAGGGATAGGTAATCTCCGTCTCCCGGTCCGCCCAGACGGCCTCGTTGGCCAGCCGCTCCGCCTCCAGGGCCTGTTCCCAGGAAATATCCGTGTTGTAATCAATGGTGACGGTTTCCGCCCCCAGGTGAAACCCCACGTTGTCACAGTGGTAAAGGCGGCAGAGGACGCCGCTGATGATGTGCTCCCCGGAGTGCTGCTGCATGTGGTCGAAGCGGCGGGCCCAGTCCAGGGCTCCGGCGGCCACCGCACCGGGCTCCACCGGGGCGGCGCAGGTGTGGATTACCGCGCCGTTCTTCTCGTGAACATCGGTAACGGGAATCTCCCGGCCCGCGGCCCGCAAAACGCCGTGGTCCGCCGGCTGGCCGCCTCCCTCGGGGTAGAAGGCCGTCTGGTCCAGGACCACCTTCCAAGCCTCCCCGGCGGGCTCGCAGGAGAGGACGGTGGCGGGGAACTCCCGGAGATAGGGGTCCTCATAGTAGAGTTTTTTTGTTTCCAATGCTAAAACCATCCTTTCTTAGGCCTTGTTTGAAAATTGGCGGAATGCCGGATTTGGGCAGATTTTATTGCCAGGCAAGGCGATTTGACGCGGGAATCCTGACGGATTTCAAGTCAAATCAACGCAGTCCTGGCGGAAAAAGATGCCCCAAGACGGCGTTTTGCCATTTTTCAAACACGGCATAGGGCCCATGTCCGCGAAAACCGGGACCGTCAGCAGGGCCGCCGCCAGAAGAAACAACAGCAGCCCGCGCCTCATCAAAACACTCCTTTTCATCAAAACACCTTCCCCAGCGTCAGGGCAGCACGGCGGATACCAGCGTCCCCTCCTCCGTCCGCTCCAAAAGGCCCAGCTCCAGCTTCCACCGGAGCACCCGGAGACAGGCCGCGTCCACGGCCTCCTCCTCCAGCGCGCCGTCCTTCACGGCCTGAATCACCCGGGGAATCTGGGTCCGGTAGTCCGTGGTCACCACCAGGTCGTTTCCGGCCTGGATGGACATCACCGCTATGTTCCCGTCCGCCGCGTAGGCTTTTACCGCGTCCATAGCCAAATCGTCGGTCATGACCACGCCGTCAAAGCCCAGGTCCTCCCGGAGAATCCGGTGGACCTCCGGAGAAAGGGACGCGGGAAGCTCCGGGTCCATGCAGCTGACAATGTTGTGGCTCACCAGCACGGCGGGCCGGAGACGGCGGAGCTCCCCGGAGGGCCAGACCGTCTCCTCCACGGCGATGCCCGCCTGGAAGGGGAGAAAGTCCTGTTCCAGGAACGTCTCTATGGGGCGGTCGTCCACGGTCACGCCGGTGTGGGTGTCCCGGTTGTTCCCGTAGCCGGGGAAGTGTTTTAAGACGCTGCCCAGGTTGTTGTAGGACTGAGTCTCCATCACGCGCGACACATAGTCCGCAGCCTCCTCCGCGCCCTTGCCGGTGGTCCGGTCGTAAATGAAATCGCTCGGGTTGGTGGACACGTCCGCCACCGGGGCCAAATTCACGTTGAAGCCCAGGTTCCTCAACAAAATGGCCTTCTCCCGGGTCTCCCGGATTAGGGCGTCCAGACCCTCTTCCCAGAGCTTTCCGGGGCTGGAGAACTTTTTGCTCCGCAGATGGGGATTGGAACTGACCCGGACCACGGACCCGCCCTCCTCGTCCACGCCGATGAGCAGGGGAACGCCGGTATCGTGCTCCACCGCCTCGGCCTGCCAGGAGGCAATCGTCTGAATCAAGTCATTGGCGGTCTTGTCCTGGGTGTCCCGGCCAAAGAGGAGGTAGCCCCCCAGGTGGTAGGTCATGATGTCCTCCAGGGCGTTTTCCGCCGGGACCCGGACAAAGAAGAGCTGGCCCGCCTTTTCCTCCAGGGTCATACCTTTCAGGAGAGCCTGGAGGGCGGCCTCTCCGGGGTCCTCCGGCGCTTTTTCCGGCTCCTCCTCCCGCTCCGGCGGGGTCTCGGGCGTTTCCGCCGGGGAAACGTCCGGCTCCTCCGGCGGAGGGGGAATCATCTCCCCGCCGCAGGCGGTGAGAAACAGCAGAATCAGCAGCAGCGCAAAAAAGGTCCCTTGCTTTCTCATTTCAAATTCTCCACTTCCGCCGCGTCGGAAGAAATTCCGCTCTGTTCCGTTTCCGGCTTTCGCCGAAAACTCCACCCGCTCCATTCCTTCCTCCT